>Ga0137334_1000150_pt1 | contig 10712 bp, 8 predicted proteins | sample EasRivERMLT262_2_FD_104776 | JGI IMG/M metagenome (GOLD analysis project Ga0137334, IMG submission 104776) | Soil microbial communities from meander-bound floodplain in the East River, Colorado, USA - East River MetaG ERMLT262_2 | ecosystem: Environmental > Terrestrial > Soil > Floodplain ...
AAGATGGTGTTGTAGAAAATTCCGTTGGTTGAGTAGGGCGAGTGCTTTTCTCGCCCGTATCGAAACCAACAGGTAAGCAAAATATTTTGGTTATAAAAATTCTTCTGTTTACCTGTGGTTTCGATACGCCCTTCGCAACAAACGCTCAGGGCTACTCAACCACCGAGTTATTCTGAAAATAAAACTATGAGACGAATTCTCTCTTTCCTCTTTCTTCTGTCCTTCATCCTCTCCGCTTGTGGAGGGCAAACCGTCACACCTATCGTTACCGCAGAGCCAACGGAGGTCATTGACCTGGGTCCGGTCATCTATACTGACCCAGCACAACCTGTCGAAGCGCGGGTCGAAGATCTGCTCAAGCGGATGACGCTCGATGAAAAGATCGGGCAGATGACGCAGGTCGAAAAGAATAGCATGCTCTCCGGCGACATCACCAAGTATTTCATCGGTTCCATCTTGAGTGGTGGTGGTGGTTCGCCTGCCAATAATACTCCACAAGCGTGGTACGAGATGGTGGAAGGATATCAACTTGAAGCATTGGATACGCGTTTAGGGATTCCCATGATCTACGGCGTAGACGCTGTCCACGGGCATGGCAATTTGCTCAACGCGACAGTCTTTCCACACAACATCGGTCTGGGTGCGACGAACAATCCTGAACTGGTTGAAAAGATCGGACGCGCCACAGCCGAAGAAATCCTTGCCACGGGCATCCCCTGGAATTTTTCACCGGTTGTCGCAGTGGTACAAGATGTGCGTTGGGGACGTACCTACGAAGGCTTTGGTGAAGATACTGAACTCGTCACAACGCTGGGCACCGCGTATGTCAAAGGGATGCAAACGTTGACGCCCAGTGATGCCGCGACTCCGGGACAATCCATTTTCACATTGGCGACACCCAAACATTATCTCGGCGATGGCGGGACCATCTGGGGCTCCTCACGCACCGAACGCTATGAACTCGATCAGGGCAATATGCAAGTCCCTGAGGAAATTTTACGTGAGTTATATCTACCTCCCTACCAGAGCGTAGTAGATGCCGGTGCGCTGAACGTGATGACGTCCTTCAGCAGTTGGAAAGGCACGAAGATGCACGCCGAGCAATATTTGGTGAACGAAGTTCTCAAAGATGAACTCGGATTCAGCGGCTTTATTGTCTCTGACTGGCAGGCGATGGATCAGATTTATCCCGATGATTATTATGCCTCCATCGTTACTTCGGTCAATGCAGGCGTAGATATGAACATGGTGCCATACGATTACATCACATGGATCGATACGATGAAGACTGCCGTCAATAATGGCGATATCCCCGAGTCTCGTATTGATGAGGCTGTGCGCCGCATCCTGAGAGTTAAATTTGCGCTGGGCTTGTTCGAACATCCGATGCCTGACACGAAATATCAAGCCACTGTCCGCTCGCGTGAACATTTGGATATTGCACGTCAGGCGGTGCGCGAGTCACTCGTGTTGCTCAAGAATGAGAATAATGTTTTGCCGTTGAGCAGAGACACGTCCGTCATCTTCGTGGCAGGTGAGGGCGCCAATGATCTCGGTCTGCAATCCGGCGGCTGGACTCTTGAATGGCAGGGCAAAAAAGGCAACGACAACGAAGGCACGACCATCTTCAGCGGACTCAGATCTGCGCTGAATTCTGGTTCACAAATCGAATACAACCGTGACGGCGACTTCAGCGAATTCAAAGATGCTGTTGGCAATCCGTTGATCGCAGATGTCAGTATCGTTGTCCTTGCTGAAGATCCATACGCTGAAGGTGTTGGCGACGCCGCCGATATTTCATTGACGGGTCAGGAGCTTGAATTATTAGCCGAAGTAAAAAAACAAAGTAAGGCTGTAGTTGTCATTCTGTTATCGGGTCGTCCGCGTGTGATCACAGATGGGTTACCTTTGGCAGAAGCTTGGGTCGCAGCCTGGTTGCCTGGCACTGAGGGCAACGGAATTGCCGATGTATTGTTCGGTGATTTTCCATTCACTGGCAAGACCGCTTATTCCTGGCCCCGCTCCAACGAGCAACTGCCCATCAACGTCAACAACTCAGCAGACAAAACCGGCTGCGATGCGCCACTCTTCCCGTTTGGTTATGGCTTGACCAATGGCGAGTCCACGCCTGAAATTTTGGATTGCAATTGAAGTATGGTGGTCGAGTAGCCCCGAGTGCTTTTCGAGGGGCATATCGAGACCACTTGTCAATGAAGAAATTTTCGTTACAAAAATATTTTATAACTTAGTGGTCTTGATACGCTCGCAACAAACGCTCGCTACTCGACCACCCAGATTCGAAAAGGATATCATTATGAAATTCGGATACTTCGACGACTCATCCCGTGAATATGTCATCACGCAACCCGATACACCCATGCCCTGGATTAACTACCTCGGCAGCGAAGCCTATTTTGGTCTTATTTCCAACACGGCGGGCGGCTATTCCTTTTACAAAGATGCGCGCCTCCGCCGCCTCACGCGCTATCGCTACAATAACTCCCCGCTCGATATGGGCGGTCGCTACCTGTATCTGCGCGATAACAGCACTAGCAAATTCTGGTCACCGTCATGGATGCCCACCCGCACTCAACTCGATGAATACGAATGCCGTCACGGACAGGGCTACACGGTCATTACATCCAAACTCAATGGGATTAAATCCTCCACCCGTTATTTTGTCCCGCTGGGGGAATCACTCGAAATCTGGCAGATGACTCTGACCAACGAGAGCACTTCCTCCATGGATTTGAGCCTGTTCTCAGCCATTGAGTTTTGTCTGTGGGACGCCAATGACGATGCCACCAATTTCCAACGTAATTACTCGATCGGGCAAATGGAAATCGTGGATGAAGTCATCTATCACAAGACCGAATATCGTGAACGCCGTGATCACTTCGCCTATTTCGCCTGCTCCGAAAAACTGGCTGGCTTCGACACCATCCGTGAAGATTTTCTTGGAGGCTATCGAGGCTGGAACGAACCTCAAGTTGTCGCGTCAGGCAAATCGACAAACACCGAAGCGCATGGTTGGCAACCAATTGGTTCTCATCACGTGGAAGTTAGTTTGAAAGCCGGTGAATCCAAGCAAGTCATCTTTATTCTTGGTTATCAGGAGAATCCCAAAGATGACAAATTTGATCCGCCCGGCTCACAAATCATCAATAAGAAGCGTGCAAAAGCGTCTCTTGAAAAATATCTAAAAGCAGAAAACGCAAATAAGGCATTCAATGAACTACGCGATTACTGGACGATGTTGCTTGGCAAGTTCCAGGTAAGCACGCCCGATGAAGATACCAATCGCATGGTCAATATTTGGAACGCTTATCAGTGCATGGTGACGTTCAACATGAGCCGTTCCGCTTCCTATTTTGAAAGTGGCATTGGGCGCGGCATGGGCTTTAGAGATTCGAATCAGGATTTGCTGGGCTTCGTACATATGATTCCTGAACGCGCGCGCGAACGTATTCTTGATCTTTCCGCCACACAATTGAAGAACGGCGGTGCGTTCCATCAATATCAACCACTGACCAAACGCGGCAACAACGATGTTGGTTCTGGCTTCAATGATGATCCCGCTTGGTTAGTACTCGGTGTTTCGGCATACATCAAAGAAAGCGGCGACTGGTCTATTCTCGATGAATTGGTTCAATATGAAAATGAGCCGGGCAGTGAGAAGCCGCTTTACGACCATTTGCAGCACTCCATTCAATATACACTTGACCGCCTCGGACCTAATCAACTCCCCCTCATCGGTCGAGCGGACTGGAACGACTGTTTAAATTTGAATTGTTTCTCTGATACACCAGGTCAATCCTTCCAAACCACAACGAATAAAGATGGTACAGTCGCAGAGAGTGTCTTCATCGCTGGTTTGTTCGTTCTGGCATGCAAGGAAATGGAAGGGCTCGCAAAATATTGTGGCGATACTGCAGAAGTAGCTAAAGTTCAAAAAGCTGCAACCGAAATGGAAAAGACCGTCTGGGCGGCGGGCTGGGATGGCAATTGGTTCCGACGTGCGTATGATGATTACGGTCATATGCTGGGCTCGAAAGAAAATACTGAAGGACGCATCTTTATCGAACCGCAAGGCATCTGCATCATGGCAGGTCTTGGTGTGGAGAACGGCAACGCCATCAAAGCATTGGATTCAGTTGCTGAGCATCTCGCTACGCCGCATGGAATTGTTTTGCAACAACCGGCTTTCAGTCAGTATTATTTACATCTCGGTGAAATATCCTCTTATCCACCTGGATATAAAGAGAATGCAGGTATTTTCTGTCACACCAATCCGTGGATCATGATCGCGGAGGCAATGGTTGGGCGCGGCGATAAAGCGTTCGATTATTACAAGCGCATCAATCCCTCGGCGCGTGAGGAAATTAGCGAATTGCACAAGTGCGAGCCGTACGTCTATGCACAAATGATCGCAGGCAAAGATGCACCTACTCATGGGGAAGCCAAAAATTCATGGCTCAGCGGTACAGCCGCATGGAATTACGCCGCCATCACACAGTCTATTCTTGGTATTCAACCCACTCTGGATGGTTTGGAAATCTCACCATCCATCCCTGCGAGTTGGGACGGTTTCACTGTCACGCGCAAATATCGCAGTGTGACCTATAACATCACAGTGACCAACCCGAAGCACGTCAGCAAAGGTGTGGAAAAGGTTCTTGTCAATGGCAAGCAGGTTGAAGGGAGTCTGATCCGCGCAGAGGCAGGTTCGGGCGAAGTGAATGTTGAAGTGGTGATGGGATAAATCGTGTCGTACCCGCTTCCATTTGCATCCATTGAAAATAAGTTTTTGAGACTCGATTATCTGGCGACAACGGGTCCGCGGATTGTTGGTTTGTATGCAAAGGGAGTGCAGGGCAATTTGCTCGCAGAGACGCCGGATGTGCATTGGTCCACGCCGCACGGTGAATATTATCTACACGGCGGACATCGCTTGTGGACTGCGCCCGAGGATCCTTTTTATACCTGTCCTGAAGATGGTTTGGATGTGGTGCAGGATGGCAACAAGGTAATTTTGAAAAGCCCGGTTGATCAGTCTGGTCTCGAAAAAGAGATCACGATTCAATTGGACGAGAACTGTGTGCAACTTGAGCATCGAGTCACATGGCACGGCGAGAAACCCATCGAACTTGCGCCGTGGGCGATCACACAGCTGCGTTTGGGCGGCATGACGATATTGCCACTCTCGAACACAGACGGATTATTGCCAAATCGCAATCTCGTGTTGTGGCCCTACACACAACTGCAAGATGAACGCCTGGAACTTCACGATGATTTGATCCTGTTGCACGGTTTGAGCAAGGCAGAAGCGTGTAAAATTGGCAACCGCAATATCCACAGCTGGATCGCTTGCGCGATGGGCAATGTGTTGTTCACGAAAAGATTTGAAGCAGTTGCATCTGGAATATACCCAGATATGGACTGCAACGTGGAAGCTTACGTAAAAGATTCGTGCATCGAGTTGGAAACATTGGGACCATTGAAAATTTTGCATCAAGGTGATACGGTTACACATGCCGAAACATGGCAGATCATAATTGGAGACTACTCCGCAACTCTGGAAACAGCACGTACACTTAAACAGCAATTATCTTAATCATAAAACGAACGGAGAATCAACATGGCAAACAAAATCATCTTTCCTGACAATTTCATCTGGGGTGCGGCAACCGCCTCCTATCAGATCGAAGGCGCTTGGGACAAACACGGTAAAGGCGAATCCACGTGGGACCGTTTTACACATACACCCGGCAAGATCAGAAACAATGATACGGGCGATATCGCCAACGATCACTACCGGCTTTGGAAAAAAGATATCAACCTGATGAAGAAGATAGGCTTGCAGTCTTATCGCTTTTCGATCGCATGGTCCCGTATTCTGCCTGTCGGGCGCGGCAAGGTCAATCAAAAAGGTTTGGATTTCTATAGCAAGCTCGTGGATGGTTTGCTGGAGGCAGGCATTAAACCCTTTGCCACGCTTTATCACTGGGACCTGCCGCAAAAATTGGAAGACGAGGGCGGCTGGACTGTACGCTCCACGGCGGACGCATTTGTTGAATATGCAGATGTGATTTCACGCACATTGGGTGACCGCGTCAAGAGTTGGGTCACGTTTAATGAACCAGCCTGTTCTGCATGGCTTGGTTACGAAAACGGTGAGCATGCACCGGGTATCAAAGACTCAACTTATCGGCTGGCGTTGCGATCGGCACATCATCTTCTGCTTTCGCATGGGCAGGCTGTGCCCACGATTCGCAAGAACAGTTCGAACGCTGAAGTTGGCATCACGCTCAACAGCGGCTGGAAAGTCGCCGCCTCCAATAGCGTTGCCGATCTCGAAAGCGCGCGCTTTGATGACGGCAAGTGGGTGCGCTGGTTTTTTGACCCAGTCTTTGGGCACGGATACCCTGCCGACATGACCGAATCCTTTACAAAGCTTGGCGCACTGCCCAACGGCATGGATTTTATACAGGCAGGTGATATGAATGCAATTGCCATCCCTACAGATTTTATTGGGCTCAATTATTATGATCGGAACCTGCACCGCTCGAATACACCCAACAATGACCCGCAAATAGATTTTCCTAAACCTAAGACTCCCGAAAACTGGACAGAAATGAATTGGGAAAATTATCCTGATGGTTTAACCGGCATTCTTAATCGTATCTATTTTCATTATCGTCCGCGCAAAATTTATATTACAGAGAATGGCGCCAGCTATTCCACGCCACCAGACGAAAAAGGCAACGTGCCAGATGAGTTGCGCACTAACTATCTCCGCACGCACTTCGCGGCTGCGCATCGCGCGGTACAAGCTGGTGTGCCGTTGGCTGGATACTTCGTCTGGTCGTTGATGGATAACTTCGAATGGTCGTTCGGTTATAGTCAACGTTTCGGTATCATCTGGGTGGATTATGAAACACAGAAGCGCACGCTAAAAGACAGCGCCAAGTGGTATAAAGGCGTAATTAAGAAGAACGGATTTTAAACAAAAAACTGGGCGACAAAATGTCGCCCAGTTTTTATTTATGAGCCACTTACAAATGGATTGTTTAGCTTCTCTTCACCGACGGTCGTCTCAGGTCCGTGACCAGAAAGCAAACGTGTATTATCTGGCAACGTGTAGATTTGTACCTTGATACTTTTCACCAACGCATCCCAATTGCCACCGGGCAAATCGGCGCGTCCAACAGAGCCAGCAAAGATTAGGTCTCCGCAGAAGCAGACGCTTCGACTGCGCTCCCCTATCGGGTCGCTCCGCTCAGCGTGAGTGTCAGCGACATATAAGATGCAATGACCAGTCGTATGTCCAGGCGTGAAGCGGACTTCAAATTCCGCACTGCCGAGTCGCAATTTCATCCCATGTACAAAATCAATCGTCGGTTCAGGTCCGGGGTCAATATCAAAACCGAATAATGCACCGCCGCCACCCGCGCGCCACAAGACATGATCATTAGGATGCAACGCCACGAGCGGCAATGGATTCAGAGCATCCGCAATCGCACCTGCACCGCCGATGTGATCGAAGTGAGCGTGGGTATACCAAAGATGGCCAATACGCCAACCGCGCTGTTGCGCTTCAGCCAAAATGAGTTGACCGTCCCAAGCCGGATCGATGACCACAGCTTCTTTGGTTTCAGAATCAGCAACGAGATAAGCATTCGTTTGCGCGGGACCTAATGTGAAGGAAACAATTTCAAGCATGTTGACACCTATAGTTGATGCGTGAATTCGATGTGTTCGGGCTGAACATGTTTTGCATGTGGAGTAAAGATGAAACTGACCACAAATCCAATTGCAATGGCGATCAAAGAAACAGGATAGATCATAAACGGGTTGAGCGAATATAAATAACCCGCAACGGGCGGAATAATAAATGTGGTCGCCGCGCCAACGGTTTCAGCGATGCCATACGCCAGTCCCATTTGCGATTCATGCACCAAGGGTCGCACTTGTGCCACACCCAATCCACGCAAGGCACGGAAACCGCCGAGCATGAAGTAAGCGATCGCAAACCAGCCAAAACTCGTGCCCTGCCATAACAGAAATGCGTAGGCCGCAACGCCAACTTGCCCAATCAGAAAACCCTTACGCGCCTCCAGCATGCCCAACAACAAGTTGAACACGACCGTGCCAATCCCAACAATTGAACCGAGTGTGCCGATCTGTGTCAAAGAGAGGCCACGTTGGTTCTCTAAAAAGTTCGGCGTGAGAGGTTGCGGCAGAAAGACAACCAATGCCACAATAAAAAAGACCGCAAGGAAACTCAAATACCGTTTGTTCTTTAACAGATCAGCTGGTGGGTCTTCCGGGTCATGATGGTCACGCGGCTGAGATTCGATCTGAAAAATAAAAAATGTTGAAAAAATAAAAATCCCCGTCGCCACTGCATAGACCGTGCGCAAGCCATAATGGTCGCCGATCCATCCACCAAGCGCGGGTCCGATCATCACACCGGAATTATAGACAATACCGCTAAATGTGATCGCGCGCGCCACCGTCCATTTGCCGCGCGCGGCTGTCAGATAACTATCCAACGGCGAAACGACAAACAACGTAAAACCATACATCAGAATACCGATCACAAACACAAATAGGTTTTTTGCGAGCGCCATGGTCAATGTAGCAAAAATCCCAAAGACCCATGCGGCGATCAGCATCTGTCTGCGCCCCCAACGATCAGAGAGATGCCCGGAAGGGATCGGCACGATCGTCATCATTAACCCAGCCGCGCCGAGAATCCAGCCAATCACCAACGGGCTGGCTCCCAACTGCTGCAAATAGATCGGCTGAAAGATCACGAACATCGCTTCGCCGATGCCCCATGTGAACAAGGCGATACCCAACCAGATCAGGGAACGATTCATTTGGATGCTGTCTCCACTCTTCGGATAAATTCAGCCGCGGCTTCAAATACCTGACGACGAGCCGCATCACGCGTCACCACGTGGCCTGATCCCGTTATATAAAGCTTTGTCTTATCCGACGCATTGACCAGATCAGCATAGATCATTTCCATATTTTTGTGTTCCACATATCTATCATCTTGTGAATGGATAAGCAACACTGGCACATTCACTTGTGGCAGCGCCGCGCGCATTTCGCCAAGCAATTTATTCAACTCTCCGATCGAACGAACCGGGTTCTGTGGGTAAGAAACATGCTCACGCCATGCTTCTTTATCGAACCACCCAGCTCCTGAATCTCCACTGCCCTTCGGCATATATGCGACGATCTTACTGATCCACTCGATATGCCGTAAACGCGGATCATCAGGTAGTTTATACGGTGTAGACATGGCAACCACGCCTTTCACATTCAAACGGGTAGACATGAGCAAGGATAAGATCCCGCCCATCGAAAGCCCAATGAGGAAGATATCATCGGTCAAATCTTTCAGCAAGGAAAAGGCATCTTCAACCGAAGCAGTCCAGTCGGTCCAGCGTGAGGCGATCATATCTTCAGGAACTGTGGCGTGTCCAGCGAGTCGAACGCCAAGACAGGTGAATCCTTGTTGATTGAGATATTCCCCCATCCAACGCATTTCTTTAGGCGTGCCGGTAAACCCATGAATCAACAGACACGCAGGCATTGAACGGTCACCCAAAAGGAAAAAGGGCTCCGCTGTTGGGATAAGCTGTGACATGCCCTGAATTATAGACTATGGGTCTGCAAATTAACAACTGCCTGTTTTTGTTCGCTGGCAGTTGGAAGGCTGGCAGGATACAGAATCGATTTTCCCTGTGCCGGCGCGAAACGTTTACTTTTAGTCAGTGTTCTTGTTTATGTAAGACAGTGAATTCCAAAACTATTTTTGTCAAAAGGAGAAATGTAATGGACATGTCTGTAATTGCCGATTGGTGTACTATTTTGTTCTTCTTGTGGTTTGGGTTGAAAAAATTCATACCCGCTCTCGATAAGGATATGTTCTCAACCATAGGGGCAATCCTCGCTCTGGCTGCGGCTGTTTTTACTGCCCTTAGTACATAAACTGTTTAATCTAATCATAAGTAAAAGCCCGACATCTGATTAGAGATGCCGGGCTTTTGCTTTATAAACCGGAAATTTCAACTACCTTTGAAGTTTTCCACCTGCCGCAGTTCAGTCGTTATGCTGTTGGTCGAAGGGGTGGAGTTCAATCCTCTTGCACATCCGGAGAACATGACCAGGACGAGAATTCCGATGACAACAAGGTAACGATATTCACGCATTTTTTCGAAACAGGACGCAGTCTTGAGATTCGATATGAAGCGAATCGTTTTTATTCCAGGGGCGAGGTTTTGGCATAGACATCCTTGCTGTTTTCATACGCGCTCTTTTCAAGTTCAAACGCTTTAACCTGCACTTCTGCCATTTCCTCGGAGCTGAGTATATTATATTCGACTAATTCCAGGGTCTCCTGTGTTTTGTCCGTGCCTGTCCAATCCACCAGAACGTTGCCGACTCCGGATGCCCAATACTTGAGCTGAAAGGCGCCCACTTCAGTCGCGCTGGTTTCTTTGATAATCAAAACATTCTGGTAGCAGCCAGTGGGAACGCAGACCTCCGGAACGAATTTGTCCACCTGTCCACGATCGGTCCAATCCACTTCAGGGCCCCATCCTTCGGGATAATCTGGTGTGCCAGGTTGCGGATCGGCTTGCATGGAAATACCCGCGAGCGCATTATCGAGTCCATGGATCCAGGCCGGGGTA
>Ga0137334_1000154_pt1 | contig 10568 bp, 10 predicted proteins | sample EasRivERMLT262_2_FD_104776 | JGI IMG/M metagenome (GOLD analysis project Ga0137334, IMG submission 104776) | Soil microbial communities from meander-bound floodplain in the East River, Colorado, USA - East River MetaG ERMLT262_2 | ecosystem: Environmental > Terrestrial > Soil > Floodplain ...
AGGCTTGTTCTGGCAAGCCATGACCTGAGTCATACCATTCTACTTTTTTGGGTTCACTGCCTGCTGTTTGATATGCCAGTGCATCTGCTTCATTGACAAGATTATCGTAACGCGCATTTTGAAAGAAAAGAACAGACGGCGATGCATGACCTACAAAGTGAATCGGCTCGATGGGCTCCATGATTCTCAGCCAATTCTCGCGCATTGAAGGTGGGACCGTTTCAAATCCGCTAACCGGTTTACCGTCTTCCATGAAATGGGTGACGAGGCCTCCGTCGCCCACCATCAACCCATATGCTTTGATACGATGCTCAACGCCTGCCAGCAGACCGCCCATCGCCCCGCCGTAGCTGTATCCGATATAGCCGATTCTGGATGTATCCACGTTGTGTTGTTCGAGGAGTAGATCCACACCGCGGCGCAAGTCAATGATCAATTGGATTTGCTCGTCGTGATCTTGCACGGTGAAGTGGATCCAGTCGCGGTTGGGTGTACGCGCGGCGGGACCGCTGATCGTCAAAACGACCGCGCCCGTTGGGACGAGATCTTTGGCTAAGGATAGCAAATACTCGCGCGAGCCGGATGATCCGTGCATGAGGATGATTCCTGCAAATGGCCCCGTTCCATCCGGGACAAGAAGATACACGGGGACATCTCCACCTTTGGGGCTGGGATAATGAATGTCATGCAGGGTATATCCCTCTTCCTGGCTGACCGATAACTCAGTGATGGATACAGCTAACTGGGAATCATAGTCAAAGAGTTGCACGGTCTCTTCATAGGTATTTAATGACGATGTAGGGATTGTTGTATTTTGAGTGGAAGGGGAGCTGGTTTCAGGGATGATCGTTTCAGCGGCGTCAGATGCCTGCGGTGGAAGGGAGAAAGGCTGGCATGATATCAGCAGTGTAAACATGAGTAATAGCGTCACAGTGCGATACATCCTAAGGCTCCGGTCATTCACTCTACTCAAAAGATAAAATCAAGTATCCGCAGCTTGCCGAACACTTGATTTTATCTTCCCAATTCTTCTAATATTCTAAATCGATAACAGCCTAATTGCATCCCTCCCTGGGAGTATATTGTCTATGCTGATTTCACGCTTGTTTCCTGAAGCCATTCAACGCGGCTTTGACCAAGCCTGTCAGCATTAAGATAACCGTTGCGCCTGCAAACAGCCATTTGATCAGGGTGAAGCCCGTTGAAAGCCAAGCCAATGCCGCTGGCGCGGATGGATAAATTGAAATCATCGTCACAATGCAAATATTTTCAAGCAGATCGAACAACCATGAGCCAAATGGAACGACATTGTACTTTTGCATTCCGCTGTTGGATGGGAAACCTTTTTGGAATGACCAGGTAATAAACAATGAAAAGAACAGCGTGTAGACAATTGGGTAAATAATGTCGCCCGTCATTTCGAAGAGACGATAGGATGCGCGTATTTCCTCTCCGTATGCCTCGATCATCCCATACACTTTGTCCGGTGTATAAAAGAGTTGCAGGTCGATAGGACCAAGTCCGCCTGAGGCAACTTCGATCTTTGTCTGTTGGGCAGGCAATATAACTGCATTGAATAAGATTTCGCCTGCCAGAAATACAAGCACGAGCCAGCCGTTTGCATATTTTCTTAAGGTGTTGGATAGATTGTTAAGCATGGTTTCTCCTCTGAGTTTGAGTTGGATTTCGGAAGCTTTCTTCTGCACATACTGAACACCAAAACCCTATGGGAGACACGTATGGCTGGATCAAAATGATCAAATGTTTAAGGGTGAAATTGGGGAAGGAATTAGATGATGAAAATGACTCTTAGCCCGGCCAGAGCATGGGAGCCATCATGGAAACGATCACAGCGATAAGCAACGTCAGCGGGATGCCCACGCGTAGAAAATCTGAGAAACGATAATGTCCGGGTCCGTAGATCAATAGATTTCCATGGTGCCCAATGGGAGTGAAGAAAGATGTAACGGAAGCCATGGCCACAGTCACGGCGAACGGTTCTGGAGGAAGATCGAGTCCGTGCGCCAGAGCAATGGCAATTGGTGCAAAGAGTGCCGTCGTTGCCGCATCAGACATGATCTGGGTGACCAGCCCCACGATAAGGAAGAACATGAATAGGATCCAGAATATATCCCAGTTTTGGACAAGTCCTTGCATCCAATCAGCCAGGAGGTTCGCCATGCCAGTCTCTTGCATAGCCAGCCCAAGAGGGATGGCTCCGGCAATGAACACGTAAATACGCCTATCGATGGATTGATAAGCCTGTTGTAGAGAAATGCAACCGCTGAGGATCATGGCCGCCGCACCTGCCAAAAGCGCGATCTCCACCGGTAGAATATTGAGGGTGGCGATTACGATGGAAAACACCATGATGAGTCCAGCCAGCCGGGCTTTGTGTAGTGGCTTCGGCTCGCCTTTAAACGGGATCAGCATCAAAAATGATTGGTCTTCAGAGATTCGCCTGAGGGAGGCGTTACTTCCCGCTATCACAAGCACATCGCCTTCATGCAATTTTATTCGAGATAGCTCCGTTCGTAACCAGCCTCTACGCCTCAACACTCCGACGATGATAATGCCGTAACTTTGGAGAAAATCCACCTGACCGATTGTTTTTCCGATCAATTCCGACCTGGGCGCAACAACAGCCTGGACCATCTGGGCGAAAGGTTCTTCATGGTTGTTTTCATTTTCTCGAGTTTCTAAAAATTCCTTTTCGTATTTATGGAGCGGGCGCAGAGCAATGCCAGGTTCCTGTTGGATGGTAACTAGCTTATCTGGATTCGTCCGCACCAGCAGAACATCTTCAGCCTGGATCTTTTTATTGCCATAGGGCTTGTTGCGGGTGTGGTCATCGCGATACCAGGCAAGGACCTGAAATTCGGTCTTCTGTAGTTCTTCGACCTGGCTGATGGTTTTGCCGATCAATACCGAATCAGGCAGAACGACCAGTTCGGTGTAATACCCATCGAGACGAAAATGGTCGGTTGTCTCATCGTCACCGTGATAGGCCGGCAGCAGGAAGCGCCCAACCAACAAAATAAAAATGGTGCCTGTCAGAGATAAAACCAATCCGATCGGCGCGATGGAAAAGATACCCAAACCGCTTTGCCCTGCTTGCTTTAGTAACCCATCCACGATCAGGAACGCGGGCGCGCCAATGATGGTAATGGTTGTGCCAAGCGATGCCGCAAATGCCATCGGCATCAACAGCCTGGAGGCTGGCACATTGTTCTCTTTGGAGAGTTTCAATGTGGGCGGCAACATGATGGCGGTGATGGTGACATGATGAGTAAAAGCCGACAGCAAAGCAACAGCTGGCATGATCACACCAATCATGCGCTCAAAGCTTTTGCCTGCGAGCCTTTTTATCCAATCGCCCAACTGCCCGGATAAACCCGTATGATATAAAGCCCCACTGAGCACAAAAACTGTCGCCAGAAGAATGGCAGGTTCGCTGCTGAATCCTGAAAAAGCGCCATCTGGTTCTAGTACACCAGTAACGCCGAGCGCCAAAATGATTAATAAAGCTGTCAGGTCAATAGGAAGCCATTCTGTGAACAGTAAAATAACCGCCCCTATTAGAATGATAAACAAATAAAGCTGATCTGCTTCTATACCTGTAAACATAAGTTTTGATGTAACAAACAATTGTAGAAAAAAGATCAATGCCAATATTAAAACGTGTGTCCGGCAATTTTATCGTATAAACGCTTCTTTTTGATTGATCAGCGCATCTTGTACACGCTCTTTATGTTTGCCGTGCATTGGCATTGTTTCCATTTCACTCATAGAGAAATACCCCGCCTCGGTGGTCTCGTTGCTCAAGCCTAATTCACCGCCCGTGACTTCAACTTCGAAGGACATGACAACGAAATGAGCCTTGTTGCCATCAGCATATACAGCCAGTTGATGCGGATTGCTGTAGACGCCGATCAAGCGCTTCACTTCTACCTTCAAGCCTGTTTCCTCCCAAACTTCTCTGATACACGCCTCAGCCGCGGACTCGCCAGCTTCCATTGCGCCGCCTGGTACGCACCAGAGACCGTTATCGGTGCGGCGCGTGAGTAATGCTTTGGTACGATCTTCATTGAAGATGACGGCACTACAGCCCGTGCGGAGTTGTCCTTCCTTGCCGAGCCTATCGCCGTAGAGAACTTGAGTCATGTGAAAAACCTCCTGTGATATTTGTCGTTTTTAATCCCGAAGGGATGCAATGATTATAGTTGCAGCGCAAATTTAAATCATAATCCCGAAGGGATGGCATGATGCTTGGAGAACCATGTCACCCCTTCGGGGTTTGGAAATCATTTTCTTGAATTCTATAATCGTGTCACTTGTTTCGACACGGTGAGCGAAAGACGAACCGTCAACACATCGCCTTCGGAGTTTTGACGCATTGCGATTGGTGTTAAATGAAAAATGCTCGTGTTCGGCTTAGCCAGACACGAGCATTTGGTTATTTGATGAATGTTCCGTTACGTAGTTCTTTCAACGTCTGTTGAATCTCTTCGATGGTGTTCATCACGAAGGGACCGTAGGGTACGATGGGTTCTTTGAATGGTGCACCTGCGATGAGCATGAAGCGGACCGAGTCGTTTTCGGTTTTGACGGTGATGTGATCGCCATCAGCATATTTGAGCATTTTCACAGCGCTGACCGTTTCACCCGAGAAGACACCTTCGCCTTCGAAGACATATGTGATGAGGGTGTGTCCGCTGGGGATGGGGAGCAGCCATTCGATGCCCGGAGCAAGCTCAACGTCCATATAAAGAGGCGAGGCGGCAATGTCGGCAACGGGCCCGATAACTCCGTCCACTGTCCCGGCGACAACACGGATTTTGACTCCATCCTTTTCATAGGTGGGGATCGTGGCGGCTGTCACTTCCTGATATTGCGGGTCGGACATTTTGAGGTGCTAAGGCAGGTTGACCCAGAGTTGGAAGCCGTAAATGTTTCCGCTCTCGCCGCGGCGGGGCATTTCTTCATGCATGATGCCGCGACCGGAACTCATCCATTGCACATCGCCGGGGCCGATGAGACCTTCGTTGCCGAGACTGTCGCGATGGGCAGTGGAGCCTTCGAGCATGTAGGTGACAGTTTCGATGCCGCGATGCGGATGGTAAGGGAAGCCGCGCAACGGACCTTCGAGCGGGTCATTGAAGGCGAAGTGGTCGAAGAGCAGGAAGGGGTCGGACTCGTTGCTGACGCGCGGGGATATGGAGCGAAGCAAACGCACGCCCGCACCTTCGATGGTGGTTTGTGGTTCGATAATTTGGGAGATTTTTCGGAGTGTGTTCATGGCGTGTAGATGAGATGAGATGCTTGGACATTACGCAGCCAACTATGCAATTTACGGAATTCTAATAAAAACGCGCAAGTGTTCCGGTAGATATGGGCGCTCGTAGCTTACTGAGCCTCTCTAAACGCAGATATGGGTTAGAGATTGGTGAGAGCAGGGGTTTTAACAGCAAATCATCATTTTCGAATCGTATAATGTGGACTGCATGAAATACGCAATGTGTTTTATGATGACGGGCGCCCGCATGTTGATTTGAAACAAATGAAGGAGACAACCATGAACGTAACTTTCAATCGAGATGTATTGACCGGTAACTGGAAGCAGATCCGCGGCAAGGTAAAACAAACCTGGGGCAAATTGACCGACAATGACCTTACCCGCATCGAGGGTCGCTTCGATGAACTAGCCGGGCTGGTGCAGGAGCGTTATGGCTACACCAGAGAGAAGGCTGAAAAAGAAGTCACAGACTTCATCGAAAAGATGGGTCCGAAATAAATAGGCTTCTCGTAATAATGCCCCGCAGCGGAAACGTTGCGGGGCATTTGCTTTTGTTGGTTGGGCTGTCAACATCATATTCTTTGTTTATGGTTAATTTATTCGATGATGGGAATTTCTTCCAGGTTTCCAGTCGTCGTCGCGGTCATGCCCCACAACCAGCAATTGTCGCTGGCGTTTGGAATTTTCACATACCACCACGGGTTATTCAGATCAGCGTTCCGCCCTACAATCTCAAGTTGTTGACCGCTGTAAAATATCGTAACTCTGTCGGCGCCGCCTCTGGGTTTGGAGCGGCAGTTGGCGCTCGTGACTGTGATCGTTGCCGTTGGGAGATCTGTTGATTGAGATTCACTTTGATTGAGCAATTGTTGAATGGAAATATCGATTGGGAGGAAGCGGGCATATTCGGGCAATTCGGCCGGGGAAGGGAGAATTTTGAGCAGGCTGAAAGCAGCAATCAAGAGCATGGAAATCACAACCACCCAACGTGCCGCCCGCTGCTCCAAAACTGGTTTACCCTGATCGGTGATGCGTGGAGTGATGGCTGCCTCTCCGCCGAGGCTTAGCAGGCTGAAGACCGGCGCGGCAACATAGAGACTGCCCTGCCAGAACAGCAACGCACACAAACTAAAAGTACGCCCATCCGGGTTCGTGGTGAAAGCCAGAAGACCTGCGAGCATACAGATCAGACCAATGGTGGTTTCCCACTGCGTTACATGGATGGCGTGCCAGACCCTTGATGCGGTTTTGGATTTAGGCGTTCGTAAAAAAACACCCTCCTGCTGTATTAAGCCCTGGATACAAGCCAGAGTCACCGCCCACCCCAGACTGAAAAAATTGTACATGGTTGCGATTGCCATGCCAAGAGAAATTTTCAAACGGTTGCGTAAAACCCACAGGAAGCGCAGGATGTGAAGTAACAGAAAGATAGCCGGGATAATCAGGATCGTATTGGTAAGTGGGCGTATCTGGATCGGGCTGGAAAAAACGCTGAAGATGGCTCCCAGAACCAGAAAAAGGGCAAAGAGCAAATTGAACACATCGGAAAACCACCCCAGCCCACCCACCAGATAATAATAGCGTTGGGCGAGGGTTAGTTTATTCGCAGGGTCCACCCAATGTGCCCAGGGCATGAGCGCTTCCCAATGTTTCTTGAGAAGTTGAATCCCACCGAAGCACCAGCGGAAACGCTGTTTTTTCAAACCTTCGAAATCGAAGGGCATCAATCCGCTGCCGAACGATCTATGGATATATAGGGACTGATAACCGCGCTTCAAAATGCGCAGGCTGGCTTCTGCGTCCTCGGTGATGCACCATTCATCCCAGCCGCCAATCTCTTCGAGAACCGACTTGCGGATCAGACCCATCGTACCGGCGAAGATGATCGCGTTGCGTTCATTGCGCGAGGGCATCGAAACCTCAAAGAAATATTTATAGCCGCGATACGTGGATTCTGAAAATATACCTTTTTTAGTATAACTATAATCCTGCGGCGTCTGCACAAAAGCCACCTGCGAATTGGCAAAGGCGGGTGCCAGCTCTTTAAGAAAGTCAGGATCCACTTCATAATCGGCGTCAATGATCCCGATGATCTCGGCGCGTGGGTCGGTTTGAGTCACAGCAAAGTTCAATGCACCGGATTTGTAACCGGGCCATTTGTCCAAATGCAGGCAGTGAAAGCGCGGACCCAATCGGCGGCACATTTCTTCCAAGGGCCGCCAGGTTTCCTCCAACGGTGTATTGTTATCCATGACGAGCACTTCGTAATTGGAATAATTTAAGCGCGCCAATGAATCGAGTGTCCGTTGCACGATCTCCACCGGTTCATTGTAGGCTGGCACATGCAGTGATACCATGGGCTCGTAATCAGGAACGGGGTCGAGTTTGTACAAAAGACGGTGCCATTGCAGGCGGCAGATAACATCCAAACTTTCATGCATATGGGCCAGTGCCAGGAGCAGAGTGATCACTTCAAGGAAAAAGAAGATCAGGGCAAAAATGAAGGATATGGGATTCAGCGGTGAAAAAGCCGTAAGCATGAAAGTATAAATAATGAACAAGCCTGTCGTCAGCAAAGTCATTGTCCAGGTGACCTGCCCGGCGGCATTCCAATCGTGCAAACGGATGATCCAAAACAATCCAAAGGCGAAGGCGAGCCAGGAAAGAGCAAAAATTTCAAGGAACTTGCCAAATGTGAATAAGGCAAAGAAATCCCCGATGAAAATGATCGCCGCGAGCCAGATCATGGACAATGTAAAATCTCCGCGCCGTAAACGTGATCCCACTGCCAGTGTGACCAACAGGCTAAGCGCAAACCAAATGGCAGAGAGATATAACAGGCGTGTGAGCATTACTGTGCCTATGTGAAAATGCGGATGAGGAGCAGTAAGCTAATGGGAATAGCTGCGAGCCAGGTGATAACAGAAATGATCAGTAAAATCCACACGCGGACTTGATCGCTGCGCGACAGGGATAATGATTGGAGCCGCAAAGCCTGAAAGGCGGTGATCGGAGCCAGCACCAGCGCGCCTACGCCGCCAAGCACCAAAGCCAGCAGGGATAGATATAACCAGCCATAAGCAGGCTGTAGCGGTCCCGGGTCTTTTTGGAGATAAGGTTTTTCGAAGACTCTATTTTTGGGGATGTTGATCAGAAAGCCCAGATTACTGCGCACCTGATAAAGCACTTCCGTTTCGTAGACGTATGCCAGGAAGGGTTCCTGTTTCAGTAAACCTTGAACCGCAGCGCGCAACTTTTTTTTGGCATCCTGAAAATCAGGGTCAAGCGAATAAGCGCGGCTCAGGCAGATCAGTTGTTCTTCAGAAGAGGGGGCGCTTTGGGAACGTAAATACCAAGCCAGTGGCTCATGCGGAGCAAGACTGGTCGCTTTCAAACTGGATTGATAGGCTATCTCACGTTTATCCTGCTGGATAGATTGTTCGGCATCCTCCAGCAACTGAGAGACTTCGACCGGCAGTTTCTCTGGCATGTTGAGGGTCCTGGAAAATTCTAGAGGCTATTTAAATATTATAACGTATGGAGAGTGTTTTACCTTTATGTGATCATGTTTGCATAATGACAAAGATAATCGCACACATCGCTATTCTTTTCCTTCCACGATCTTGATCTCTTCCTCCGTCAACCCATAAAGGACATAAACTTTCTTATCGCTCTCCTCATCCACGCGGACGATCTCATTCTTCGTTATGCACATTTTCTTCCCATTGTTTTGCTGGACAGTGTTTATCTGCATAGGAACAATAGACACAACAAATTCCCACTTGGGGATGAAGTATTGCGCCGCAACTGGCGCACTGATAACTAATGACTCAAGTATCGGGCGGCATTTGCTCGGCTTTGGCAAACCCGCATTGCGGACAAGTAATCGTTGCATTCAGTTCTATCGGCTTATTCATTTACGATTCTACAATCTTTATTTCATCTTCTGTGAGTCCATACAACTCATAGACTAACCTATCAATCCTCGTATCCATGGACTCGATCTCCCGTTGCAGGGACTCTTTCTCCTGCGGCGAGCGTGGACTGCGCTTGTGCAATTCGAGCATGCGCTCCACGAACGAGACCAGCTTATCATGCCGCGCTGTGGTGGGCAAGTTTTGAGCCTAGGGCGCAGCCCATAAGATGGCTAATCGACCTCGATGCCTTCCACGCTTACAGCGTTGATCATCGCCATGACATCGTCCGTCAGCATCGGGAGTAAATCAACAGCTTGCATATTTTCGACAACCTGTTCTGGGCTGGTTGCGCCCATGTTGGCTGTGCTGACATCGGGATTTTTTAGACACCAGGCGAGTGCCAAACGCGGCATGCTCGTACCGAGTTCAGCCGAGATTCTTGACCATTCGCGGACCGCTGCGATGCGTGCCTCGCCCAAGGAACCTTCTAAGCGTTCTCGAAGCCATTCTAAGCCAGGCTGACTCGCGAGTGCATTCGTTGGGATGCCATTATTATATATGCCAGTCACCAACCCCGCCGCCAACGGAGAAAAGACAGTTGTTCCCAGACCGATCGATTCATAAAGCCGTTTGTATTCCTGTTCCACACGATAACGGTGTAATAAATTGTATTGCGGCTGCTCCATCGTCGGTGGAATCAAGTGGTACTGGCGCGCTACGCTATATGCCTCCATGATTAAAGCGGCAGGCCATTCGGACGTACCCCAATAAAGCACATCGCCGCGCACGATCAATTCCGTCATAGCTCGCACAGTCTCCTCAATCGGCACTTCTGGATCAGGACGGTGACAGAAATACAGATCCAGATAATCCACTTGCAAGCGTTTCATGGCTTGGTGACAGGCTTCAAAAACATGTTTGCGGCTCAGACCTAATTGGGTTGGTTTGGCATTCTTCCCATATGGACTATGCATAACTTTACTGGATACGATATAGCTATCACGCAACCACCCTGCCTTCTTGAGCGCCATCCCCATGAGTGTTTCAGATTGACCATCGCCGTAGACCTCGGCATTGTCGAAGTAATTACAACCCGCCTCATATGCCGCGGTCAGGCACGCCAGAGCCAGGTCGACATCGGGCTGACCGCTGACCATTGCCCAGAAGCCATATGATATTTCACTAATTTTGAGACCAGATTTTCCGAGACGGCGATAATTCATGTTGGGTTCCTCTCTATTTATGCATAAAAGCCTGATTTACCACTCAACTATGATTTATGCAGCACTATACATATCCACAATCTACGATTCCACAATCCTAATCTCATCTTCCGTCAACCCATATAACTGATA
>Ga0137334_1000156_pt1 | contig 10552 bp, 10 predicted proteins | sample EasRivERMLT262_2_FD_104776 | JGI IMG/M metagenome (GOLD analysis project Ga0137334, IMG submission 104776) | Soil microbial communities from meander-bound floodplain in the East River, Colorado, USA - East River MetaG ERMLT262_2 | ecosystem: Environmental > Terrestrial > Soil > Floodplain ...
AAGCGGCCATGCAGCCGTTCTTTTCTTGGATCACTGCGCACCTTAGGTAGCGTGGAAGAGTTGCAATACTGCGGAACAAGACAAATGCAAAGGTGTCGGCCGAGAGGAGAGACGTATGGCCGATGAAATCGGACATCAGTACCCCATTCAGGATTCCGAGGATCTCCGAAAGATCGCGAAGCGCATATGCCAGGAGATGGAAGGCACTGACGACGCGCTAGCAATGGCAGCGGGCGCGATCGCTGGCTATCCCCCACTATATGCAGCGGCCCTCGGGATCATGGTGGCCAAGCTGAGTGACCATGCAGACGACGCGGATCGAGGTGAGTGGATGGCTAAATTCCTGCTTGCCCTTGCCCAAGATCGCGTTCTCTCTGTCTTCGACAGGAGCGGGCGACCGCACTGGCCCTATTGGATGGAGGACGACACCTGAGAAAGCGGGGTCGGTCGCGGTTCGGTCGTGGCATCAGCAACTCCCTGACCAGGCTAGGCGTTCGCGCACAGCCCGCAAAGGGTGTCGAGTGATTCCAGATTGTTTACAACCCAGCATCAACTACCATGGTCCTTCGTTATCCTGCGCTCAATGTTGATTTACCATGAGGATCTAATTCGGGCGAAACTCGACATGCCGAGATTGCTTGCTAACCCGCTCGATGCATCCAACCACGCGCTCTTCTATGAGTTCGTGCGAGATGGGCATAAGAATCCCTACTTCGAGTGGGAAATGGCGCTGAAAGAGAGCGACCGCCCGTAGCCTGCGTGAGTACAAGAGCTAGCAATTGTCTGCTCTGACGTGGTGACAAGGCTATGAGAGCGATCTCCCTACGTTTCACCATGAATGCTTGGCAACTAACAGTTATCACGCTTCTGTGCGTTTGCTTAACTGTCGTAGCTGAAAGCCAGGAAAGCCCGGTACTCATTGGTACAGTCACGAAGATCGTGGACGGCGACACTATCGACGTGCAGTTGAGCAGCGGCCCAATCCGTGTGCGCCTGCACGGGATCGACACGCCTGAGCGTGATCAGCCTGGCGCGAAAGAGGCGACGGCTGCCCTTTCAAGTCTCGTTGCGGGCAAGCGGGTTCAGTTAGAGCCGTTCGAGCAGCGCAGCTACGGACGGATGATCGGGATCGTGTTCCGCGACGACCTCAACGTGAACCTAGAACTGATCAAGCGCGGGCACGCGTGGGCGTATCGGCGTTACATGCGCAAGGCCGACGCGGCACTCTGTATCAATGAGGCTGCCGCTCGGACGGCCAAGCGTGGCTTGTGGGCGCTTCCGGCAGAGCAGCAGATTGCACCATGGGAGTGGCGCCGCAAGAAGTCGCTGCCCACCTATACCGACTACACACGGGAGTCGGTTGCCACTTGCGTAGCGGCTATCGGGAAAGAGCCGTAGGCGGTCCTGGCACTGGGGGCCGCACCTGCCATTGACCTTCCATGCCGCACTTCCGGCAGCGGGCCTTGCAGCCCATTATCGAGCAATCCCCAAGGCCTTCCCTTACCAGCATCGCAAGGTCGGTCGTCGCCCAGCGGCGGCATCCGGGACACCAGCAGGCTAACTCGTGCTCGCGTTCAAATAGTGCGCGGAAGGTGTTGAGGCGAATCGGTTGCATCGCGCAAGCATGATGCGCTCGGGGCTCGCGGCGTGACCCCAGACTATCTGCTTGGAATAAGCGAAAATTGAAATGAACAGCAATAGACAGGCGTTACCTGAGCGGTTCTTGGGATGCGAGGTCGCGCCAGCTAAGCAATGGCGAATCAAGCGGCAGTAAGTGTCGGTGATGCTTGCGCTATTCTGCCGCGCATGGGATGAAGGGGGAGGGGAACATGGACCTTAAGCTAATAGTCGTTTTCGCAGTGATGGTGGCCATGCTCGTTGGGCTCTGGATGGTGTTCGCGCGGCTCAAGGCAAAGAACCAAGGATTCGGACCCAATGCGTTGAGAGCACTCGGAGTCGTCCTCTTTGTGCCTAGCTTGACGGTGTTGGCCGTTACGGGGGTATTCAGCACTGAGACGACCGCCGCACTTCTCGGCACCGTCGCCGGGTACGTGCTTTCAGTTTCAATGCCGGAGGCGGGCTAAAACTAGCCCACACTTCTTGGTGTCGTACACAATATTTCGCGATGCTCCGCCCAATCGAAAGGGCCGCCACACAGGCGATCAAGAAGAGCACTTTCAGGAAGGGAGCGTGATGCTCGCGTTCGCAATGCATCTGCTAGAGCAAGGCGCAGAGCACGTCGAGATGCGACCGGACGGAATGCATGGCAAACAATTCGATTTTCGAAGTTGGTTTGAGTCCGAGGGGTTTGTCCTGGCATCAGCTGGCGGGGTAACTAACTTCGCGGGCGTGTATTCACGGCACGACCGAAAAATCAGCGTGAGTTGCGCTCCTGGTATTGGGGATGTGGTCGCAATCGTAAACAATCGGCGAATTGTCGCTGAGTGCAAAGGTGGCATCATTAATACTCGTCATGCCGGTCAGCTTTCGCACCTACGAAAGTGCGTGCTTGAAGCAGTAGGGCAGTTGATGTGCCGGGAGCAGCACGAGGACCGCAATATTGTCGTTGTTCCGCGTGCCAATGAAACAGTGAAGTGGGCTGAGCGCATCGGGGCGCGCGCACATGAAGCCGGCATTGAGATCGCGCTTGTGTCGAGAGATGGCGCGGTTGAATACGTCACAGCCACCGCTAGGTGAGTGGCGCTGAGCTTCTGAACTGGCCGCTAATTAGCTGAGCGCCGTGAAACGTCCGCGCCCGACAGTACTATCGGTGCTCTTGTCTTCCAGTCGCTCATTAGCACCAGGTCACAAGTAACGGTAGTCTGACTGTCTATTACGATTTGAAGCTTTCCCGCGGTCTTGACTTTCATATAGCGATAGTTCGCGCTCATCATTTGCATGAGTTTGCGTTTGTAGACCGTGTCGAGGTTGCCCTCCAACTGGTCACCTTTGGTCTCCCATACAACTAGACGCACTTTCTTCCTTGATTTCTGCAAGGCGAAGACGAAATCTGGATATACCCGATGCCTCCTCCAGCCTTGCAGGGAATAGCCACCTGCCTTAGCTACATTGCGGTGCCACCATTGCAGCGCACCTTGCTCGTCGAGATAACAAGCAAATTCCGCCTCGTCGCCATTGAAGTCATCCCGATATACGGGAGCGAAGACGCTTCTTTCCGTTAGGTGGCCGTCACTAGGCCTAACCAATGGCGTGGACGTGGTCGGACGATCAGTCTCTATGGCATCTGGCATACGCCAGTTGTGACGATCCGTGCGAAGGCAGAATTGAATTTTTCCTGCGGTGACCAGAGAGACGAAAAGCGACTCTGCCAACTGATCCCGATCGATAGTAAGAAACCCACGCAATTCCTCAAGAATGTATCCGCTCATCGCGCCAAGCGTGCTATCCGTGAACCCCCGCTGCTTTAGCAAGGAGATGAGCTTTCCAACCAAGTCCCGACCAACCCACGGGTTCGGGACGATGTCGGAAATCACACGAGTTGCAAATACTGGGTCAAAGCGTGAGCGTTCTTGAGCTGACCATGTCAGCTCCGATTCCAACAAGTCATCGTGAGTTGTGCCGGCAATGGTCAAGCGGGTCGAACGAGTCCGCGCCTTATGTGCTTCAGTTGGAACTCTGGCGGCTAAGGATGAAACGTCAATGCCACCCCAGTCTATTTGCATGAGAATATCGCGGTCATAATCAAGAGCACGTACGTCTTTTCCGGTTACCCAGTTGACAACAGGAAGGTAGATTTTCGCGCTCTTGAACTCTCTCCTTCGGGCTAGCGAACGTCTCGTTGTCTCGCTGCCGCTGCTATTGGTGTTGTCCTTAATATCGACGGCCAAGTCGGCCATACCGTCCTGCTCTAGTCCCAACTTGATGCCTTGGACAACGTCTTTTGTATTCTGATGGAAACAGATGACATAGCACTCGTCTAACTCCGCGATGCCAGTCTTACTGGCGTGCGGCTGGCGCAGTATTCGTCCCACGAGCTGCGTCATCGCTCCCATATTTTTGCTCGCCGCGAGCGAGCACAAGACATAAGCGAATGGACAATCCCATCCTTCCTGAAGCGCTTGTTTCGTAATGATGACGCGGACGACACTAATCGGACTCAATAATTCCAAGTTCTCCGGTTGTTTGAGATCGTTGACCTCGGACGTTTTTATTGCAATCTCACGGTCGGTGAGTCCAACCTTCAGAAGATAGTCCTTTACGTCATCTGCATGTATGTGGGACCCATCACGCTTGTCACGCCCCGTGCGCTCAACTTGCACGAGCATGATCGGCCGAACATAGCGTCCAGTGTTCGCTTGTAACGTTTGTGCCTTTGAAAGCAATCCATCCAGCGTCTTTAGCCCATCACGAAGACAGTCATGCCAGTCGGTGCCGCCCTTTACCCTGACGTTTATCGGAAGCTTGATCATTTCTTCGGCGGCGAGGTCAGTCCCATGCACATCAACCAACCAATTTGCGTGCAGCGGCGCGCGATCCTTGGGGGTCGCAGAGAGTTCGAGCAGAAAACAGGGATTGAAACCGTAGAGAGTGCTTATGGCGAGGGGCGAATACGCCTTATGGCCCTCGTCCATGACAATCACAGGGCGCAGGTAGCGCAACACATTTCCGAGGCTATCGTGGACAATTGAACCCAACTGTTGCGGAGTATCGTCCGCGTACGCCGTAAGATTCGGAACCTCCGCAAGCAGTTCCTGGTGCTTGACTATGTCGTCAGGCGCAGGGAAGAAGCCCCGCACGTTTCCTCGATCCCGAAACATCCGAAGTGTTGCTTTTGTTTCGCGATTTGCTGATTGCAGCATTAGCAGCATTACGCACAAATGTGTCTCCACATCTCGGCGATTTAAGCGATCCTCTTTTTTAAGGATTTTGACGCGGCCCGCGGCTGAGCGATCAAGCATCTGTCGATAGGGATGGTCGCGATCAACGAGTTGTTTACGCGTTTGGGTGTAAATGGCTTCGTTGGGGACTATCCATAAAACAAAGCCAGTATTTCTTTCTAGGACTCGACCAAATATCCGAGAAATCGCTGCAGTTGCGAGTAGTGTCTTACCGCCGCCTGTGGGAATCTTGAGGCATACGTTTGGCACGCTTTGGTCCGTGCCGTCGAGCCTTCGGCTATAACCCAACGCGGCACGAGCAGAAGGAAGCCGTCCTTTCGCATGGAGCACGCCCCACGCATCCGCTGCGCTATCAGGTACAAGCAGATTCAGTTCCGGCTGTTCAATTGCCAGCTTGGCGATTCCGTCTGCGCGAATTTGTTGTTTGGCGAGTTCGTCCAGGAAAGCATCGAATACGTCGAGGACGCGTTGCTGGAAATCCTTGAATTCCATGTCGGTTAGGCTTTTTCCATACGATAAATCGCAAAGGGTAACGGGGCGTACTCAACGCCAAGTGGTAGTAGCATTTTTGTCGAAATGTACTTTGCCGGTGCAAAAACGAGGTGCTTCTTGCCAGAACTCTTCGCGCTTTTGGCTTTCGAGAAACTTTCGGCGAGTTCCAACGTCAATGCTGCTTCTCGGGATTTCAGGAAGTTGAGATTAGGCTTGTAAATGAGCCATACGACGAGGCCGGAACTCTCGCCTAGAAACCATTTCTTATGATCGATTTGCTTGGTTTTTAGAGCTTCGCCAGTTGCCGTGTGGAATAGCCATGCACCAATGGCTTCGTAACGCGGCAAACGATCGCCCGTAAGAAGCTTGTCCAGTTCAATAGGCTCTCCAAGCGTGCAGTAGGCGAAACTGCCACCGAGCCCTTCGGTCTTCTTGGTCCTGCGCTTCTCACCATTGACGATAAGTACACCGTCCTCAACTCTTGTTCTTATCGCATCGAACCGATGTCCCTCCAAATTCTCAATGCTGTCAATGTGGTTCAAGATCTTGTCGGCCTTCTTCAAAGATGTTGCTGTCAACTTCTCTGAGTGCAACGTCTCGGACTGCAAGCCAGTAAATCGATATCCTCGAATTACCCTACGAACGCGTTCTGCAGTCATGTTGTCTGCGTAACTTTCGCCCTCAACCAGAATAAATTTGCGCTCTCCGCCATCTTTATTGTTCTGAGCGAGTACCGCTTGGGCGGTGGTACCAGTACCGGCAAAGCTGTCCAGCACTATGGATGTCGTTTCAGTCGAGATCTGTACAGCTCGTTGGACCAACCCGGATGGTTTTGGAGCATGGAACGCAATTTTGTCACGGTCGGAAAAAATCGAGAGCAGTTCCTTTTTTGAATCCTCGGTGTCACCTACTTCTTTGGCAAGCCAGAGGGTATCCGGTACTAACCCCTTATTAGCCCAACTCTTGACTCGCGGACGTCCATCGCCGCCCTTTGGCCAATAGATCAAGTTTTCTTTCTTTAATTTCTCAAATTCCGGTTCTGTTGCTCCCCAACACCGCCCTTTCGGTGGCCGAAGAATTTTCCGAGTCGGCGTCGTGATCTTATAGTCCTGGTTCCTCCGATAGCCTTGCGCTGAGAAAGGAATTGATTTCCAAGGCCCGCGAGGATCGTTGTCAGGGTTTGACTCGATTTCCCCTTCGGCATCAAGCAGATTTCGGACAAGACGCCAGCTGTCGGCCAAACCCTTGGAGTAGAGCAAGATGTGGTCAAAGCTCGGCGAAAGTGCGGTGCGATTTTCGCGTGAGGTCCGCTTTTGCCAAACGAGCTGTCCAATAAAGCAGTCTTCCTGAAAGATTTCATCGAGAATCGCGCGAGCATGATGTACTTCATTGTCATCAAGTGTGATCCAAATGCTCCCGCGTTCACTCAAAAGCTCGTGAAGTAGCTTGAGTCGTGGATACATCATGCAAAGCCACTTATCGTGGCGCAGCATGTCGTCTTTATTGACAGGATTGCTGTTAAGCCAGTCCCTCATGATGGGACTGTTGACGCTGTCGTTGTAACTCCAGCTTTCATTGCCCGTGTTGTATGGGGGGTCGATGAAAATGCAATCCACCTTTCCGGCGTAATACGGCAGCAGCGCCTTGAGCGCCACAAGGTTATCTCCGTGAACGATGAGACTTCCGGATAGGGTAGCTCCCCCGATCGACTTCTTAGCATCTGGGATCAGCGGGCAATAGGGCACGCTCAGATGATGGTTGTAGACGAATTCTTTGCCCTTGAAATTGAGATCGGGCATGGCACCCTCTTGTGACTTCGGCGCTTTCGACACCTTTGACAGCGTAGTTCAAGAATCGCGTGCACCAATCGCCGCCGTTGTCGGCCCGCTGGAGCGCTCGCTATTGATTGTACGTTGTCGCGTGAAGCAGGCAACGCCCTGTGACTAAAGTAGTGCCAACTTGATTGTTTCTTGTTGGGCACAATCCGCTACGCCTCTCATGCAATCCAAGCTGAAAGTGCCGGTCCACGGTTAAATTGGCGCTTCGGCTAGTCTCGTAAGCTGGCTTTCTTGAAACCCTAAAGCCCGACCACTGCGAGGTGGCCGGGCGTACTTGTGCCTGCAGGAAACCATGACTCATATCAACCTTTCAGGCGCCACGAAATGCTCTTAATCCTGCACTCAAATGCGACTAGGACTACTGTACGCGGACCCGTGAAAGTAATGGGGAAGAGCAGTGATCACCGCAACGCAGTTATATGACCACTTGACGTGCCCACACCGCGTGGCGATGGACGCTTTTGGTGACTCAACCGTGAGGGACGCAGTAAATCCATTCGTTCAGCTCTTGTGGGAGCGTGGGACACTTTTCGAAAGAGAAACCATTGCAAAACTACAGCAGCCCTTTGTTGATCTGTCAGGATTCAGGGGTGACGACAAGGAGCGCGAAACTCGCGCGGCAATCGCGAATGGTTCACCGCTGATTTATGGGGGTCGATTATCAGACGGCGATCTATTAGGTGAACCTGATCTTCTACGCCGTGAAGGGGGTGGATACGCAGCTATTGATATCAAGTCAGGCGCTGGCGAAGAGGGAGGCGATGACGACACGGGAGAGGAGGGCAAACCGAAAAAACGTTACGGTGTCCAAGTCGCCTTATACACCGAGCTTCTCGATCGCGTCGGCGTTTCAGCGGGCCGCTATGCCTATATCTGGGACATTTACGGCATCGAGACAAAGTACGAGTTCGATGTGCCTCTCGGACCAAGAACGCCACCAATGTCGGAGATTTATGAGCACACTAAGACAGATGTCCGAGCAACACTTGCAAGGACGGCGACGACTGAACCAGCGCTTGCTGCATGCTGCAAACTTTGTGTCTGGCGCAGCGCTTGCCGAAGAGCAATGGATGGGACAGAGGATCTCACACTACTCCCAGAGCTCGGTCGATCGAAGCGCGACGTTTTGAGACCAGCGATTGCGAACCTAAGGGCGCTCGCAGGTGCCAACGTCGAAGAGTACTTGGAGAATGGCGGGAAGAAGACGACGTTCAAGGGAATTGGACCAGGGACTCTTGCCAAGTTCAAGGCGCGCGCAATCCTGCTAACTACGGATGCGGCGCAACCTTATTTGACACTGGCGTTACCACTACTCGAGGGAAATCCAGAATTATTTTTCGATATCGAGACCGACCCACTGCGTGACAGGTGCTATCTACATGGCTTCATCATTCGTGATGGGCGCAATAGCGCTACCGAGCGATTTGAGTCAGTGTTTTCTGACGATGTGACGGACGCTGCAGAAGAGGACGCATTTGCCCGAGCCATTGAGATCTTTAGGCGATATCCGCAGGGGCTTGTCGTTTATTACTCGGCGTACGAACGCACGGAATATCGGAAGCTGCAACGGAAGTATCCCAGGGTTTGCAGTGCCGACCACATCGAGGCTTTGTTCGCAGACGGCAGATCCTTCGATCTCTACAGTGATGGCACCAGAAAGCGATCTGAATGGCCTGTCAACGATTTCTCAATCAAGACGCTTGCGAAGCATGCAGGTTTCAATTGGAGAGACAGTGATCCGTCGGGAGCATCATCAATCGATTGGTTTCATCAATGGATGAAAACGCGCGACCAAGAAATAAGGCAGCGGATTCTTGACTACAATGAAGACGACTGCCGAGCAATGCGCGTTGTACTTGATGCCATGAGACAGATGGAAGTACGTGCGAGCGGATAAGTAGCTGATTCGCTGATACCTGGTGGCATTGCCAGCGATTTCATGTGCTTGCAGTGTTTTCGTGCGCGACCGCGGCCTCATTGCCGGCCGGATCGACTCGCGGTTCTCGGGCCCTTCTCTGAATGCGCTGAACGGCCATGGACTATGACCCGTTCTTTCCCGCGGTCGGGCCGGCGTACACGGCGGCTTTCCGTCAGTACCTGCACGCGGAGCTGAAATTTGACGTTCCGGATGAATACGTCGTCTCGGGCGGGCTCTACAAGAAGTGGGACTGACGCCACGAACAGCCTGGCGTCGAAGGCGACGAGAAAGGCAAGGTGCCGGTGACCAACGTGCTACCGGACCTCGCAGTCGCCATGACGATGAACCCGGGTCTGCACCTGCTGGTCGAGCAGGGGTACTACGACCTCGCGACAGCGCAGGTCACATGATGTACCTGCACGAGGACTCGGCCCGGCGGTTCCGGGAGAACGTCGTCGAGTTTATTCGGGATACGGATCGGTTGTAGCGCCAACTCGAGGTGAGCGCGTGAGGGTGTGGTGCGATTAGCGAAGAAGGCAGCACTTTTGCAGAGGGCGATGCCGGGATTGCTGCGGAATGATCGCGGTCAATGTCTTCGACGACTCGCGCAGACGATCCCGCCGGAATCGCACAGCGCATCATGGTGCTACGAGGGCAGCGGGTGCTATTCGATGCAGATTTGGCAAGACTGTACTGAGTCCGGACGGGGAGCCTGAATCAGCAGGTACGCAGGAACTCGAGGCGGTTCCCCGCCGATTTCGCGTTTCAGGTGACAAATCAAGAGCTTGGGACTTTGAAGTTGCAATTTGCAACATCAAAGCGGGTCTACGTCGTGCGCGCATTTGTGAAATTGCGGGAGGTTCTGGCCTCGAACACTGAGCTCGCCCACAAGCTCGAGGCAATGGAGAAGTCAGTCGTTACTCTGGATGCCAGGACCCGCAAGCAGTTCGAGGAGGTTTACCAGGCGATCCGGGAGTTGATGGTGCCGCCCGCACCAAAGTTGCGACCAATCGGGTTTACCGCCGAACTCGGCAAGGAACGCTGATTCGGCAGCCTATCGATCGGACTGGAGTATCAGTCAGGGTATCTGCGGCTTGCCGAACGCTTTGGTCGTCGTAGTCGTCGTGGTCGTCGTGGTTGTCGTCGCTGGCTTCGACGCAGTTTGACTGCTCGACGGGGCCGGCCGCGCCGGCGCCATCGTCGTCCCGCCGCTCTGCCGCACGGGCGTAGTCCGCGGCGGCGAACTCTGACCGCCGCTCGTGCTCGGCGCTACCGTGCCGCCACCGGGCTGCTTGACCGATCCGACATCGCGCCGGTACACGGGCGTGCGATCCGCGTCGATGCGCTGCGGTAGCCGGACCGCAGGTTCGACCGGCTTGCGATCGTCGCCGTCGCGGCGCGAGCGGTGATCCAGTCGCGCAAATTCGCGCGGAGGCATCAGCGGC
>Ga0137334_1000157_pt1 | contig 10546 bp, 11 predicted proteins | sample EasRivERMLT262_2_FD_104776 | JGI IMG/M metagenome (GOLD analysis project Ga0137334, IMG submission 104776) | Soil microbial communities from meander-bound floodplain in the East River, Colorado, USA - East River MetaG ERMLT262_2 | ecosystem: Environmental > Terrestrial > Soil > Floodplain ...
AACTATTGCAGACTTTTATAACTACACTAAAAAGCCCGCCAACATGAAAATTGCGCTGGGAGTGCGTCCACGTGATTTTATCGAGTTGTTTTTGGAGCGGATCGAGAGGCTGGCAAGCTCAATCGGGGCTTGGCCCCCGGTTGAGCAACAATAAGGTGTAACAAAACCGCACGAGCGGTGTTGTAAGAATCAAATCTACAATAAGGAGAATAAAATGGAAGTCATTACTCAAAACGCTGTTTACTTTGTCGTAGTGCTAGTGATTATGGTTGCCCTATTCGCATGGGCGTATGCCACCAAAAGAGTGCAAAAGGATTTTAGCACCATGACGTGGGTGCTCATCCCTGTAGCAATTGCAATCAATCTGACGATCGGACAGATCGTGCTGACCCTGAAGTTGCCTGTGTATCTGGATAGCATTGGCACAGTGCTCGTGGGCGTCATTTGTGGACCTTGGGCCGGGGCGCTTACTGGCGCACTTTCGAACATAATTGCCGGCATCATCCTTGACCCAGGTTGGTTCCCATGGTTCCCAGTCGCCGCTGCCATCGGCGCGACAGCAGGCGTGATGGCAAATATCGGATTCTTCAAAAGTTGGTGGAAAGTTGCTGTGACCGGCTTTGTAATCGCTGTGGTTGCCACCATCGTGGGTACCCCAATTAGCATTGCGGTTTTTGGTGGCATTTCAGCCAGTGGTTCATCAATCATCACGGCATTTCTGCTTGAAACCGGGAAGAGTCTGCTCGCAGCTGTCCTGACAACAAACTTCATTGCCGAACCTACTGATAAGATCGCGACCAGCCTACTTGCCTTCGCGATCATTGATGGACTATCATCTCGCTATCTAGCACGCTTTCCACGCGGGGAGAATGCAGCTATCGAAAAGGGTCAGCAACGAATCCAATTGATCATTGCTTTAGTAGTAGTAGTGTTGCTCGTGCTGTTCGCCATTTTCATCCTACCTAGGATAACCGGTAGCTAGTCAGCCAATGTGCGGGAGGAGATATATCTCCTCCCGCATTTTTTAATTTCGGATAAGATGTAAATCATGAGTCTCAATCGATCATTTTTCGTGCCAACACAAAGTTTCTTTCATTCACGCAATCCATTAACCAAGTTGACATTTGTCTTTACAATGATTGCCCTTGCTTTCTTCACCTTGCCATGGATGGCACCAGCACTTATCCTGCCTATATTTGTTATGGGGTTTATTGGAAAAGTACAGAAACAATATTTGAATGTGATAGCCAAATTGATCTTGCCAACCATTACATTCATGTTCATCATGCAAAGCGTGTTCCTACCAGACGGTCCGACTATCCTTTTCTCAATCTGGAGGTTTGATGTCTCGCTTGAAACCGTTCGGTCGGCATTTCTGACTGTATCGCGGATATTCGTGATGATCTCATCCTTTACCCTTCTATTGCTGACAACCCATCCCAGTGAATTGATGTCTGATCTGACGCGGCGCGGTCTGCCAGGTCAATTTGCGTATGTGATCATTTCCACGCTGCAGATCCTGCCGCAAATGCAGGCTAAAGCACAAACGATCATAAACGCTCAACGCTCCCGTGGCTTGGACACACAAAGTAGTTTTATCAGGCGGGCTGGCTCCTTGATCCCGCTGGTTGGTCCTTTGGTTTTCGGCTCGCTCGTGGAAGTGGAGGAACGCGCCATCGCCATCGAAGCCCGCGGGTTTACATCCACGCATGCGAAAACCTCCTTGCATGATGTTCCAGATACCAGTGTAGATAAAGCGATCCGCTGGCTACTGGTTGCGCTTGTGATCTTTACACTGATCCTAAAATTATGGCCATCATAGATCTACAAAACGTCACATACAAATATCCACTCACAGATGCGCCCGCGTTGAAGAGTGTCAACTTGCAGGTGCATGAAGGTGAGTTCGTCGCCGTGATTGGACCGAACGGCGCGGGCAAGTCCACGCTATGCTATACCATTGCGGGCTTCGTGCCGCATTTTTTCAAGGGCGAACTCACTGGTTCGGTTGAAGTAGCTGGCAGCGAATCCAGCAAATCCAATTTGCATGAGTGGGTGTTGAATGTAGGGCTGGCTTTCCAAAATCCGTTCAACCAGATCAGCGGCGCAAAATATACGGTCTTTGAAGAGATTGCTTTTGGGTTGGAAAATATCGGCGTGCCGCGCGAAGAAATGAAATCACGCGTGGAAGACGCGCTGAAACTGACTGGTATCAGTGATTTGGCAGACCGCTCGCCCTATTCCCTATCTGGCGGACAACAGCAACGCGTCGCGCTGACCTCGATCCTGGTCATGCATCCGAAAGTCCTTGTGCTCGACGAACCGACTTCGCAAATGGATCCCATTGGCACGCGCGAGGTCTTCGGTGTCATTCGTAAATTATCAGAGCAAGGGATGACGGTTGTAATGGTCGAGCACAAGGTGGAATGGATCGCCGAGTTCGCAGATAAAGTCGTCGCTTTGCACGATGGTTCTGTGCTGTTGGAGGGCAATCCACAGGCAGTACTGACATCTGACTTGTTGACCGATAAAGGCTTTGGTATATCGCGCTACACGTCCGCGGCGCGAAAGGCAAAAGAGTTGGGTATGTGGAAAAAGGACAAACTACCAGTCACATTAGATGAGGCGGTGGAGGGATTTTCCCTCACCCCTAACCCCTCTCCCCAAAGGAGAGGAGAATAATGAATATAGAAATCTCAAACCTTCAATTCACATATCCTTCCGGAGTACAAGCTTTGTTCGGTGTTTCACTGAATATCAATGCCGGTGAACAGGTTGCGATCGTCGGTCAGAATGGTGCGGGGAAAACAACTCTCGTGAAGCATCTGAACGGGTTGTTGCAACCAACTTCCGGCCACGTCCGAATCGAGGATTGGGACACAAAGGAACATTCCGTTTCGAAAATGGCGCACAGAGTCGGCTACGTTTTCCAAAATCCAGATGAGCAATTGTTTTCGAAAAATGTTGGGCTGGAGGTTGCCTTCGGTCCGAAAAACCTTGGGTATACCAGCGAGCAGATTCAGGCGTTGGTCAAAGATGCGCTAGGGATGACCGAGCTATCCGACAAAACGGAAACGAATCCGTACGACCTATCCCCCACGTGGCGGAAGATGGTCGCGATCGCTTCCATCATCGCGATGGCTACACCGATCGTGATCTTCGATGAGCCCACCACCGGACAGGATGCCGCAAACATTGCGCGCATTGCCAATGTGGTCAAGGTTTTACGCGAGCGCGGCAAAACAGTGATTACGATCACTCATGATATTGATTTTTGCGCCGAGAATTTTGAGCGTGTGATCGCCATGTCGCAGGGCAAAATTCTGTTGGATGGAAAAGCCAACGATGTTCTGGGACAGGCTGAAACTTTGGCAACGACTTTTGTTGACCCGCCTCAGCTCACACGGCTGGGGAAACGGCTGGGGCTTGAGCAAACCGTCAGGAATCAAGCGGAGTTTCTAGCCGCCCTAAAAAAATAGCGGCATTTGCTCGCCCCTATTTTTTATGAATCGTCAGTTCATCATATCCAGAATCTTCTGCCAACTCGCGTTTATAAACAACATCTGAAAACGCGGCGATCACGATCTCGGCAGTTGTATAGATCTTGCAGCCGGATACCAGGTGTCCTCCAATCGTCACGCCATCGCCATTTGAGATCGATACATGCAAATGCGAGCCGTGAATTGAAACTGTGCCAGTAATGGAGACAATTTCAAAGTAGCCCTGATACTCATTATGAACTTCGCGATTGGCAAGCCTTAATACCGCGTGCGTCAGGCTCCCAACCCCGCTCAATACACAGCCTGCCTCGATCTGATTTTGCAATACAAATGACTCAATCGAATCGAACAAATCCTGCCCGGGCGTCAAACGAAAGGTATAATTTTCCATATTCAAATCTCCTGCGCTATTATACATTCCGACTCGCAGTTGTCAGTTTTGCAAAGCGCGCAGAGTGAGCAAAAAGTTTTAGTATGGTCATGTAAAATTGAACTGCTTGGGAGATTCTATGGCGAATTTAAATGTGCAAGTTTTCAGAAGTATTGATGAAATTGAACCCGAAATTTGGAACCGCATTGCTGCGGGGCGCGGGTTTCAAAGTCACCGTTGGTACACATTCGGTGAACGCGCCATGGCAGATTGCCTGCCCACCTATTTGCTCGCGTGGGATGGCGATAAACCGGTCGCAGGTGCCGCGCTCTTCAAAATTCATAATGAGCCGCTACCGTTACCCAGTGTGGCACGGCGTTTTATGGCTTCCGTACTTAAACGCAGACCCTTACTCGTGTGCCGCTCACCGCTGACCGATACATCTGCCATGCTCCTGCCTGGTGAACCGCTTCGCGACGAAGCATTGACTGCCCTGGCTGAAGCCGCACAGGACCAATTCAAAAAACAACGCTGCTCTTTCCTCGTCTTTGATTTTCTCCTCACTGAACAATTGAAATATCCCAGCTGGCCCAGCGGTTATGAACCGATCACGATCTCAGAGCCAGGCACGTTTATGCCCATCGAGTGGGAAAGCTTTGAAGCCTATCTGGAAGCCGGGAACAAGAAAGACCGCCAGCATTACAAGAAAAGCCTCAAGGAAACCGAAGAGAACGGGATCGTCCTTTCCAGACACGCCTCCGTCCCTGATGTAGAGACAGCCCTCACATTGATAAGAAATGTCTCCATCTGGCACGGTTCCGCACCCAATCCATGGACGCGCGGACTGCTGGAAAACTTTTCCATGGTCGATGGCACCTGGCTTGAATTGCGCAAGTCAGGCAAACTGGTCGGATGTGGCGCAGTAGTACGAGACAATAAATTCCAACTGGCTACCGCACTTGGTCTCGAAGATGATGTGCCCGGCGGATATTTCCTACTACTGTACGCGGCCTTGCAGGAAGCCTTTGAGCACAATATCCGGCTTGTCCGTTTTGGAACGGGCGCATACGATGTGAAACGCACATTAGGACTCCATCTCGAAGATACAAACCACGCCATGGTGACCATGGCCGGCTATACAACACGCGCCGCCAAAAAGCTGGCGGCAGGCTAACCACATGCTTCTTGGAATCCCACAATCTACCGCCACAGTTCTTACCATCCTTGTTTTCTATGCAATGGACTTTACCCTCATCCGACGTTACGATAAACAAAGACAAGCCAGCGGCACAGGTCGCGCGTGGGATTTCACCTTTTTCATTTTCGTTATGGTTACAATCCTTGTTGTGCAGCCGCTCCTCATCCCCATCATAAGCTTTCGCACAGCCCAAACCTGGGGCTTGCTCATTCAACTGCTTGGCGCGATCGTCATTCTTGGCGCACTTGCCCTGCACATCTGGTCACGCGTACACCTGCAACATTACTACGCTGAACGCGTGGAAGTGCAACCCGAACATAAAGTCATAGACACAGGTCCATATGCGCTGATGAAACACCCGGTCATCACTTCTTTCTTCGGGATCGCAAGCGGACTATTTCTTATCAACCCTGCCCTCACCACCCTCGCGGCATTGATCTACACGATCTGGGACTTCACCCACGCCGCGCAACAAGAGGAAGACTTGCTATCAAAGACTCTGCCAGGCTATGCGGACTACGCGCGTCGGACTCCCCGATTCCTGCCCCGCCTGTGGAGAAGCCGATGATAACCTTCGAGCGTTTCCTGCAACTCCCCACCACGGAAGTTTCCACGCTCGTAAAAGCCACTGGTCAAAAAGTGTGCGTGTTCCCCGTCAACGGAACGCGGCGCTGGTTCATGCTCGAACATGGTGATGAGATCAGGGATGATTTTTTTGAAGCCTACATGCGCACGTCCATCCAAAATCATGTGGATTTGTGCGCCATGCTATTTGACCATGGTATCCAAATACTACTCGCGCCGGTCTTTGGGCGTGAGCTCATGCAACGCGGCGATGAATATACCCAACGTGTGGGGATCGATGGATTGGTAAGAACAGCCACCGATAAAAACTATCGTGACTTCTTCGAGAAGTACAACGTCAAAGTCCGTTTTTATGGCGATTATCGTGATGTGCTCACGGGCACACCATATGAATATGCTCTGAAATCCATCTATGAAGTGACCGAAGCCACAAAACATCATACAGCCTTTCAGCTATTCTTCGGCGTCTTCGCAGACGAAGTGACCGAAACTATCTCACGCCTTTCCGTGGAGCATTACCTCGCGCAGGGCTCCATACCTGATAAAGAAGCGCTGGTGCGAAAATATTATGGCGCAGACCTGCCGCCCGTCAGTCTGTTCATTGGCTTCGACAAATTCAACGTGTTCGATATGCCACTCCTAACCACTGGCGAAGAAGATCTGTATTTCTCACTCAGCCCGTCGCCTTACATGACTGAACATCAACTGCGGGCGATCCTGTACGATCACATGTACGTTCGCCCTGTGCCAGAACCGGATTATGAAAAGCTCAACAACGAAGAGCTCGGCTGGATGAGAGATTACTATCGCCGCAACAAAGATTACACCTTCGGCGTTGGAAAACTAAAATTCAACCTGTGGTTCCCTGAAATTGGAAACGGATCATGACAGACCTCATCGCACAACTTATTGACGAAATTGGTCCCGGTCACATGGCAAGCACTGCCTACGATACTGCCTGGGCTGCCCGCCTTGGCGAAATCGACTGGAGTATTAGCAGTCGGGCCTTAGCCTGGCTGGCAGAAAATCAACTGGTGGATGGCTCATGGGGCGCACCGGCCCCCATGTACTATCATGACCGCGTTATTTGCACGTTAGCCGCCATGATCGCTTTATCCGTCCGTGGCAGGCGCGGGCATGATAAAGCCCAGATCGAAAGAGGCAAGCTGGCGCTCGAACGGATCGTAGGAGGCGCAACGCAAGGGCTCCAGGCCGATCCCAACGGAGCAACTGTCGGCTTCGAAATGATCGCTCCCACACTTGCGGCAGAGGCTGAAAAGCTGGGTATCATCCAAAATCAGGGCAATCGCATCTTGGGGCGTTTATCCAAACAACGCGCAAAGAAGCTTTCATACCTTCAGGGCAAAATGATCAGCCGGCATGTGACCATGGCTTTCTCTGCTGAGATGGCTGGCATCGATGGGCAACACATGCTGGATATTCAAAATCTACAGGAAGCCAATGGCTCTGTAGGTGTCAGCCCATCTGCCACGGCCTACTTTGCAACCTACATCAAAAAAGGTGATATGGCTTCACTGAACTACCTGCGGGGCATCCTCAAACCTGACGGCGGTTTGCCGAATGTGGCACCGTTCGATATCTTTGAGATCGGTTGGGCATTATGGAATCTCAGTTTGATTCCCGGATTGGGTCATGCAGGGAAACTTAAACCCCATCTTGATTTTCTCTCAAAAGCCTGGCAGCCAAAAACCGGTGTTGGTTTTGCCGCAAGCTATTCAGTAAAAGACAGTGATGATACCGGGCTCGTTTATGAAACTTTATTACGCTACGGCATTGAGAAAGACCTCGCCAGCGTTTTATCCTACGAAGAAAAAGACCACTTCCGCTGTTTTGATCTTGAAGTCAACCCTTCTATCAGCGCAAACATCCATGTGCTCGGCGCGCTTGGGCAGGCTGGCTTGAACGCAAAAAATTCATCTGTGCAGAAGATCCTACATTTTCTACACAAGACCAAAGGTCAACAACCGTTTTGGGTTGATAAATGGCACTCCTCGCCCTTCTATGCCACAGCCCATGCCGTCATTGCCTGCGCCGGGCTTGCAAACGATCTGGTATCAGAATCTGTGGAGTGGATTCTTAAAACGCAGAATTCAAATGGCTCGTGGGGCACGTATGTTTCCACTGCCGAAGAAACCGCCTATGCCATTCAAGCCTTGTGGGTTTGGAACCAAAAAGTTGCGCGCATACCCAAAAGCATTTTAAAGAACGGCGCGCGCTGGCTCAAGGAAAATATGTATAACCCCTATCCACCCTTATGGATCGGCAAATGTTTATATAGCCCCAATCTGGTGATCCGATCAGCAGTGATCAGCGCATTAGCGCTGGCACAATAAACAGGTTGAAATTTTAATATCCAGTATTACATGTTGAATATCGATGTGAAAACTGTCCATAGCATCCACGAAATTGATGCCGAGCAATGGGATCACCTAAGTAATGGAATGCCATTTCAAAGTCATCAATGGTATGCCTTTGGAGAAAAAGTGATGTCAGATTGTCCGCCGGTTTACCTGCTTGCCTACAAGGAAAACACATTGATAGCGCGGGCCTGTTTATGGCTGGTGCGAAATGAGCCGGTTCCCAAGCTGCTGGGTCCAATGCGGAAAACAGCGTCAGCAGTTTTCAAGCATTGGCCGCTCCTGATTTCTCGATCACCTGTATCGTATTCAACCGGATTGATTCTAGCAGATGATGCCATGCGAAAGGATATTCTCTCTGCATTTGCTGGTGCTGCGCTTGATTTTGGAAAAAAACAGGGAGTGTCCTTCATCTTATTTGACTATCTAAGCAAAGCTAATTCTCAAGATTGGCCCGGTTCCTTTTCGGTGATGACCACTTCCGACCCCGGAACCTACATGGAAAACTCATGGGACAGTATGGACGCTTACCTTGCATCAGGCAACAAAAAAGACCGCCAGCATTACAAACGGGTTCTCCGCGAGTCAGAAAAACTTGGTATAAAAATTCAGCGGCAGCAGCACATTGAAAATATGGATGCCGCCATGCTCCTTATCCGCAAGGTGGAGCGCCGACACGGAGCACTTCCTAATCCCTGGGTGCATCACATGCTTGAACATATGGAGTTGGTCAATGGGTCTTTTTTGACTGCAAACATCGGCGATCAACTTGTCGGGTGCGGTCTTGTTTTGGAAGACAACGCTTCACAAATGACAAGTGCTTTAGGGCTGGCAGACGACATTCCCTTTGTGTATTTCATGCTGTTGTATGAGTCTTTGGGAATGGCATTTGAAAATAAAGTCCGCTCACTACGCTGGGGCAGCGGTGCTTATGATGTAAAACAGCGTTTGGGCTTTTCCTTCGAAGACAATAGCTCGCTTGTCTTTTCAGCGACAAACCCATATTTGCAAAAAGCAATACAATGGTCCTTCTAAAGGATACAACCCGATACAGTTTCTCCGGGTATGAGGATTGGAGATCGAAATGCCAGATCGGATTATTGTTGCAGGAATCTATCGAAGTGGAACATCGCTTATTACTGATCTCGTCCGTCGCTGGGGTGCTTATGCCGGACGTAAAGAAGATATTTTCGAAGATGAATACGGCTACATGGAGCATTTTGCACTCCAAAAGTTGAACGATGAATTGTTGAACAATAATAGCCGAGTGCCAACCCCGGTTGACCAAATGCTTGAAAAGCTCCACAAACTTGAATATAAAAAACGGGCATTACAAATCCTTGATGCAATGGACGAAGAGGCAACCGAGAACCATAAGGTTGCATGGGTTTGGAAAGATCCGCGCCTACCCTTGGTACTGCCGTTCTGGTCAGGCATATGGGGCGATGTAATTTATGTTATTCCAGTACGTCACCCTGTTGAAACGATTTTGTCTGCCGCAAAAATGGAAGGTTTGGAACCTGATCGGGTACCACTATCAGCAGGGTTTGCCTACTGGCAATTTTGCATGTTAAATCTGCTGGCATTTACTGAAAAAAGCGATCGCAAAATTTTTGTGGCATATGATCAATTAATTAAAAATCCGCAACAGGAATGCACACGCTTGTGTAATTTTCTGGATGCACAATGCAATGTTTCATCTGAGAAGGCAAGTGAGCGGGTCAACGAGATGGCGGTAAAAATCACAGCGGCACAGCACCATTTTCAAGCGCCCAAAGCCCTGGCAGAAGTTGAAACAACCACACGGGAGCAACGGGCTTTATTCAACCTTCTGCGCATAAAAACAATCCATCCCGAAGAACCCTACAATCCAGACGACTTTGCGATTTACCCAGGTTGGATGGAGTACCTCCAAACCATTGATATACTTGTTTCCAGTAACCAGCAACAATCTTGAGCCGAGAAAATTATTGAGGCAGCAACTATGAGAAATTTGATAAGACGATTAATTACGATATCATCCAACGATCAGGATGATGTTCGCCGAAGGAGGATTCTCAATATTCTGCTGGCGGGCGTCGGCGGAGTCTCGTTGCTTGCCCTGATAGTACTATTGATTCCCACTTTTGCACGCGACAGTGTCCAACTACTCGTTGTCGGCAGTCTGGTTACATTGGTTGGGACATTTGTCATTTATTTAATCAACATCTTCTGGTCAGGTCGACTGGCATCCACCATCTTCCTTGCCTTTTTAACCCTTGTTTTTTCACTCAGTGACACCCCTGAGCAGGTATCCAGCGGACGCAGCCTATTCGCTTTCACAATTCCAATTATCATGTCAAGCATATTGCTTGTACCATGGTCAAGCTTTATCTTCAGCGCCTTGAGCGGCGCCATCATTTCCGTTATCGCGATTTCAGTTGATCTTGTACCTAACGTGCCCGCCATCATTGGGTTCTTCGTGGTGGCCCTGACGTCATGGCTCTCGGCCCGTAGCTTGGAAACTGCTCTCAGA
>Ga0137334_1000158_pt1 | contig 10541 bp, 13 predicted proteins | sample EasRivERMLT262_2_FD_104776 | JGI IMG/M metagenome (GOLD analysis project Ga0137334, IMG submission 104776) | Soil microbial communities from meander-bound floodplain in the East River, Colorado, USA - East River MetaG ERMLT262_2 | ecosystem: Environmental > Terrestrial > Soil > Floodplain ...
GCGGCGCGTTGTCGATCCCGACCGGTACGGGGCTCTGGAAAGACAACGTCTACAACCGCATGCGGTTCTGGATCAGGACGCCGGCCGGCGCCGATGATCCGGGGAGTTCAGGGCGCCACAATCTCGAGTGGGCAAACTTTCTCCACAACTACGGCGCGAACGGCGGCACGACCAGCGACGACAACAACGGGCACTACTATCATTTTCTGAACGCGCCGCCGGATGGCCTGTGGTACCAGGTGATTATTGACACGTGGCCCGATCATCAGCGCGGCAGCTCGGGCGGCTCGGAGTACGGCGATCTCGAGTATCCGGACCCCGCCGGGCAGTTTAGCAAGACAAACATCGGGAAGAAGTACTTCGACCTGCATACCGCCTTCTATCTCGACTACCCGTATAACCAGGGGGTCGGCGCTAACGCGACGGTGCAACTGCGCGACAAGGTCACCCTCTTCTTCGAGGACAACACGACCGTCCCTGGCCAACAGGTGCGCAGCATTACGAGTGCGTTCGACCCTGCGACGAACACGGTAAAACTTGGGTGGGCACGCCGGAAAGACCAGTCCGGCCACCGGTACACCGTCCGCTACGCGCACCAACCGATCACCACGTTCACGGCGGCGAAGCTGGCGGGACTGTTCGCGTCCTCGGATAGCGGCGCCTACAACAACGTCCGATTCGCGTTCTCGGATCCCGCGCTCGCGGGGCACCAGTGGCTGTGGGTCGGGATTCAACCCGAGGGCTCGTCACTCTTCCGACAAGTCCCGGTCCCGTTGACACAATGAGGTAGACCACCCCCATGTCGCTCACGCCTGCCCAACTCTCGACCTTACAAGCTGACATCGAGGCCGATCCGGTCCTCGATGCCTTGCCGAACAATTCTGATGGCGCGTTTGCGATTGCAGCCGCGTACAACGTGCTGGCGAGCCCGACGTTTACGGTCTGGCGGACCAACGTGCCGACCAAGGACTGCAAGACCGCGATGATCTGGACGGAGTACATTGCGCGGTCTGCCGGCGAGCGCGAGGCCTGGACGTTTATGCTGTCGAACGGGTTCATCAATGTGGGCGACGTCAACGTCCGGCAGGGGATTCAGGACATCTTCTCCGGGGCGGGCGGCGCCACGACGCGGGCGAATTTGATGTCGATTGCGAAGCGGTCGGCCACGCGCGGCGAGAAACTCTTCGCGACGGGCACCGGGAGCGATGCGTCTCCAGCCACGATGACGGTTGAGGGGTCGCTGTCGTTTCAGGACGTGGAGCAAGCGAGGAGCCTGCCGTAGTGCCAGCCAAGCGCGTCATTCTCCTCGAGCGCGACACGACCGGCGCGATGCGCTACGGGTACGTGCTATGGGCCGACGTGCCGGCCGGCAACCAACTTGCCTACCGGAACCCTTCCGCGACCAGCCGCCACCCGAACGTGACGCCCGCGGAGCTGCAAGCGATCCGTGACGGGCTGGTGGTCGAGCGGTCTGGGATGTACAAGGCCGCATCGGGCACGCCGCTGGCGACGATGCAAACAAACCTCGAGAGCCAGTGGCAGGCGTTCCAGTCGGAGGTCACCGCGGAAACCAAATGGGCCGAGCATGGCCGATTCTGGGACGGCGCGGCCTGGCAGGCGTCGGCGGGAGTCCCTGCGGCGCGCATGAGTGACGGCACGGCGGTGGGAACGCCGACCTACGTGGCGCTGACGCCGGTGAGCGCCTACGGCGCCAACAAGTTCCAGTTTGTCTTGTTCAACGGCATCTCCACCACGCTCGGGCAGGGGCTCGTGCTGCGCGTGCGGACGGTGGTGATACTGCCGGGGCTCGTCGCGGTGACGGGTGCGGCTCCGTCGGCATGGGTGCTGCGACGGCGGGAAGGGCTGACGACGGCACCGGCTGGTGGCACCGTGACGATTGTGGCGGCGGATACCGCACAGCCGCTCCCGGCAGGGCCGAGCGCGCACCAAGCCCCGACGACGGCGCCTGCTGGCGGTACGGTCTCGGTGTTCACCGAGTTTGTGCCGCAGGCGGACGAACAGAAGGTCTCCACCCTGGACGCGCCCACCATGAGCGGGCTTTATGGCGGGCAGGTCGTGTATGACGCGGCGGTGGTGCCGCGTGGGCAGCCGATCACGATCCGCGCCGGACAGGCGCTGGAAGTACAGCAGAGCGCCGCGGCCGGCACGGGCAATTGCCGCGTGCTGTGCGTGTTCACGGTGGGATAGGCGTCCACCTGCGACGGCTGAGAACAAATGGCTAAGGTCTCGATCATCGTCCCGTCCCGCTCGGAAACATACCTCGTCCGGACCGTCGAGGATTTGCTCGCGAACGCAGGCTCGGACATAGAGATCATCGTCATCGAGGACGGATATTGGGAGCACCGCCTTCCTGACGACAAGCGCGTCCGGCGGATTCACTTCGGCGAGGCGAAGGGGATGCGGCCTGGCATCAACGCCGCGGTCGCGGCAGCCACCGGGACACACCTGCTCAAGTGCGACGCGCACACGTTTTGGGACGAGGGCTACGACGTCAAGCTACTGGCCGACTACCACGAAGACAACTGGGTCGTCGTACCGCGGCGTTACGCGCTTGATCCAGACACCTGGTCCATTGACCACAGCAACAAGAAGTATCCGGTAGACGCGCACTACCTCAGCTTCCCGTTCGAGCGAGAACAGGATCCAACCTGCGGGATGCACGGAACCGAATGGCGCGCACGTCGAGAGGCTCGTAAGGACGTGCTCATCGACGACGAAATGAGTTCGCAGGGTTCGGGCTGGTTCATGTCTAGGGCGCACTGGGACCGTACGATTGGGTCGCTCCAGGTCGGCTACTACGGGAACTTCATCGCCGAGTTTCAAGAAGTCGGGATGAAGACTTGGGCCTCTGGCGGCGCGGTCAAGGTCAACAAGAAGACATTCTACGGGCACTTGTACAAGGGCAAAAAGCACGGCCGCGGCTACACAATGGTCGGCACGAACCATCAGATGGGCGCGGTCAATTGCATCGAGCGCTGGATGTTCGAGCATGGAGACGTAACGCGCCGGCTGGTCGAGAAGTTCTCTCCCGTTCCCACCTGGCCGAAGGACTTAGACGAAGCGTTCAAGGATCGGCGCGGTCTGGCGGCGCGTCGGTTCGCGCGCTCGGCATCCGATGGAGTGAAGGTCGCATGAAGAACAAGAAAGACAACTTTCGTGTCCTGTCGGCCAAGTACGGCACCGTGCAGGAGCGAGGCGCCGACGTGACCAAGGCGGTGCAGGCCGCAGCGACACCGGGCGGGCTGGTGCTCAAGGTCAGTAATGCCACGCTCGGCTGCGACCCGACCCCGAACCAGCGCAAGCGGCTGTGGGTGACCTACAAGCACGGCACGGTCAAGGCCACAGGGTCTTCGCTGGAAGGTACCACGATCAGGCTGGGTGAGTCTGCGTGAGCACAGCTGTCGCAGAGGACATCGCGTTCTGGCTCAAGAAGGCCGGCCGTGAAGGCTGGACGGGCCAGCACGATCTGCCGTTCGGGCGTGATGACCTCGCCGCGTTTTTCGGGGCTACCTGGTTTTTCAAAGGGGCCGAGGTTGGAGTCGAGCGGGGCCTGTATTCTGAAGTGCTGTGCAAGGCCAATCCCAAGTTGGAGCTGCTCTGCGTCGATGCCTGGCTGGCATATCACGGCTATCGAGAGCACGTCACACAAGCGAAGCTAGACGAGATCCGCGAATCTGCTCGGAAGCGGCTAGTAAAACCGCCCTATCAATGCACGCTCGTGGAAAAGCTCAGTGTCTATGCCGCACAAGACGTTGATGATGGCTCGCTCGACTTCGTCTATATCGATGGCAATCATGGACTCGAGCAGGTCATTGCCGACATCGCTGCCTGGTCACCGAAGGTGCGCAAGGGCGGCATCATCAGCGGTCACGACTTTGGGCGAGGCAGCGTTGGGCACGTCAAGGAAGCGGTCGAAGCGTGGACCACGGCCTACGAGATCAAGCCGTGGTTCGTGTTGCGCGGAGACAGGTCTCCGTCGTGGTTCTGGGTCAAGGCATGACTGGTCGAGAGGTGATTGAGCTGGTCAAGACGGCGATCGCTCAAGGCTTGGATTGCAGGGTAGAGATCGCTTCGCGCGATGGCAAGGCGACTCTGATTGTCTACGACCTAGACGGTGAAGAAATCACGACGGATCTTGAAGAGTTGACCACGCGCGATGCCTGACCTCAGCGTCCTCATCCCCGCTCGCAAGGAAGAATGGCTGTCCCGGACGGTCGAGGATGTCCTCGCGCACAGCTCCGATCGGACCGAAGTGATCGTTGTGCTGGACGAAGACTGGCCCAACCCGCCGTTGACGCAGCATCCGCGCGTGCAGGTCTTGCGGGAGCCGCGCGCGGTCGGCCAGCGTGCCGCGACGAACCTCGCGGCGAGTCTCAGCACAGCGCGCTACATCATGAAGCTGGACGCGCATTGCTCGATGGCGCCAGGCTTCGACGTGGCGCTGCTCGACGCCGCAGAGAAGCTCGAGCGTGAAGTCGTCCAGATCCCCGCGCAAAAGAACCTGCACGTTTTTGACATGGTCTGTGAGGACTGCGGCTATCGTCGCGACCAGAGCCCAGTCCGTGCGCAGTGCCCGAAGTGTCAGAGCGTGAAGGCGCGGCGGGAGGTTATCTGGCAGCCACGGCCGAGCCCCACGTCCTCCGCGTGGCGCTTCGATGCTGACCTACATTTCCAGTATTGGAGCGGCGCGCGGAAGGCTCAGAAGGGCAACCCACTGCCGGAGGTGATGTCCTGTCTCGGGGCCTGCTGGTTCCTAAACCGTGGATGGTTCTGGGAGCTCGGCGGACTCGATGAGAGCCACGGCAGCTGGGGTCAGATGGGCACCGAGCTTGCCTGTAAGGCCTGGCTATCTGGTGGCCGGATGGTCTGTAACAAGGCGACTTGGTTTAGTCATTTTTTTAGAGTCGGCGGCCACAAATTTCCCTACGAGATCCATGGGAGCGATCAGGACTACGCGCGGACCTACTCGCAGAACCTGTGGCGTGGCAATCGGTGGGCGAAGCAGATCCATCCGCTGCGTTGGCTGGTGGAGAAGTTCTCGCCGCCTGGCTGGACAAAGGAACAGATCGATGCGCTACCGAAGGTTTTACATCGAGTGGATGCCGCGTCCGTTCATCGAGCACCCGGTGTTCTTCCGTTACACGCGTCAGGACCAGGAGAGCGACTGGCTGTGGAGGCGATACCTGCGGATCGTCTGGTGGCGAATCTTGATCGAGGTGTGCCTGCGCCCGAGCGGGCTGACTACCGAGCAGGAAAAGGCTCTAAGGGAATCTGCTATTACAGTGACTGCCGAGGCGCCGAAGCCATCCTGAGCACGGTCCGCGCGCAGGTCAAGCGCAGCGGCAACGGCCATGCCATCGTCTCTGTCACGCTGCAGCCGCTGGACTTCGGCCGCAATATCATCCTGCCGCTGGAGCGGGGCTACCTCTCAATGTTCCGGCAGATCCTCGCCGGCCTGGAGGCGCTCGACACGGAGTTCGCGTTCCTCGTCGAGCACGACGTTCTTTACGCGCCTGACCACTTCCAGTTCACGCCGCCGAACGATTCGACCTACTACTACAACACCAACGTCTGGCACGTCGAAGCGAAGACAGGTCAGGCTATCACCTACACCGCCAAGCGCACGTCGCAGCTCTGCGCGAACCGTCTTCTGCTCGTGGAGCACTACCAGAAGCGCGTCGCCATCGTCGAGCGCGACGGGTTCTCGATCAAGATGGGCTTCGAGCCCGGATCACACGGCCGCAAGGAGCGCGTCGACGACATCCCCTCGGCGACCTGGCACAGCGCACGGCCGAACATCGACATTAAGCACGGCCAGAATCTGACGCCGGCGCGGTGGGCTCCTGAGCAGTTCAGGGACCAGCGCAACTGCCAAGGCTGGCAGGAGAGCGGCGAGATTCCCGGCTGGGGCCGGACGCTCGGACGGTTCACCGACTTTCTGCGAGAGGTGCGCAAGGGTCAACACGCCTCTCCGGCGACGATAGCGGTCCAAGGCGCTATCAGTGTCGACGACGTGCAGGCGGCGCTCCCGTAACTGTAGGACGGAGGATTTTCGATGTATACACGCTGCCGGAACTGGATTGTTCGAGCCTGGATGGCGGTGCTGTTTTCGCCGCGGTTTACGTGTCGCTTGCTCCTCGATGAGCGCGGAGCAGTAGGCGACATCAAGATGGTCTATGCCGCGGCATCGACGCTGACGCAGACCAATCTGGACGGGATCGCCTCCTCGGCCACCTGGGTGGCCGGGTGGGGCAGCGCCACTATCGACAACTCGTCGAGTCTGCATCAGGACTACGCGATCGGCGCGAGCATCATGGTGGAGTCTGCCGGGCTCGCGGCTGGCGAGATCCGGATGTATCTCGTCGCGGAGTTGAACGATAGTGCGTATCCAGACTGCCTCTCCGCTGGCACCGAGGGCACAGAAGGAACGGTCACGTTCACGGATACAGAGATTCGTGATGCGGTAGCTCGGCTGGCTGCGCGCACTGCGACAGATACCACCGCGAGCCGTGTGTATACGTTACAGTGCCCGTCGGTCAAGAAGGTATTCGGCGGCACCTGCCCTCGGAAGTTTTTCATCGTCATCACCCAGAGCACGGGCGCGGCATTGGAGTCGACGGGCGATCCGAATCAGGTGTATGTGAAGGGCGTCTACTACACCGTCGCCCAGAGCTAACGATGGCGCGCACATTTGGCGACCTCACCACCGACAAGATCCAATGGAGCGGAGGGATCTCGGTACGGTCCCAGACGGCCGCCAGCGTGGTCCTATGGTTTCGTCTCGGCAACATTGCGACGAACGACCACGGGATGTTTGTGGACTATGCGGACTTCGACAACATCGCGCTTCTGGCTATCCAGTCTGCCGGCCAACTGTATGGCTTGTTCCGAACGCCGTCAGGGCTGGCAGACGTCACCGCAACAGGCCCGTGGGATGACGGCGCGTGGCATCGGGCCGCGTTGGTCAGACGCAACGCGAGCCCGTATCTTGAACTCTATGTTGATGGCGTAAGCCAGGCGTCGTCCACGGACGATCCGGGGACCAGCGCCACTGCCGCCACGAATACTTCCTGGGGCAACATCAATCCGGAGGTGGCGAACTCCGGATTCGGCGGCGAACTGGCCCGCTGTGCGTTTATCGCAGGCACGGCGTTAACGGTGGCCGAGGCCGATCGCTTCTTATTTACGGGAGAGACACCCTACAGGCTCACGCAATGGTTGGAGATGGACGGGGATGCGGATGAAGAGGACCGATCCGGCAACCTCTTAACGGGCACTCCGATCGGGACCGTATCAACCACCACGGATCCACCAAATCTCATCATTCTCGACCGGCCCGATGATGTCGTCGCGGGCAACCTAAGTGCGCCAAGTCCCAGCGTCTCGCCGTCGGCCTCGCCCAGCGTCAGCCCAAGCGCCAGTGTCAGCCCGTCGAGCAGCCCATCGGCCAGTCAGAGCCCGAGTGCGTCTGTCTCGCCATCCGTGAGCCCCTCCGCGTCGATGAGTCCCTCGGCGTCGGTGTCGCCATCGGTCTCCCCAAGCGCCAGCCTGTCCCCATCGGCCTCGGCGAGTGCCTCGGTCAGTCCGTCGGCCTCCGTGAGTCCGAGCAGTTCCGCGAGCCCCAGTGTTAGTCCCAGCGCGAGCCTGAGCCCGTCGAGCAGCGCCTCGGCCTCTGTCAGCCCCAGTGCCAGCCAAAGCCCAAGTAGTTCGGTCTCGCCCAGTGTGAGCCCGTCGGCGAGCCTGAGCCCCTCTGCCTCAGTCAGCCCGTCGGTCTCGCCATCAGCCAGCCTGTCGCCGTCGAGCTCTGTGAGTTCGTCCGTGAGCCCGTCCGCTTCGGTGAGCCCGTCGAGTTCAGTCTCCCCTAGCCCTAGCGGTGGGTCGTCGTCGGTGAGTCCGTCGGTGTCGCCGAGCGTCTCCCCCTCGGCCTCTGTGAGCCCGAGTGCCTCGGTGAGTCCATCGGTGAGTCCGAGCGCCAGCGTGAGCCCGTCGAGCAGCGCCAGCGCGTCCGTGAGCCCATCGGCGAGTCTCAGCCCGTCGTCGAGCGTCTCAGCATCGGTGTCGCCTTCGAGTAGTGTGAGCCCCAGCGTCTCGCCGAGTGCGAGCGTCAGCCCGAGTGCGTCCCAGAGCCCATCGAGTTCCTCGAGCGCGAGCGTGTCGCCGAGCGCGTCGGTCTCCCCCAGCAGCTCGGTCTCGGCCTCGCCATCACCTTCGCCGCCGGCGGAAACTGAGGGCAACATCTGGGGTGAAGAGAACCCGACGCAAGGGGAAACCGAAGAGCCCTGGCCGGGATGGGAAACGGCCCCAGGAACACCGATCGTGACGTCTGGCGATCCAGACTGGGGCATGGCCGTGGTGACCGCGGGGACGCCTGCCTACGGTCCGGTCGTCGACCGCGGTGACACCTCGCTGCGCGTGTTCCGGGTGGAACGGGATCGCTACGCCACCGGCAACGGTGAAGGCGTGCTGAAGATCCGCGGTTCGGTGACGAGCTTTGGTCAGTTCGACGGCTCACCGGCGTGGCAGGCCTATGGCGGGCCGACCGTGCAGGGCTGGCGCTACGTCCAGTTGCGGATCGATGGGACCCCGTAATGCCGGCCGAACTCGAAGACATCCTCGTCGAGTGGACGGATCTTCCGGAAACCGTCGAGAAGGCCGCTGGGTCGAGCGAGAGTGTGACACAAGCCGCGGGCGCGAGCCCGACTGAGGACGCCTAACCATGGCCCTAGAGCGCAATTTCACGAAGGATGACCGGATCTTCATCGGGGAAGACAAGGTGCTCTATTTCTCGGTCTACGACCAGACCGGGCTGACGGACGCCGAATTGTTGGCCCAGATTGCGGCAGGCACAGCCACGCCGCTTGATGTGGCCGGCTACGAGCTCGTCTGGATCCTCAGGGCGAAGGACAACACGGCGGATCCGGCCCTGATCGAAAAAGAGAGCTTCGCGGGCATCAGCGTCGTCGGCGTGTTCAATGCCAGTCAGGCGCTCAATACCCAGAAAGTCGCTGTGCTGCTTGAGGATACGGACACCTGGGATGAAGCCTCGCCAGCGGTGGCGTTCACCAAGGGGAAGAAGAGGTACTCACTCAAGCGTATCGACGCCGGCCAGGAGACCGTCCTGGCGTTCGGCTACATCGACTTCATGATGGCGACGGCCCGCGTATGAGCCCCCAGACTATCGAGGTCCATGGGATGTTGTCCGCTGAAATGGCCGAACGTATTAAGGCTGAGGCGGATGCCAGCTTACCCGCGCCTGTGGACTTCGTCTCCCTCCAAGACTACGAGGACGCCATCGAGCTCCTAGACTGGGTCGACGTGGTTGATGAGGACGGAGACGTTGGCGAGCGCTACCGGGTCAAGGCGGCGTCAGAGGAAGGCATGATCACGCACGTTGGCCGTGCATGGCGTGAGCGCGCGATTGCCAGCCTCAACGACAAGATCGACCGCACCTTACAAGACGAGAGGATTCCCACAAATCAGCAGCAGTTCCTCGCCAAGATGCGCACCTTAGCCCAGGGCTACCAGGAAGCAGCCGAAGCCCTCAAGGTCTGAGCTGCACGGCTCTCCAAGGCTAAGGACCTCCACGGTGCCAGGCAGGCCCACCTCGCAGGTGTCGCCATGGCTCGAGCTGCACAGGAACTGATCGGGGAAGACGGGTAGGCCTATGCCCATCTGCCTAGAGCGTGGGTGTCCAGAGGTCGTCGACAGCGGACGCTGCCCAGAACACGAGAGAGTAAACCAGCGGCACCGTCACAGATTTTCATCGCACGGATCGTCTGTGAACTATGGCCGTCAGTGGAAGAAGCGTCGCGGCGACTTCCTGAGCAGGAACCCGGTGTGCGTCACGTGCGAAAACGAAGGTCGCTTCGAACTGGCTGACGTTGTGGATCATGTGGTCCCGCATAGAGGCGACCCAACGATGTTCTGGGACGAGGGGAACTGGCAACCGCTCTGCGCTATGCACCATGGGAAAAAAACAGCAACAGAGGTCTGGCGAAGTGGGAAATAGAAGGTGCCCAGACTTCACCTGCACGCACTGTAGGAAGGTGTTCCGGAAGGGACGCTCCGGTTGTACAGGCATGTTCTGTAGCAGGGAATGCAACTTCGCCCACAGGAAGGCGAACGCCCATGGACGGAGGAAGCCCAGCGCCACGATACGGCCATGCCAGCGATGCGCTGTGGAGTTCCCATCACGAGGAGCCAGATACTGCTCGCCAGGGTGTCGTCTTAGCAGACCGATGGCCCAGACCCAGGGCCGCCAGCCCGTCCAGCGATGGTGCGTCCAGTGCGGCAAACTGTCAACCTACATACGGTACCCGCGGCGTTACTGTTCTTCACACTGCCAGCGTGCCAACGCAAGGGCCTGTAGGCCAAGGTCACCAAAGAAGCACACCGAACGAGCCAGACGGTATGGCGTGCCACGGGTGTACGGCATCACCTTAGTCAAGGTGTGCGAGCGGGACATCTGGAGGTGTGGTATCTGCTCAGGCCCAATCGAGCGCAGCCTACTAGGTAGGAAC
>Ga0137334_1000159_pt1 | contig 10530 bp, 10 predicted proteins | sample EasRivERMLT262_2_FD_104776 | JGI IMG/M metagenome (GOLD analysis project Ga0137334, IMG submission 104776) | Soil microbial communities from meander-bound floodplain in the East River, Colorado, USA - East River MetaG ERMLT262_2 | ecosystem: Environmental > Terrestrial > Soil > Floodplain ...
GATCGCCGCTGGCATCATCAAGGGTAGTGCGTAATGACTACCACCCCGGCGACTCTTTCGACTACGATTGCCGCTGGCGGTCCGTGGCCGGTAGGTGTCCGCGCAAGTGCAAACCAAGCGTCTTGTCCCGCTGGTGGAGAAGGCGCTGCTGGCGGTTGTTGGGACACTTCGGGGCATCGCAACACGGCTATCACCCTCATCAACGAGATGCGGCTGGCGTTGATCGCCGCTGGCATCATGAAAGGCAGCGCGTAGTTTCTCGGGGGCCGGGGGACGCCTCGGCCCCCTCCATATCTCCACAAGGGGTTTGCATGAAGGTAATGATCGCCGTTCCGACGTACAAAGGCATCCAATGTGCGCCATTCGTCGAGTCGTTGGCGCTAACGATCGAATTGTTCAAGGAAAACAATATCAGCCATGCGATCGAACTCATCTGCGGATGCAGTTACGTGCAGGTGGCGAGGAACGAACTGGCGCGGAAGTTTCTGGAGAGCGACTGCGACAAGATTTTCTTCATCGATGAGGACGTTTCGTGGGACCCGCAGGGGGCACTTGACATCGTGCAGTCCGGCAGACCCTTCGTTGGGGGCGTCTATCCGCTGAAGAGCGGGTATGCATCGGATTCTCCGTTCATGGTGATCTTGAAGTGCGATGACGAAACTTGGGTTCCTCTCTGCGACGGACCGTATCTGAGAGCTTCGCGCACGGTTGGGGGGTTCACTTGCATCGACCGAAGCGTGTTCGAAGATATCAGGAAGGCGAACCCGCAGTTGGAGTTCGACGAGTATAGTGAGGCAGGCCCCATACCGAAATTCGACTTCTTCCCGCAGGGGGTTCGGAATCATAGATGGGTCGGTGAGGACTACGCTTTCTGCGATCTCTGGACGGCGTTGGGTGAGGAAATCTACATCGTTCCTGACATTGATTTCGGGCACCACAACAAGGGCAGGGCGCAGTTTGGGAATTTACTGCGGTACATCAAGCAGTTACCAGGAGGAGGCGATCATGGAAAAACCGAAGTCGAAAAAGCTCTTTGGACCGATGAAGGTGATGCCCGACATGTCGCTCAGGAAGCCGAAAAAGCCGGGCAAACCTGAGTCGATGGAAGCGTACCACAAGCGGCGCACGAAGAAAATGGGGTTGTAGCTGTGGCGAAAGAGCAAACCTTCCGTCTCGTTCGAGATGCCCTCGGCTTTTACACGCAGGTCCCGCTCGAAGTGCCTGATGCCGAAGTAATACATGATCGTATTGTTCCGGTGTGCGAACCGGTGAAGCGGAAGATGGGGCGACCCCCGAAGAAGGCTCTGAATGCTGAGTTCGAGGTGGACTGATGATCGTAACCGTTAGCGACATCCTGAAAGATGCGATGGGGCTGTGCAACGCGACGGAGATCGACGAGACACCTTCGTCTTCCGAGATGGAGGTCGCACGTCGGGCGGCGAATGTGATGCTTGGCCGGTGGGCGACACAGAATCTTCTCATCCGGGCGGGTACGACGATCACGTTTAACACACAGGCCAACAAAGCGTCCTATACCATCGGGGCGAGTGGCGCGGATATCACAGCTACGAAACCTCTTCGCGTCAGTTCGGGGTACGTGACGGATGGCAGTATCGTCTACCCCCTCGAAGTTTTCACACCGGAGATGTACAACAATCTCGGTGACAGGGGCGCGGCCACAGGGCGACCTGTTTACGTCGCCTACGACCCCGGAGCGGCGCAGCAGACAGCGCAGAAGGGCACGTTGTCCTTCTACTACACCCCCAACAAGGTGTATCCGGTCATTCTTGACGGGAGCATCTATTTCACCGAGTTCGTGAATTTTACCGACACGGTGGCGTTCGAGCCTGCCTACTACGAGGCGTTGATCTACGGGTTAGCGGTTCGTCTTTTCAGACGTTACGCGGACGATCAGACCCCCGTTCCGCAGGATCTCGCTCTCGTCGCAGCGGAGTCGTTGAAGAACCTCAAAAATCTGAACGCGGTGCGTATCCCTGCGATGATGGATCTCCCCGGCGTCGGCGGCGGGTACAACGCTTTGACGGATTCGTAGGGTGCGGATTCCTTTCATCGGCGGCTCGGATGAGGGGCGTTCGGCTCCGTGGAACGCCACAAGGAGCATCAATTTCTTCGTCGAGACGGCAGCGCAGGATAGCAAGTCCCCTGCCGCGCTGATCGGCGCCCCCGGCACATCCCTGTTCTCCACGTTCCCCACTGGGCCGATTCGCATGTTTCATGTTGTGGAGAATCTGTGTTTCGTCGTTGCAGGGGCGAATCTGTACGAATTGTACGTTGACGGTACGTTCTCCGCTTCTCTCGGGACACTTCCTTCGCCAGTAAATACCGCTATCGTGGCGGTAGACAACGGTATTTCATCGTTTGGCGTCGGTGGGAACCAGATTCTCCTATTGGCGAATGGCCTTGGGTACATTTTCAACCTCTTGACGAACACCCTGACGCAGATCACCGACCCGAACTTCCCGGCAAACGCACAGCAAGTGGCGTTTCTCGACGGGTATTTTATCGTAACTTCGCAGACGATGGCGTTCAAGGTCAGCGAACTCTACAACGGGCTGGTGTGGCCCGCGTTGGCGACTGCCGCTGCGATCGCGGCTCCCGACAATATCCAGAAACCGTTTGGGTCGAACCAAGTTCTCTATCTCATCAAGGATTCCACGACCGAAGTGTGGCAGGACGTGGCGGTCCCCACGTCGCAGGGTTGTCCGTTCGCCCATATCCCCGGCAGTTTGGTAAACTTTGGCACCGTTGCGGACAGGTCGGTTGCGCGGGTCGGGGACACGGTGTTCATGCTCGGCACGACGCGGGTGCAGAACTCTGCTGTATATTTCGGCGTGGTGTCCGTCTCCGGTACGTCGGTGCAGAAAGTCTCGACACCGGCGATCGACTACCGCATCTCACGGCTTACGTCTTTGACTGACGCGATCAGTTACAGTTACGTGGATGAGGGGCATCTGTTCTACGTCATCTCGTTCCCCACGGATGACCTCACACTCGTCTACGATGTCACGACGCAACAGTGGCATGAACGATCTACCCACATCGCGGATGCGCCTTACGCGCTTCACCGCCATTTATCCAACGAATACGTGTTCTTCGGGGGCAAGCACCTCGTCAGTCATCACAGTGAGCCGAAGATTTTCGAGATGTCCTCGCAATTTTACGACGATGGCGGAGTACCGATCATCAGCATTCGCACGGCGCAGCCGATCCACGATGAAAACGAGGCCGACAACATCAAGATTTTCAAACTGGTGATCGACGCCGAGACGGGCGTAGGAGACGGCACGACGGGCCACAACGGGGCACCTACGGCGTGGCTGTCGTGGAGCAACGACGGGCGCAGGGTGTGGAGTTCGGAGTATTCGTCGTCCCTCGGCAAGCAGGGCGAGTTCAGGACTCGGCTCATCTGGCGGCGGTTGGGGTCGCCCAAGAACCGTATTTTCCGGCTTCGGATCTCTGATTCGGTGAAGAAGGTTCTCTTAAGCGCGACGGTGAACAGCGGGATGAAGGTCCTTCGATGATTCTAGCCCCTCCTCCCATTCGTGAACCGTGGAAGACCGACAAGGAAGGACGCCTTATTTCCTTACCTTGGATTCTATGGCTTCAGCAGTTGGCGTCTTTCGGGCAGGCCCAAGACCTGTTCTCAAACGCCCTTACGCTTGTTTCTACCCAAGAGACATCTTCGTTTGCCACGCTTTCATCGGACGATATCTCTGCTTTGTCGATGTTGATCGAAACACCAAGTTCCACTACGACGCCGCCGAACGATGTTGATGCGTTGGCGCTGATGGCGTATACTCCAAGTAGCGGTTCCATTCCTCCCAACGACGCGGAAGTGCTCGCGTGGATGTCTTTCTGAAAGGACCGAGATGATAACTCCGAGACGACTGATCGTTGGTTCCGCGCTTACCACGTCGTGGGTGTATCCGTACCAAGTCCCAACAACGGTCTTGTCCGCCACCGCGAAGCAGTTGATCGTGTGCAACACGGACACAACGGTTCGGACGTTCTACTACGCGGTCACTGCGACAAACGGCGCACCTACTGTGGCGCAGACGATGTTCAACGCCGTGTCGTTGCAGGCGAACGAGTCGAAGGTCTTCGGTCTGACTGATGTGATGCCCTCGGGGTACTTCATCCAGGTCAAAGCGGGCGAAGCGGGCGGCGGGAATCTCGTGTCGTTGACCGTGAGTGGGATGGAAAATACGTGACACAAGCCTTAGCGATCGACAGCCGGGAGAAGATTACCTTCCTTGAGCGGAAGATGGCGCAACTCCCACAAGTCGAAGTCGAACTGGTCCACTACTTCAAAAACGGCATGTACGCACGGGAAATGCGTGTCCCGAAAGGGACCGTCATCAGCGGGAAGATCCATTCCACCGGAACGATTGGTGTTTTGGCCAAAGGGACGATGCGGGTGTGGGGCGAAGACGGAACAGCAAAAACTGTCGCAGCCCCTTACATCCATACGGCAGAGCCGGGGTTCAAGCGCGTTGGGTTCGCTGTTGATGACGTTGTGTGGGTCACGGTGCATAGGACGGACTCCACCGAGCTTTACCAGATCGAAAAAGACGAGTTTATCGCGGAGGAAGGCGGGGTCGATATGTTCGACTTCGCCACCGGCAAGGTGAAGCCGCAGAACGAGTTGGACAGGCAGGATTTCCGCACAATGTTGGCCGAATATGGAGTCAGCGCGGAGATGATCGCATCGGAGTCCGCGTATGAAGGCGATCGGATAGACGTTGATCTTTCGGTACTTGGGGTCGAATTACGATCGTCCGTCATCGACGGGCTTGGTGTGTTCGCTACAAAGTTGTTTTCCACCGGGGGTATTGTCGGCGTGGCGAACTTCGAAGGAAAGCGAACGCAGTTCGGGCGGTACGTGAACCATTCAGCAAATCCTAACGTCGTCATCGCTACGGACGGCGAAAACCTCGTCTTTGTCGCCACGGCGCAGATCGAACCGGAGCAGGAAATCACCACGGATTACCGGCAGACCTTGGAGGTACGCAAATGTCTGGTGTCATAACTGCGGTCGCGGGGGCCGCTCTTGTTGGGGGGATCATTAGTGGTTCCATGCAGGCGGATGCCTCTGAAGACGCGGCGAATATCCAAGCGGGGGCTTCGAATCAAGCCAATCAGTTGCAGTACCAGATGTTTCAAGAGCAGCAGCAACTCATGCAGCCGTGGGTGCAGTCGGGGCAGCAGAATCTCGCACGTCTGAACTACGCCATGTACGGACAGCCGCCTTCCGCGAACCAGATGCAGACTACCGGCGCTCCACGCTACATCCCAGAGGGTGCGGCGCAAGGCCCGCGTTCTGGTCGTCCTGTTCGTGAGGTTTCGCAGTTCAACGAGCAGAATATGGGCGTTGCCCCCGGCGGGTTGAACCCCGACTGGCGCTTCTCCACGGAGGACTGGAAGAACTCTCCCGAGTATTCGGTCTACGCGGGGGCGAGGGATGCGGCGCTTAACCGGTCACAGGATGCTCTGATGGCCCAAGGCGCAGCGAGCGGGATGTACGGGTCCGGTACGATGGCGAACCAGTTGTCGCAGAATATGGGGCAACTCTACGCGCAGTACGACCCTTTGTCTCTCCAAACGGCGCAGCAGAACGCGATCGGTGCTCGGCAGAACGAATACAATATGTTGGTCGGGATGTCTTCCCCGACAGGGGCGCAGCAAGTTGCTCAATACGCAGGACAGTACGGTCAAAATGCCGGTCAGAACATCATCAACTCGGGCAACGCGCAGGCGGCGGGACAGGTGGGCGCGGCGAACGCTTGGGGCAACGCCATCACATCCGGTACGAACCAGATTGCCAACGCCTACGGACAGTACCAAGGGCAGCAGAACTTCAACCAGTTGGCGCAGATGTACGGAGGCGGGTACAATCCGAGTTACAATCCGAGTACCCCTTACGGCCCGGCGGTTCAAAGCGGCGGGGGTACGTTCTACGGCAACATGCCGCAGTATTAGGAGAATCTGATGCCCGGTCCTCAGTACCAGCAGTTTCAAGGATACCCCAACGCCGTTGGAAACTTCTTCGCGGGTCGAGATGCGGGATACGGACGTGCGAAGGAAGGTTTCAACGATCAGCAGACCCTTGAGACGCAGAACGCCCTCGTTCAGCAGGCGGGGGCGCAGTCGTACCCTGCCCTTCAAGCGCAACAGATGCAAGCGAAGCAGATGTTGGAGCAATACGGCCCGACGTTGCAGAACGCGATCGAGAACGAGAACTACGAAATGCGCGATGCCCTTGTGGGGGTGTTGAAGAAGACCGGCAACCCCATGCTCGGCCAGTTTGCGACCATTGTGGCGACGGCGAAGAAGTTGGACAAGGGGGCTTACGGATACGATATCACGTTCGCAACCCCGGAACAGCGAAGCGCGGCGTACAAGGCTGACAGGTATTTGCAGTCCGTGTATCCGAACGAAGAACTGATTCCGCTCAACACCCCGTTTCGTGTCTCTACCCAAGGAATGCCGGGGACTCCGGGGGCGCATACGACCAAATTCGAGGCTGTGTCGCGCACTTCGGCAAAGCCCGTTCTCGGTACAACGACGATCAAAAGCGAAGAGCAGATCGTTGATCTTGAGGAGAAGTATAAGGACAGACCGGATATTTTGGCGCGGCTGAACCATGCGCGGCTCCTTCTCGCTGAAAATCCTGCCGGGGTGGACGTGTCTCTCCCCGAAGCCGGTGGGGTGAAGGCAGTCAAGACGCAGGAGAAGTTCCGAGTCGATTCGGTCAGCACTTCAGAAGGTTTGCAGTCGGCGGTGGCCGATGCTCCGCCGGAGATCGCTCAGAAGATCTTGACCGAAGCGACTCCAGCGATCAAAAAAGGATACACCGTCGTTCTCGAACGCGATTCGAAGGGCGCGTTGACTGGACTGATCCATTCGGAGAAAAGACCGGCTGCGACAGGAGGAGCAGGGGTCGGGGGTGGCACCGGTGGGGCGTTCCCTGTCCTAAAGTACAACGACAAAGGCAAGTATTACGGCACTTTATTCAAGAAGGACAGCGGTGAGACGGAGTTCGCCACGCTGGTATCGAGGTTCTTGTCCGCTTCCGTGGGCGGACGGAACGCATTTCAGGCCGTAGGGTTGTCCGCAGGCAAACAGAACGATGGGAAGCGTGAAGAGTTTCTTGCTCGGGTGTCGGACTACATGGCGTCGTTCGGCATCTCGCAGGCGGACATCACCGACGCGGCGGGAGCGTTGTCCGCGACGAAGCAATTATCCAAGCAGCAGGCGATGTTGGAAGTAAACGCTTCCGTGGCGGAGAAGGGTTTTTCGATGCTCTCCGACCTTCGGAAGAAGGGGCAGATCAGCACGGGGGCGATCCCGCTTCTCAACCACGCGGAGAACACCCTTCGTAAATGGACCGGTGACGCTTATCCGAGCGCCGCTGATGGTGTTTTGACGGAGACGTTGGTTGACTACGCCAAGGTCGTCTCGGGTCAGACCTCTACTGCGGGTGTTACGATGTACGCGGCGAAATTAGCGAAAGAGTTAATGGAACTGAAAGACAGCCCGGCGCAGTTTCAGTTGAAGATCGACCAGTACAGTCAATTTATGAAAGCGCGGCTTTCTGGTGGCAGGACGGTACTTAAGGGTTTGAGTCATGTAACGGATCTTGGGAACAAGGGCAAAGAAGCGGGGAGTACGGGGTATCAGACGCCTCCTGCCGGGTACAAAGCGACAGGCCAAAAAGATTCCACGGGGGCACCGTTGTATGTATCTCCGAGCGGTAAAATCGTTGCTGCTCCGAAGGCGCAGTAATGGCTGAATAGTGGGGTGTCGCACCCGTATCTGAAGGTTCGCAGGATGAGTGGGGGGTAAAGCCCGTCCCTTCTGCCCCATCCGTTCCCGAACCGAAGCCTTCTTTCCTTCGTCGCGCCGCAGGCGTAGTTGGCGGGGCCGTTGCTGAGATTCCGCAGATCGCTTATGAGGCTGTGGCGGCTGTCCCCAATGCGATGTATCGAGGGGTTCAACACGCCACGACGACCGTTCCTGCGTTCCTTGGGGGCGTAGCGGGCGGGTCATCGGTGGAGGACGCGGCAAGGGCGGCGGATATTGAGTGGCAACGGATCTCGCAGTCGAACCTGCTTCCTCCTACGCTCGGCCAAGGATCGTGGTTCGGACAGGGGATCGGGTACGGGGTCAACCAACTCGTAGAGCGGGGCATCATTTCGCCGGAGTCAGCCCAAGGCGTAGGCGATCTTCTCGCCATTGTCGGAGGGGGAGGGGTTGCGAACCGGCTTCGTGGGGCAGGCGCGGCGCAGAATGGGTTCATCCCAAAACTTCGGGCGATTCCTGATCGGTGGAGGCAAACTTTCCCCTCGCCGGAAGTCCGCGCCGGGGAGATGTTGACGAAGACTCGGGAGCTTCTCCCACAGGAAGTCCCGCAGCGCGGCGTGGAAGCAGCGGGCATCGCGGGGCGCATCGTCGAGCAGGAAGGTGCGAAGCAGCAACTCGGCATTTCTCGCCTCCCCGAGCAACTTGATCCGAATATCCGGCGGCAGCAGTTGGCAGTGCAACGAGTGGGGCAGTCCTCCGCAGTCAAGGCATCCGAAACGGCGTTGGAGCAGACGGCGAAGACGGAAGCGGCTACCGGGCTTGAGACGGCGATCCCAAGGGAAGCGATCGACCCCGCTCGGCTTGACTTCCTGAATAAGAAGATCGAAGCCCACAACGCTGCGCAGACAGCAGCGGCAGACGCAACGACATCAGGGGCAAAGACTGCGGCGAACGCTGGAGTCGAGACTGCTGCTCGTGCTGCACTTGATGAAGTGGAATCGGTAATTCCGAAGGCGGGGCGGCTCGATCCTTTGCCGATGGGCCAACGACTCCTTCAGCGGGTTCGGGGCGAGGATGGGGAGTCGGGCATCCGTGCCGTGCAGAAAGTGTTCAACCAGGAATACGAGAAGTTCGACGCGAAAGGGGCGGTTGCTCCGAGCAAAGAGTTGGCAGAGGCGGTAAAGGCTTCCGCTGATATCTCTACGGAGACGGGGCGGGTTCTTCGCGGGTTTGTGGACGAGTCCAAGAAGGTCGAACGGCGTCTTGGCGGTGACGAGGCCCCGGACACGCTTACGTTCGCGGAAGAAGCGGCAGGAAAGACAGCAGGAGAGATCACATTCCCTGAAGACTTGACCTTGAAGCAGTTCCGAGGACTCAAGGGCGAGTTTGCAACCGCCGCTGAGATGGCGCGTAAAGCGAACAACCGCCCTGCCGCGATGGAGTTGGACCGTCTTGCCGACATCGCACGAAAGGGTGAAGACGCAGCCGTAGCGGGTCTTGGTCCAGAGGCGGTTACGCAATACGGCGCAGTCCGGGCGGCGTACAAGAATGTGTTCGTCGAGGCGTTCCGCAGAGGGTACGGCGGCAAGATGACGGGATTCGGAACGCAGTCCGGTGGGGGCAAGATCCCTCCGGCGAAGGTCTTCGAGCAGTTGATGAACCGCCAAAACGCCCATGACTTTACCCTCGCTCTTGGTGCGGAGGAAGCGGCGAAGGGCGGCAAACTTCTCCAGGGGTTGACCGAGGCTGATCTTCTGAAGATGGGGCAAAAGGGGGCGCAGGATACGGTTCGGCCCTACGTCGAGAGTACTCTGTCTACGCTGTACGAGAACGCAGGCGGTGGGAAGAAGGGCGTAGCGGCGGTTGAGAAGTATCTGAACACCAACGCGAACACGATCAACGCTTACGGTCTTGATCTGAGCGGACTTCGAACGGCTGCGACGAAGTACAACGAGACGATGAGCCGCCTGACCGGGGCCAAGATCAACACGGCGAAAGGTGTCGTTGAGGGTGTCATCCCGACTGCGGACCCGACCAAACTCGGGAACTACGTCTTCGACTCGGCTTCGCCTTCCTCGGCGTACAAGAACCTGCTCGGCGTGTCGAAAGACCCTGCGTGGAAGGCGAGCATCGACACGTTGATGATCGACGAATTGAAGAAGCGGATCGACGGTGGGAAGGACGTATTTTCGGACGTGAAATCCCGCGCTGCGATGGAAGCGATCTGGTCGCCAAGGCAGATGAAGTCGCTGAAGGCGTACCATACGATCACCAAGCAGTTGTCCGAGAAAGCCGCTCGGTACGGCGGCGAGGAACTTCCTGAGCACCTGTTGAACACAGTAGCCAAGGGAGGACAGGCGCTTCCTGTCGGCCTCGGGCCGATGTACGTCGCTAAGTATGGTGCCAAGTTTCTCATGGCGCTGAAAATCATCGCGGACGACAAGGCGGCGTGGTCGTTCATTGATGATGCCTTGATTGACCCCGCCAAGGCGGATATGGTCGTTCAGGCGTACAACGGGTCCGCGCTCGCTCGGGGGCACCTGAAGGCGGCTATTGCCAAGGAAGGCGTGGCGTGGAAGAAACTCGCGCAGAAGCCGGTTCGTCCCGCCGTTGCCGGTGCGGTATCCAACGCGGGGCAGAAGAAATTACCGAACGAAGAAACAAAGGAGTAGAGAATGACTCTCGCGCTCTCCCCAAGTCCGAAGC
>Ga0137334_1000160_pt1 | contig 10486 bp, 8 predicted proteins | sample EasRivERMLT262_2_FD_104776 | JGI IMG/M metagenome (GOLD analysis project Ga0137334, IMG submission 104776) | Soil microbial communities from meander-bound floodplain in the East River, Colorado, USA - East River MetaG ERMLT262_2 | ecosystem: Environmental > Terrestrial > Soil > Floodplain ...
CCGAGACCCGCCCCGTAGAGCGGGGCTTCCGGGTCGATTTCAGCGGGACGCGTCTCCAGATTGAGCGTAGTGACAATCAGCTCCGCCAACGCCAGTTCCTGCGGACTGAGCGCGCTGCCTTCCGGCAGCAACTCCACGGCTGTGCTTTGCATGTCTCCCCTGGGCTCCTGTCCGGACTTCTCATCGGTCACAAAAACCGGCACCGGTTTTCCCGTTCCCCCGAGACCCTTCTGTTACAGAGTGCTCAACTGAGAGCGTATTCCCCTGTCCAGGTTCTGGATCCAAGTGTTGTATTGGGGGTGGATGTTCTGGCCGTCGTATTTCAGATCGGTGCTGTCTTTGTACTGGATGCTATAGGACTTGCCGCTGTAATTCACGTCCACCACTGCCGTATGAGTCCGCACGATCAGCGTCCCGAGGATGTGCCCGGGCTTCGTTTGCCGCATCTGCCAGCCCAAGTTGGCGCCAGCGCGTTGTATGGCCTTGCCAACGTCATCGAGGCTCGGATTAGCCCTCGAAGCGGCGACCGGAGCATCGGACACGTTGTAGACCGGCAAGTTACCCCTGCACCCGGCTGCAAGCAACACCAGAACTGATACGATGATCGCTGCCCATCTCGTGGTACGCATTGTTGACCTCCCGTATTAAAAGCCGTCCCCGATATCACGGGTCCTCCGTCCGCCTTAGTTCTGCGGACCATCAAATTATAGAGCCCGCCCCACCCCGCGCGCCAGCCCTTGCGCTTCTGGTTGGAACGCCCGCGGTCACATGGAATACCGGTTTCTGGGGCCTGGCAGGGCCCCGCCCTGCTCCTGCGCAGTGTGCGCCTCCCGCAACTCCTCGATGCGCCAGAGAAAATTCTTCGTGCGCCGCCGCACCCGTGTGCGCGGCAAGCACGATGACACCGGGTGTCTCCGGAGGTATTCTGTCGGCAAGCCGCACCCGGCCGGTCACCGCAGGCCCGTGTGGATTCACACCGCCAGGAGGACGCATCTGACCCGTGAAGCGCGTGCTGGTCGTGCATTTTTCGCAAACCGGGCAGCTTTCGCGCGTGGTCCGGCGACTGGTTTCGCCCCTAGCGGCGGCGCCCGACGTCGAGCTGGTGGAGGAAGTGTTGCGCCCGACCCGGCCGTATCCGTTTCCCTGGCCGTTCTGGCGGTTTCTGGACGCGATGCCGGAGTCCGTCCTGCTCGATCCACCGTCCCTCGAGCCGCTTGCGGTGCGCGCGGACGAGCCGTTCGATCTCGTCGTCGTGGCGTACCAGGTGTGGTATCTCGCGCCCGCGGGCCCGATCGCAGCGTTTCTCAAGAGCACGGCCGGCCGGCAGCTGCTGCACGGTCGCCCGGTGGTGACGGCGATTGCGTGCCGCAACATGTGGCTAATGGCGCAGGAAACGGTCAAGCAGCTCATTCAGGAGGCGGGCGGGAAGCTACGCGACAACGTCGTGTTCACCGACCAGGGCAGTGCGCTGGCGACCTTCATCACCACTCCGCGCTGGCTGCTGACCGGGCGGCGCGACCCGTTCTGGGGCTTGCCGGCCGCGGGCATCGCGGAGGCGGAGATCGCGAATGCCGATCGCTTCGGTCGCGCGCTGCTCAGCGCCCTGCGCACGCACCGCGAGCGCGAGGACGCGCCGATGCTCGCCGGGCTGGGCGCAGCGAGCGTGGATCCGCGGCTGATCCTCAGCGAGCGCGCCGGGCGGCGCGCGTTCTCGGCGTGGTCGCGCTTGATCCGGCTGGGTGGCGCGCCGGGATCGCCCGGCCGCCTGCCGCTGCTCGCGTTGTTCTGCGTCTACCTGGTCGCGATGATCATCACCGTCGTGCCGGTGAGCCTGCTGCTGCAGCGGCTCGCCCGCCCGCTGCTGGCCGGGCGGCTGGAACTGCAGAGGACGCACTATGAGCTGCCTTCGGGGCGCTGACGGTACCGCATGGCGCAAACAACCGTGGAAACGGGCATGAGCCAGCGCAAGGCGTACATCACTCGCACCTCCGCCTGCCTGCCGAACGCTCCGGTCGAATGCAGCGATACGGAATCGATACTGGGCCAGGTGGGCGGGCGCCCGTCGCGCGCGCGGCGCGTCATCCAGCGCAGCAACGGCATCCGCCGCCGTTATTACGTCATCGACCCCACCACCGGGGAGCCGAACTACACCAACGCCAGCCTGACCGCCGGCGCGGTCAGGGCGCTGGTCGGCGACGGTTTCGCGCTCGCAGACCTGGCATGCCTGGCATGCGGCACATCCAACCCGGATCAACTGCTGCCCAATCACGCGGTCATGGTCCACGGAGAGCTCGGCGCGCCGGTGTGCGAGGTCGTCGCGACCGCGGGCGTCTGCCTGTCGGGCGCGACGGCGCTGAAGTACGGCTGGCTGTCGGTGGTCGCGGGCGAAACGCAAAACGCGGTTGTGACCGGCTCGGAAGTCGCCTCGCTGGGTCTGCGCGCGGGAAATTACGACGGCGAGGCTGCTGGCGACTCGGGGCTCCACGGGGCGTTTGGCGACCTTGCGTTCGAAAAGGATTTTCTGCGGTGGATGCTGTCCGACGGCGCCGGCGCGATGCTGATCGAGCCCGCGCCGCGTCCCGGACTCAACCTGCGAATCGAATGGATCGACCTCTTCTCCTATGCGCACCTGCTGCCGGCGTGCATGTACATGGGCGCGGAGAAGCAGCCCGACGGCAGGCTGCGCGGCTGGATGCGCTACACGGCGCGCGAACGGGAGGCGAAATCGCTGTTCGCGCTCAAGCAGGACGTCAAGCTGCTCAACGACCAGGTGGTGGACCACACCCTGGTGAAACCGCTGCAGCGGGTCATCGCGCAGAGGTCGATCTCGGCCGGTGAGGTGGACTGGTTTCTCCCGCACCTGTCCTCGGAATATTTCCGCGGTCCGGTCGTGGACGGGCTCGAACGCGCGGGCTTGCCGGTACCGCCCGAGCGCTGGTTTACCAACCTCACCTGGGTGGGCAACGTGGGATCGGCCTCCATCTACATCATGCTCGATGAGCTGCTGCGCAGCGGCAAGGTGCAGGACGGGCATCACTTGCTGTGCTTTGTGCCAGAGAGCGGCCGCTTCTCGAGCGGCTTCATCTATCTCACGGCGATGGCGCATGCGTGAGTGCGACGTGCCGCAGGAAGGCAACGCCACTCTCGCCGGCCACCGCAAGGCGATGTACGCGGTCGGCGACGATGGAAAGCTGCGGCTCGTGCCCTCGCGCGGCTGGGAAGTGGAGGAGATCGTCACGCGTCAGGCGGTCGAGGACCTGGAGCGGCGCGCGAACGAGGCGCGGGAACGCGTGCTCGCCGGCGCGACCTCGCCGCTCGAATACCACATGTACCGCGCGCGCATGGACGTCGCCCTGCTCGCGCAGGCCACCGGTCTGTGGCGCTGGCGGGTGCGGCGCCATTTCACGCCACGCGTGTTCGCGCGCTTGCCGCAGCGGCTCCGGCGGCGATACGCCGAGGCGCTAGGCATTTCCGTCGAAGCGCTGGGGAAGTTGGAATAGCGGTGGCGATCGCGTTCACGCACCGGCGCGCTTCGCATTGCGAATCCGGCGTGATGTCATCGCTCCTGCACCACCACGGTCTGCCGCTGTCCGAGCCGATGGCGTTCGGGCTCGCGTCGGCACTCGCTTTCGCCTACCTGCCGTGCGTGCGCATCAACGGGCAGCCGCTGATCGCCTTTCGCATGCCGCCGCGCGCGATCGTCAAGGGCCTGCAGCGCGGGCTGGGGCTCGGGATACGCTTCGAGACATTCAGCTCGCCTGCCAGCGGCACCGCGCGTCTCGACACGCTGCTCGACGCGGGCAAGCTGGTCGGCCTGCAGGCGGGCATCTTCTGGCTGCCGTATTTCCCTCCTGACCTGCGCTTTCACTTCAACGCCCACAACCTGCTGGTCTACGGCCGCGACGGCGACGACTATCTCGTCAGCGATCCGGTGGCGGAAGCGCCAGCTCGCTGCGCGCGCAAGGACCTCGAAAAAGCGCGCTTCGCGAAGGGCGTGCTCGCGCCCAGAGGCCTGCTCTATTACCTGACCTCCCAGCCGAGTGCGCCGGACTGGGCCCGGCTCGGAACGCGCGCGCTCGCCCGCACGGCGAACATCATGCTGCGCACGCCCCTGCCGCTGATCGGTGTGCGCGGGATCGAGATGCTGGCGCGCCGCGTCGGGCGGCTGCCGCTCGACGGCGGCGGCGACCGCGCGCGCCTCTACATCGGCCATATCGTGCGCATGCAGGAGGAGATCGGCACCGGCGGCGCGGGATTCCGCTTCATGTACGCGACCTTCCTGCAGGAGCTTGCGGGCAAGACCGGTTACACCGCGCTCAACGCGCTCGCGACGCGGCTGGTCGAGATCGGTGATCGCTGGCAGGAGTTCGCGGTCGCGGCCGCGCGCATGATCCGGCGGCGAGATGCGCTCACGCCGCCGGCGCTTGCGGAGCACCTGCGCGCGATCGCCCGGGACGAGCGGCTTTTTTTCCAAGAGTTGCACCGCGTCCAGAGCGCATGGGCATGCTGAGCGTCGAATCGTTGTCCTTTCGCTATCCCGGCAGCAGCGAAGCGGTGCTGCAGGAGGTGACGCTCGATATCCCGGACCACGGGATATTCGGATTGCTGGGGCCGAACGGGGCCGGGAAGACCACCCTGATCTCGATTCTCGCCGGGCAACTGCACGGCGCGACGGGACGAGTTGCCATCGGCGGCGAGCCACTCGACACCGTGCGCCGCCGCCGTCCCCACTGCCTTGGGCTCGTTCCCCAGGAGTGCGCGTTCTACCCCATGCTGACAGGCTTGGAGAACCTGCGCTTCTTCGGTGGCGTACAGGGGCTGCGCGGCGCCCGGCTCAAGCAGTGCGTCGAGCACGTGGCCGGGTTCGCGCGCATCGAGGGGGTGCTCAAGCGCCGCGCCGGGGAGTTGTCGGGCGGCCTCAAGCGCCGCCTGAATCTCGCCATCGGCCTGATCACGGAGCCGCGCATGCTGCTGCTCGATGAGCCCACCGTGGGTGTGGATCCGCAATCGCGCGCGTTTCTGCTCGATTCCATCCGCTCGCTCGCCGGCACGGGCAGGATCATCATTTACACCAGCCACTACATGGAGGAAGTGCAGGCGCTCTGCGATCGAGTGGCGATCATCGACGGTGGCCGCGTGCTGGTGTCCGGGACGCTGGCCGAGTTGCTGCGCGACGGGTCGGGCTCAATGCGATTGCGCTTGCGTGCGCCGCTGCCGGACGCTCTTGCGGCCGACTGGAGGACGCGCTACGCGCTGCGCGCCGACGGCGCGGCGGAGTACCAGCTGCGCGTGCCGGCGGCCATGGCGGTCGCGCAGGTGATCGAGGCGGCGCAAGCCGCCGGCTGCGAGCCGATCGCGATCGACTACGGGCGGCGCGACCTCGAGCAGCTCTTCATGCAACTGACCAACCGTTCACTGCGCGATTGATGGGCCGCCTGCTTGCCCTGTGGAACAAGGAATGGATCGCGCTTGCGCGCGACGTCCACGGCCTTGCAGCCCTGTTCGTGATGCCCGCGGCGTTCATCGTCATCATGTCGCTGGCGCTGAGTGACGCGTTCAAGGACGAGGCCGGCCGCCCGGCCGAATTCGCCGTGCTCGCCGCCGATGGCCCGGAGCGGGCGGCACGCCTTGCGCAAAAACTCGAGGGCGACGGTTTTCGCGCAGTGCCTGCGCCCGCGAATGAATCCGCGGCGCGCGCCGGCGTGCGCCAGGGAAAGCCCGCGCTGGCGCTGCTCGTGCCGCGTGATTTCGAGCGCGGGTTGCGCGTGCCGCCCGACCGAACGAATCCTGCCCAGGCGCTCACGCTGCTCGTCGATCCCGCGCTGCCGCCTGCGCAACTCGCCGTCTTCCAGCATCGGGTCCTCGGCACCGTGCTCGGGCTGCGCCTGGCCGCCGCGATTCCCATCCCCGGCGTCCTGGACGATGCGGGAGCGTTCGACCTGAAGCGCGCGGCGACGTTGAGCGTCGAGGCGGTCGGCAATCCCCGCGCCGGACGGCCGTCCTCGGTGCAGCAGAACGTGCCGGCGTGGCTCATCTTCGGCATGTTCTTCGTGGTGATGCCGATCTCGTCTCTCTTCATCGTCGAGCGGCGCGAGGGCACGCTCGCGCGCCTGGCGAGCCAGCAGGTGCCGTTCTCGCTCCTGCTGCTGGGCAAGGTGGTGCCGTACTTCCTCGTCAATCTGGGGCAGGCGGCGCTGATGCTGCTTGCCGGCCGTACGCTGGTGCCGTGGCTCGGCGGCGAGGAGTTGGCGCTGCCGGCGCGCTGGGACCTGCTCGCCGCCGTTACGGCCAGCGCCAGCCTGGCCGCGATAGGCTGGGGATTGCTGGTGGCGGCATGCGCGCGCACGATGGAGCAGGCGACTGTCATCGGAGGGGTCGGAAACATACTCGCTGCAGCCATCGGCGGCATCATGGTGCCGCGCTTCGTGATGGCCGACCGCCTGCAAACCTGGGTGGACTTGTCGCCCATGGCGTGGGCGCTGGACGGATTTCACGCCGTGATGCTGCGGCAGGGCGCGGCGGCGGATGTACTCGAGCCGTGTCTCAAGCTGCTGTCGCTCGCGGCTGCGCTGTTCGCTGCCACGCTCTGGGCGCATCATCGGCGCCGGGCGGTAATTAGGGCCTGATCTGCGCCCACAGCTTGTCGAGTCGCTTGAAGGACACCGGGTAAGGCGTCTTCAGTTCCTGCGCGTAGAGCGACACCCGCAGCTCCTCGATGCGCCAGCGGAATTCCTCGAGCCGGGCGTCGGTCGTCCCGCCCCGGCGCAGCCTTGCGGCGCGCTCCTCGTAGCGGCGCCACAACTCCGCGATGCCCGCGGCGTGGCGCAGGTCGTGTTCGGGGTCCTCCGCAAACTTGTCGAGCCGCAGCCGCGCCGCCTTGAGGTATCGCGGCAGGTCGTGCAGGCGATCCCACGGCGTCGCGCTCAGGAAGCCCTTGAATACCAGCCGCGCGAGCTGGGCGCGCACGTCCGCCGCCGCCTGCGGAAATGATCTTGCGGCGGCGAGTTTCTGCTGCGTACGCTGGTGCTCCTCGGCGATGGCGGCGAACAGCTGGCATGCCGATTCGCGGACCGCGGGAAGCCGCGTTCGCGCCCGTTGCTTCAGGTCCTCGAACGCGTCCGCGCCGCGCGGCAACTCGTCATCGCCGATGAAGGCGCGGTCGGCGATCGCGGTGAGGAGATCTTCCTTCCAGTCGTCGGCGGGTGCGAGCCCGCGCAGGGCGAGCGCCGCCTGCGTGAATCCCGGAAGATTCTTCTCCAACTGCCGCATCTGTTCCTTGAGGACGAGCCGCATCAGCCGCCGCACGCCGGATCGCAGCGCCGTGTTTGCCGCCGCCGGCGTGTCCAGCAGGCGAATGGCGACGCTGTCGCCCTCGTCCAGCAGCGCCGGATATCCCGTCATCCGGTGCCCAGCGCGGGAGAACGCGATCTGCGCCGGAAGCTCGCCGAAGTCCCACGCGCGTATGCCCCCTTTCTCGATGCCTGTCATGGCGCCCGCAAATGTGAGCTGCGCGGCCTCTCCCAACTGCGCCTTGAGGGCGGCCAGGTCGCGTCCCGAGGCAAGCTCGCGGCCGGAATCATCCACCACGCGGAAATTCATCCGGAGATGGGGCGGCAACGCGGTGCCGTCCCAGATTTCGGCGGCAACCGGCTCTACGGCAACCCGCTGTACGTATCGCGCCAATGCCGCCGCCAGCGTTTCTCGTTCCCCGTCCCTCGTTTCTCGATCCTCAGATTCCGTAAGGAAGGCCGTGACGTGCTGCGGCACGGGCACGAGGTGGCGCCGCAGCTGCTTGGGCAGCGCCTTGAAGCACTGCGCGACCTTTTCCCGGATGAGCCCGGGCACCAGCCAGTCGAACGGATCGGCCGCGAGCTGATTCAGCGTTTGCAGGGGCACGGTGACCGTCACTCCGTCGAGCGGGTGGCCGGGCTCGAAGCGATACGCGAGCTTCAGCACCCCGCTGCCGGTTTCGGTCCGGTCTGGAAACTGCGCCTCGGTGATCGCCGCCGCCCCGTGGCGCATGAGGGCCTCGCGCGTCAGGTACAGGAGCCGCGGGTTTGCCCGCTCGGCCTCCGCCCGCCAGGACTCGAAATCCGCGCCCGTGACAATGCCCTCCGGCACGATGCGGTCGTAGAAAGAGTAGATCGCTTCCTCGTCCACCAGCACGTCGCGCCGGCGCGCCTTGTGCTCGAGCGCCTCGACCTCCTTCACGAGTCCCTGGTTGTGCGCGAGAAACGGCGCGCGGGTCTCGAATTCGCCCGCCACCAGCGCGCCGCGCAGAAAGACCTCGCGCGCCGCTTTCGGATCGATCGGCCCATAGCGCACGCGTCGCCGCGGCACCAGCGTCAGCCCGTACAGCGTCACCCGCTCGAACGCGCAGACTTCGGCGCGCGTCCTGTCCCAGAAGGGATCGAAATACTGCCGCCGCGCGAGGTCGCCGGCGGCGGCCTCCGCCCATTCCGGATCGATGCGCGCGACGCAGCGGGCGTAGAGGCGCGTGGTTTCGATAAGCTCGGCGGCCACCACCCATTTCGGCTGCTTGCGCCGCAGCCCCGACCCGGGAAAAATCGCGAAGCGGATTCCGCGCGCGCCGAGGTACTCGTCCGCCTCCTCGCCCTTGCAGCCGATGTTGCCGAGCAGCCCGGCGATGAGCGCGCGGTGCACCTGATCGGGGGTGGCGGGCCGCGGATTGGCGTGCAGGCCGGTCTCGCCGGCGAGCGCGGCGAGCTGGCGGTGCACGTCGCGCCACTCGCGGAGCCTCCGTTGCGACAGGAACTGCCCTTGCAGCTCTCGCGCGAGCTTGCGGTTCGATTTGCGGTGCTCGACCGCATCCTCGCAATGCTTCCACAGGCCGAGCAGCGCCAGAAAATCCGACTGCTCGTCGCGAAATTGCTCGTGCGCCTTGTCCGCCGCCTCCGCATGCTCGAACGGCCGCTCGCGCGGGTCGCCCACTTCCAGCGCCGCCGCGATGACCAGGACTTCCGCGAGGCAGTGTTCCTGTCCCGCGGCGAGAATCATGCGCGCCACCCGCGGATCGATGGGAAGACGCGCGAGACGCCGCCCCATGTCCGTCAGCGCGTTGGCCTCGTCCACCGCGCCCAGCTCGGCGAGCAGCTGGTAGCCGTCCGCGATGGCGCGCGGCGCCGGCGGATCCAGGAAGGGAAAGCGCTCGACGTCGGGAAGGCCCAGCGCTTTCATGCGCAGAATGACCGACGCGAGCGATGAGCGCAGGATCTCCGGGTCGGTGTAGGGCGGGCGGGACGCGAGATCGTCCTCCGCATAGAGCCGGATGCACACGCCCGCCGCGACGCGTCCGCAACGCCCTGCGCGCTGGTTGGCCGACGCCTGTGATACCGCCTCGATCCTCAGCTGCTCGACCTTGCTGCGGGTGCTGTAGCGACTGATTCTCGCCAGCCCGGTGTCCACCACGTAGCGGATGCCGGGAACGGTGAGCGAGGTCTCGGCGACATTGGTCGCGAGCACGATGCGGCGCGCGCCGCCGGTGCGGAATACGCGCTGCTGTTCCTCGAACGAAAGGCGGGCGTAGAGCGGAAGCAGTTCCACGCCAGCGGGATGATGCCGGCGCAGCGCCTCGGCCGCCTCTCGAATTTCGCGCTCTCCGGGCAGGAACACCAGGATGTCGCCGCCGCCCGGCTCGCGCGCGAGCTCGTCGACCGCATCCAGTATGCCGTCGGTGACGTCCTGCCCGTCCCCGGTTTCGCTCCGGCCAGCCAGCGGACGATAGCGCACTTCCACCGGATACAGCCGCCCCGACACCTCGATCACCGGCGCTCCGTCGAAATGCCGCGAGAAGCGCTCCGCATCGATCGTCGCGGAGGTGACGAGGAGCTTCAGGTCGGGACGCTCATTTTTTCCTCCTTGCAGCAGCTCCTTCAAGTAGCCCAGCAGGAAGTCGATGTTGAGGCTGCGCTCGTGTGCCTCGTCGATGATGAGCGTGTCGTAGCTGCGGAGCAGCCGGTCGCCCTGGGTCTCTGCGAGCAGGATGCCGTCGGTCATCACCTTGATATAGGTGTCCTGCGCAACGCGGTCCGAGAAGCGCACCTTGTAGCCGACCGCGTGTCCGAGCGGACTCGCGAGCTCGGAGGCGATGCGCGCGGCGACGGAGCGCGCGGCGATGCGCCGGGGCTGCGTGTGGCCGATCATGCCGGCAACGCCCCGGCCGAGATCGAGCAGGATCTTCGGCAGCTGCGTAGTCTTGCCCGAGCCGGTCTCGCCGCACACGATGACCACCGCGTGCCGCTCGATGGCGGCGCGAATCTCGGCGCGCCGCGCGTTGATCGGCAGCGCGGGATCGAATGCGATGCTAGGCGGCACTGCTAGCGCCGCGCGGCAAGCATGCCTTGCACGTAGCGCGCGACCAGGTCCGCTTCCAGGTTCACTTCGGCTCCGGGCTTCAGGCGCGAGAGCGTGGTGACCTTCAGCGTGTGCGGGATCAGGTTGACCTCGAACTCCGCGCCGCGCACGC
>Ga0137334_1000161_pt1 | contig 10476 bp, 15 predicted proteins | sample EasRivERMLT262_2_FD_104776 | JGI IMG/M metagenome (GOLD analysis project Ga0137334, IMG submission 104776) | Soil microbial communities from meander-bound floodplain in the East River, Colorado, USA - East River MetaG ERMLT262_2 | ecosystem: Environmental > Terrestrial > Soil > Floodplain ...
AAATAAAAGGAGGAAAAAATGGGTAAGACAAAGAAAAAAACTAAAAAGACTTCGCCAGCAAAAGCCAAGTAATTTAATTCAGTAAACTGTCATGGAAGATGGGGAAACCTTCGGGTTTTTCCTCCATGATGGGGGTATTAAAAAAGAGGGGTTTTTAGGCCCCTCCCTCGCCTCGCATTTCCTATCCTTTCCGTTCCAAACCTTTCCTGTCCTATCCGAACCTTTCTCTTCCATTCCCCGAAGTTTCCATTTATATCATTCCGCTTTTTAAATCAACCATATATGTTATTATTTCAATTATGAATTCAATGGAATATTTAAAATTAGTCCTTGGGATCCCCTTAGATAAACCCGCTACCGCGACATTTGAATCCGCGACATTTACTGCCGTAACTCCTGGGGTTATCGGAAACTCAATTACCCTGGCAATCGCAATTGGGGATACCCCGCAACAAATTATTGATGCCTGGAATTTAGTTCCAGCGAATATTAATAATCAAGTATCCTTTATTGGTGGTCCGGCAACTTTTGTGGGCGCAAGCCCAACGCTAGCACTTACAGGCGGGGTTGATGAGGACCATTCCAGGGATGCCGAGCTTCAGGCGTATTTAGATTTAGCGATTGGCTATATCGATGATTATATGAACCGGCAAATGTTAGCGGGGGATCATTTAGATATTTACCAGGAGCCAAAACAATTCTCATCTTTAATTCTAAAGAATTGGCCTATAAATTCTGTGGCGTCAATCACTTCAAAGGGAGTAGTTCAAAATTTAGCTGACTATAAAATTTATGATACATTGGGAAAGATAATTCTTTTCACCCCTGAATATATTCAAATGCCGGTTGATGGGACTTATGTGGAGATTGCCTATAATGCCGGCTATGCTCCTGGAACTGAGCCTTCCTGGTTGATTCAAGCTATCGCGATGACGGCGGCTTCAATCTATGGATCAAAGGGCGGGGGCGGATCTGTTACGGCAGGAACTATTAAATCCGAATCGATTACCGGGGTTTATAGCGTTAGTTATTTTAGTCCTAATGAACAAACCCAAACTGCATCCGTATCCGTAGGCTTTGGGATAATTCCTGATTCGGTTATTGCGGTTCTTGATGCCCATAAAAATAGGTTGATTTAAAATGAATGGGGGTAATCCCCCCATTCCCATGCCTTTCCTATCCACGCCTATCCGTTGCTTTCCCATCCCGTCCATTCCGGTCCGATCCACGAAAAACTTTATATCCTAATTTCCTTTTTAAATAAAGGTCATGGTAATATTTTTAATATGGATATAACTCCCGTGACCTCATTTTATAGCTACGTCTTTAACAGAATCGGCGAAACCGGATCATTTTTAATTAATACTGGTGCCGCATTTAATACCATTCCAAATGTTTTAATGGTCGGATTATTACCTTTTTCTCAGCCCGATGGGATTGGAACAATCCCCGAAACATCATTTAAAATTCTAATTAGAGGATCGGATTTAGTCCTTCCTCCCAAAATGTCTGATAGGTTAATCTTTAGGGGAAAGCAATATACCTTTGCGGAACAGGATCCGGTTAGTCTTTCAATAAATGGAACGGTGGTCGCCTATAGTTTAATCGTGAGCAATTAAATGGTTGCAATAAACTCCAAACAAATATCGGTGCAGCTAGGAAAGATATCAAAAGAAACCCCCCAGCTTTACCGCGCCTATATGTTTAAGGTTTTAAAAACCGCGGAAGCGGATGTTAAACAAACCCAAAATTTTGACGGAACTTTGCTTGTCGATAAATCCCCTAGGAAATCTCCTGCCAAAGTAAATTTAAATGGCCAGCTACAATTAATAGACCAGGTGGATATTTCAGAAGTAATTAGATCGGCAGAGGCACTGTTTTATCAAATAGCACCACTTGGAGAGACAGGAGATTATCGAAGGGATGTAAGATGGATGGTTCGCGGTAATGTAGTCAATCTTCCATTATTAGGGGAACACCCTACAGCTATTTTGACGACTCTTTCAGCTTATTCAAGAAGGGGAGAGTTCGGTAAAAAGGAAACCAATATTTATCAGACTAGAATTACTAAGAGAAGGGGTAGATTAAGGGTAAAAACCAAGATTAAGAAGAGGTGGTTCAAAGATGCCCCGACTGGGGTTTTTATGAAGATCGCTAAAATGCTACAATCCAAACATAAAGATTTAATTAAATCGGGAAAAATTTATATTCAGTTCAAGAAAATAAAAGGCGTTCCAGGCAAAGGCGGATTAGATTCTTATCCAGGGATTATTATTGGGAGGAAAACAAAATGAGTTCCTTAGCAGCTAAGACATTAATCAAAGCAGACTTCACCGCAAACTGGACTACGACTCCTTGGTTTGATCTAAGTGATTTTTTAAATTTATCGGATGTGCCAGTAGCTTCAAACACTTCCGTTTGGCTAGGATTAGAATTTCCTCCGGCCGCTGAGACAATCACTTGCTTAGGAATAAAACAATCCAGGGAAACAGGATTACTCGTGGTCCATACATTGGTCCCCGATGGGTTCTCAAGTGCAACCGCGGATGCCTTGGTTGAACAAGCAAGAAATTTTCTAAGGTGGAAAAGGTTGGGGGCATTGATTATAACCGATATAAACACTCCCATTAGTTATCAAAATGATTTAGGGACGTTTCGAGATTTTGTTTTTACCTGTAACTATTATTTTGATATATTAATCTAAGAAACTTTTTAAAAAGGATTTTAAATGAGTTCATCGAATCTTGAGAGAATCGCATCGATAAAAGAAATCACACTAGGGGTTACTCCGGTCGGTCCTTGGAGTACCATTAGATATATTTCGGAAACTCTAAACGGTGCGCCCACTACTGTAGAATCTCAAGAGGCCAGAAGTGACAGGGGCTCAGGTGGAGTTTACCTAACCGGACTCGAAGTTACTGGCGGAATTGAAGGGGAACTCTCTGGTTCCGATACATCGTACAAACCGTTTTTACTTGCAGGAATGATGTATCCGGCGTGGGTTGCCTCGGTAACATCAACATCAAATTTCACCGTTGATAATACGTTAAAAACGATAGTCGATACTGTTCCAGGAACGGATCTGACAACTATTTTTGCAATAGGCGATGCCGTTATTTTGAAGACACCTTTTGTTTTAAATCTTAATAAAGTTGTTTTTGTAAGCGCAATCACCGCAACCCAAATAACTTATTTAGGCGAATTAGTAGATGAAACAGTTGTAGGCGCAATAGTTGGAAAACCAGAATACGCACAGATTGGCGGTGGGGCCCAAACAACAAAACATAGTTTTACATTGGAGAAGAATTTCCTCGATCTTTCAGCCAAGGCTATTGACTACCTAGGAACTTTGGTTAATGGATTTACTTTAAATTTTGAATACGGTGCCTTGGCAGCAATATCTTTTGATTTCGTTGCACAGAATTGGGCGGTACCAACAGTTCCTTTAACAGATCCTCCGACGGTAGTAAATCCGGCCGACACTGATATCCCAATTAATAGCTCAGGCGACTTTGGCCGAATAATAATTGATGGCGTAGATCAAGACCTTTGCTTTCAAAGTTTAACCATTGAGCTGACAAATAATTTAACTCCACAGACTTGTCTATCTAAGCTTGTCGCTCAGGATTTTACACCTGGACAGGCAACCATAAATATTACTGCCTCTCTTTATTTAGGAAATAATTCGTTTCAATATATTGCAAAAAAATTATCAAACCAGCCGATCTCAATTGCAGGTTCGGCCAGCAACTTGGACGGTGGAATCGGTTTCTATATGCCCAAGGTAATCCTTAATACACCGGACCCACAATCAAGTGGGCCAAATACTGAAATTTTGCTATCGTTGACGGGGCAAGCTATCCCAAGTGCGACCGAGAATGCTATGACCTTATATTGGTTATAAACCCTTGAAATAACATACCAAACCCCTCTAAGTGTACACTTTTTACACACCCATTATATTTCTATAACGCAGTATCAGTATGTGTAGTATATTAGTCTTCTATTAACAAAGGAGCTAATATGAAGAACAGAAAAATTGAGAGAGTTAAAAAAGACGCAAACATGCTGGTGTTTTTAATCACCGAGAAGGATTCCAATTTATTCGGATTCCCAACCGAGGGCCAAAGATCCAGATTCATATCTGACTTTATGGAGTGTTGTGGAAAAGAGAAAGGTTCTTATTATGTTACCGCAGACGCAAAGGTTGGCGACGACATTGATAAAATAAAATGGGATATGCCTGAACAATTTAGCGAAGACATTTGTCCTTGTTGCAGAGAAGAGGCGCAAAAAAGAAATGGATAAAACCCAATATTACGGAAGGCCCAATACAAAAGTTAGGGCCGACTGGGAAGAATTTAGAAAGACAATCTTGGAGAGAGACAAAACTTGTAGGGGTTGTGGTGAAGAGCATGGATTAGAAGTCCATCACATTACATACATAAGATTTAATAACGAAATGCCTGAGGACGTAATCACATTGTGTAGATTATGCCATGAGGCAATAACCAATAGGATACGTGAAGAACGGTATTCATTAAAGGAAGGGAGTTTTTATGCAGAAGACATTAAAGTTAAAATTAACCGGGAACGCCCCATTGATTTTACACAACAACAGAGCGGTGGATCCGCTGGATTATTACGCGAAAGAGATAAAAAAGGTGACTGGAAAAAGGTCAAAAACCGAAGCCGATCATAAAGAATTATCTCGATTGGAATTTGAATCTGGACTCTATGCCGATGAGAAAGGGAAATTAATAATCCCAAGTCGAGTTCTCGAGGCGCTAATGATTTCGGGTTCGAAGAAATTTAAAGAAGGACCATTAAGTAAATCAGGTGCCTTCATTGAAAAAGATTCAAGGCTTACTTTTAAAGATCAGAATCTTGATGCTAAAGATTTATTCAAAAAAGATGAATACATTCTTAGGCTTCCAGTAAAAGTTGGTCAGGCTTCTTTAATGAGAACTAGACCAATTTTTAAAGATTGGTCAATTGATTTGACCATAACTTATTTCCCTGATGTTTGCGACCCAGATCAGATAATTCGATGGTTTCAAAGGGCTGGGGAAGTTATAGGACTTTGTGATTACCGCCCACGATACGGAAGATTCTCAGTTTCAATTACAAAATAATTTGGAGCGGAGTGGATCGGAGTGGAAGGGATCGGACCGGAATGGATAGGAGTGGAATGGAACGGAGTGTAGGGGAGTGCAACGGAGCGGAAGGGGCCGGTCAGAAATGGCCGGCATTTTTAACTAAGGAGTTTTTATGATTAAGAAAAAAAAAGAATTTGGAATTATTTTATTTGATTATCCTTTTGATGGTTATTTCTTTTTAGATTCAAAGTCTCTAAATCGAAATGAGCCAGATAAATTTTATTGTTTTAGAACTGAGATATTAGGAAAAACTATGAAAGGATTATCTAAATGGGCATTGATGGGAGCGTTAAGATATCATTCCCCTGGTGATTTTATTGTTGAGGATTATCGAAAATTATCAAGAGCTCAATTGGATGAAATTAATAAAGATGCAGGCTGGGGAGAATATTGGATTATAGGAAGCTAGAGATTGGATCGGAAAGGAGAGGCTTGGACCGGATGGGAATGGAGCGGACTGGAAGGGCTGGGAATGGAAAGCACTGGATCGGATGGGCAAGGCGAGGGTTTTATTATTTCCAAATGAAAATTCTTATCTAGGGGATTGGAAGGACCGGACAGGTTTGGAGCGGACCGGACCGGAAAGGACTGGAATGCAGTGGATTGGAATGGATGGGATCGGAAGTGATGGGAAGGGCGAGGGTTATTTTCCTAAATGAAAAATTTTATTTCCATTGGAGCGGACCGGATGGGCAAGCAGAGCAAGGGCTAGGACCGGAGCGGAAGGGAATGGACCGGATTGGAAAGGAAAGGAAATCGAAAGATTGGAATCGGCTGGGTGACTGGCCGATTTTTTTTTGCTAGTATAAATTAATTAATTTCATGGAGGATTGATGGATTTATATAGAGAGTTTGGAACCAATAAGGAACTGGAACAAAAAGGAATTAAAGTTTCTCCAATGGAAGGGATCTATTTTTGGATAAAAAGAACTGGCGGATCCAACCGAGCATATAGCGAACAGGCGACGAAAAGGCTAAGACCACATTTGCAAAAATTCAATAACGGCAAATCTCTCCAGTTGGACCAAATTCAAGAAATCAACATACAATTGTTTGTAGAGTATGCTCTAACTTCCTGGGAAAATGTAACAGACCGCCAAGGTAATCCTCTTCCCTTCACCAAAGAAAATGCCACAAAATTATTATCAGAACTCCCAGAGCTCTACTCCTTTTTGAGCGAGGAATCTAATAATTTAGAAAACTACCGAAACAATACTGAGGAAATACCCCCAAAGTTATAATTGCCCTGAATTGGTTGGATAAGTTCAGCGGCAAAGAAAAATTCTATGATTACCTTGATGAAACTAATAAGCTATCTGAAAAAGATAGAATGCCTGACTTTGGCGAGATACTATTCTACCTACATTCATTTGTTGAATTAAGTAGCGAACGTCAATCCGGAATGGGCTTATCCCCAATCCCTTTCAGTAAAATCCTTTTATATCAGATTCATTTTTGTCTAGATGAGGATTTCGTTGATATAATAAGAGCCATTGATTCCTTATATTTGAAAGAAATAGATTCCAAGACCAAGAAGGATAAAAAATAATGGCAGTACAAGGTGAACGTCTTATTTATGACATAACCGTAAATTCGAAGGGTGCCTCGGAAGAGTTAAAACAATTTGATAAAAGCGTCCAGCAGTTAAATAAATCCACCCAAAATATTTCAAAGACCTTTGATATTTTTAAAACTGCTCTCGGTGCTTATCTTTCTTTCAATGCCGTAAAAGGATTTTTAGAACTTGCCGAAGGAATGCAAGAAGCTAACACCCGCCTGACAATCTTAACAGGATCCGCCGAAACAGCGGCAGCGGTTCAAAACGAACTCTTTGAAATAGCCCAGAAGCAAAATGTTGCCTTAAAGGAATTATCCAAAAGCTATATAAAAATAGCACCCGCCCTCCAAGAACAAGGCAAATCCCAAAAAGAAATATTAGTCTTTACAGATGCTCTAATCAGTTCTTATAAATTGATTGGTCAAAGCACAGATGAGGCGGCCCAGTCAGTTTCTAATTTAGCCGATGCCTATGCCTCTGGAAAAATAGATGCCAATCAATTAGGAGCAGTTCTTAAGACTAATCGAGAAATTTTAAAGGCGGTCGCTAAAGAATTTAATGTGACCGAGCAACAACTTTTAAAGATGGCGAAAGCCGGGAAGATTTCTGGGGATGATTTGTTCCAGTCAGTAATCAAAGCTGCTGATGCCTGGAATAAAGAAGCGGCCAAATTACCCGTTGGAATATCCGAGGCGCTTACCAATCTTGGGAACTCTCTCGCAAAACTTGCATCCAATTTTGCCCCGGTAATCGATATCATTGCCAAGGGACTTCTATTAGTCGCTGATAACTTCGAAGCGGTTGCCCTTGCGGTTGGGGTATTTACGGGCGCAATGCTTATAGCAACCGGAGCGCTAACAACATTTATAACCGCCGCCGCGGGTTTTTTAGTTTCAAATCCTCTTATCCTAGCAATTACCGCCATCGCGGTTTCCGTTGGACTTATCTACAAGAACTGGGATGGGGTTAAATTATTCTTCCAAGAGTTATGGGAAGTAACTCTGCCCAATGCCGTCGATGAATTTAAAATCTTCTGGATAAAATTTGTGAATGTTATTACGAATTTTTTCAAAGAAGGAATGAATAATATAATTGAAGTCTATAACGAAACCATTGGAAAGATCAGCGGGAAAAAAATAGAACCATTTCAATTAGAATTTAATATTGATGAGATAGAAGCTATAAATCAGGCAATAGAAAAAAGGACATTAGCTTTTGATAAATATGTTTTAACCCTGGATAAGGTAGCAACTGCAACCGAAAACCTAAACCAAAAGGGTCAGGGCGAAAAATTTGGACCTGGCTTAACCGAAGAGGATTGGGCATGGGTAGATGAGATTTGGAATGTCGGTGATGCGATGGATGCCCTTGCTGAAAGGACGGAGAATCTAAAGGATCAGTTAAGAGGATTGCAAGAGAATGATCCCTTCGGAGGATTTCAAATAGGTATTCAAAACGCTATAGCAGAAATCCCCACCCTGACAGAATCCTTCGCAAAGATGGGCGAAGATTTATTTAAGGATTTAACTAAGTCCCTAACCGATTTTGTTAAGACGGGAAAGCTAGAAATGAAAGATTTATTTAATTCCATCATCGATGGATTAATCCAAATAGGAATCCAAAAGGCATTAGTCGCTGCCATTGGAAAAACAACTGCCGAAGGTGGTGGAGGTTTGCTAGGACTTCTGTTTGCTAAAGGCGGAGTGTTCAAAAATAATCAAGTTACTCCTTTTGCAAAAGGCGGAGTGGTCAGTCAGCCTACGATATTTCCCTTTGCCAACGGGATCGGATTAATGTCTGAGAAGGGTGCAGAGGCAATCATGCCCCTTCACAGAGATTCCAAAGGATCGCTCGGAGTAAAGGCAGCAGGACAGGGCGGAAATTCTACGATCGTTAATGTTTATAACAGCACAAAAGATTCTGAGGTTGAAACAAAAGAATCCACCGATCCAAATGGAGCTAAAAAAATAGAAGTGTTTATCACCAATAAAATAAAATCTGTTTTTCAATCCGGTGAAATGGATCGAACCATGCAAAACAATTTTGGTCTTTCAAGATCAGGGAGTAGATAATGCCCCCAGAATTATGGCCGCCAACTCTACAAACGCTTCTTAACGACGACTACCAGGAATCGCAGAACCCGCGAAGCCTAACTACTGATGTGGCAATTGGTCCTAAAAAAAAGCGCCTCGTTTATAGCAAGGAAATGCCTATCATGAATTGCAATATAATAGTAACGATGACCGGATACCAAACATTTAAGAATTTTTATAATGTAACTTTATCTGGGGGAATTAAAACTTTTACTTATAATCATCCCGTTTCCCAGCTCCCTCTAACTTATAGATTCGCCGAGGAACCCACGCTTGCTGCTATTGGGCCACTTCATTTTAGAATCTCCATGCAATGGGAGCAACTATAAATGCCAAGGACTCTCACGCAACCCCTTCTAACCCAATTATTTCTACAGGAAAGCTCCGACCCTTTTTTAATGCTTATAACTTTACAGCACCCATCCTACCCAACAATCCGATTGGTAAATAACAATGAAGATATAACTTCCAGAGGAAATCTATTTTCCGCCCTGGCAATGAAAATAGTTTTACCCGCAGACGATGGCGAATCCATCCCCAAGATGCAAATAGTTTTGGACAACGTTCCTTTGGAATTAATGGATGAGTTTCGATCAACCACCACCCCAGCGAATGTAGTTATCGAAGCTATCCTTCGATCACGCCCTGATGTGGTGGAAATATCTATTACCGATTTACTCCTTTCTAATATTCAATATGACAACAGAAGAATCACTTGCAGCCTCGCACTCAATGACTTCTTCAATCAGAGGATCCCCGGTGAGCTATACTCCCCCCAACTCTACCCCGGTATGTTCACCTGATGGAAAAACTAATCGGGATTCCATTCACTCCTTTAGGAAGAGACTACCAAGGAGCAGATTGCGCCGGATTAGTAATTCTTTTCTATAGAGACATTTTAAAAATAAGCCACGAACAATATTTAATTTATACTGATGTATTAGCTGACAATGAATCCCAAATATTTTATGCCCTTGATAATGCCAAATTTAAAAGAGTTGATTCACCTAAACTTCCTGGGGATTTATTGGTGATTAGAACCTACGGCCTTCCCGCCCACTTAGGCATTTGTATAAACGATAGATATTTCCTGCACACTCTTGATAAGATAGGATCACACTTAGCGGAATACGATTCACCCCAATGGAATAAAAGGATTTTAAGTAGATGGCGGATGATTTAATTAAGACCAATAAAATTAATCTTACTTATCGTCCACACTTTCTGGATTCCACCACCATTTATAAATACTACAACCGCGATGTTACCGTTGAAGAAATTATTATCTCTTTAAATATTCATTATGAATTACTCCCTCAAGTCCAAGTGCAAATCGGTGGGGTGATTATCCCTCGAAAGAACTGGCATTTGGTTAGGCCTCTTCCAGGGGCGATGGTTTTTGTATCCTTAATCCCAATGGGCGACCGAAGCGGTGGTGGAAAAAGTTTAATCCAGGGGATTATCGGAGTTGCTTTAATCGTTGTCGGGGCGCTAACTTCCTGGACAGGGATATCGGTAAATCTAATTATAGTCGGCGCAGGAATGGTCCTGGGTGCCGCTAGTTCAATGCTATTCCCCCCTCCCAAGCCAGCTTTATCCAATTCCAGATATAATACACAGGAATCCTCTCAGACTTATGCGCTAGGTTCCGCTTCAAATGCTTTCA
>Ga0137334_1000163_pt1 | contig 10467 bp, 8 predicted proteins | sample EasRivERMLT262_2_FD_104776 | JGI IMG/M metagenome (GOLD analysis project Ga0137334, IMG submission 104776) | Soil microbial communities from meander-bound floodplain in the East River, Colorado, USA - East River MetaG ERMLT262_2 | ecosystem: Environmental > Terrestrial > Soil > Floodplain ...
ACTTGCATGCAGTGTTGACAGCCCTTCGCGACGAATCACTGCGAAAGGCAGGACTCCAAAGCTAAGGAAGGAGAATTATATGAATACTGAAGAGCTGCTTGCGAAAGCAAAGAAGCCTTCGGAAGATGCAATGAAATTGCATCCGTTCTATCGGGGGAAGATCGAAACTGCACTCAAATGTACAGTCCACAGCTTCGACGATTTTGCCATATGGTATACGCCTGGAGTTGCGGCGCCCTGTAAAGCCATTCAAGCCAACCCAGAACTGGTCTACGAATACACCAACAAGTGGAATACCGTCGCTGTCATCAGCGATGGCACACGCGTTTTGGGACTCGGCGATATCGGACCCAAAGCTGGTCTGCCTGTGATGGAGGGTAAATCACTACTGTATAAATATCTGGGCGGTGTGGATGGCTATCCGATCATGCTGAACACCAAAGATCCACATGCCATCATCGATACCGTCTTGATGCTGCAACCCGGCTTGGGCGGGGTCAATCTTGAGGATATCGCGCAGCCCAAATGTTTCTACATCCTGGATACCCTGCGCGAAAAAGCGGAAATCCCCATGTGGCATGATGACCAGCAAGGCACAGCCACGGTGATCTTAGCCGCACTCATGAACGCCTTGAAAGTTGTCGGCAAAAATAAAGGCGATGTGAAGATCGCCTTCATCGGTGCGGGCGCATCCAATATTGCCTGCTCGCGTCTCATTTTCAGGTGGGGCGTTGACCCAGCCAAGTGTCATATGGTGGACATCAACGGCATGCTGGGCAAGCATCGCAAGGATTATGAAATGCGCAAAGCCGAGTTCAAGGACGCCTGGAAATATTGCAACATCACGAACGCAGATGGGCGCGAAGGAGATAAACCCGAGGTATTGAAAGACGCAGATGTAGCGATCTGTTTCTCCCAGTCTGGTCCCGGTATTGTGCTTCCTGAATGGATCAAAACCATGGCAAAGGATCCGATCGTTTTCGCGTGTGCCAACCCGATCCCTGAGATCTGGCCCTGGGAGGCGAAGGAAGCGGGCGCAGCTGTCATCGCCACAGGCCGCTCCGATTTTCCGAATCAGGTCAATAATTCACTGGGCTTCCCCGGCATCTTCCGCGGCACATTGGATGTCCGTGCCCGTACAATCACCGATGAGATGTGCTTTGCGGCGGCAGAAGCATTAGCGAATCACGTTGGCGATAAGCTAAAAGCAGATCATCTGCTGCCAACCATGGACGATTGGGAAGTTTTCCCACGCGAAGCTGCGGCGGTTGCGATGAAAGCCCAAGAACAAGGCATAGCCCGCATTCAAATCACATACGAAGAGGAATTTGAAAATGCCAAGCGCATTATCAAGCGTTCCCGCGACCTGACTAAAATGATGATGGAAGAGCATTTCATTGCCTCACCGCCGCTGCCTGAAGATGAACAGCATCTTGATATCGCAGCGGCTCAGCCTGCGCATTGATACGAAAGGAGAATCTCATGTATGATCTGATCATTATTGGCGGCGGACCAGCTGGTCTCACAGCTGCCATCTATGCCATTCGTAAACGCTTGAATATCCTGCTGCTATCCAAAGACCTGGGCGGCAAAACCAACTATCACCTGGCCCTGCCTTGGATCGAAGATTATCACGTTATCAGAGGGCAGGAGATCGTCACCAAATTTCGCACCGAATTGGAGTATCTCGATTTCGCCCGTCACATCGAAGCCGTTGAAAGTGTAAAAAAACAGGACGAGCACTTTGTGGTCACGACCAAAGGCGGTGCAGTTCTGGAATCCAGAGCGGTGATCCTTGCTACCGGCACACGTCAGGTGCGCATGAATGTACCCGGTGAAAAGGAATACACAATGAAAGGGCTCTGCTACTCTGCCCTTTCCTATGCACCGCTTTTCATCGACAAGTCTGTGATGGTGATCGGAGATGCAGACCTTGCGCTGCGCTCCGCCGGTGAGCTTGCCACGGTTGCGAAAGAAGTGACCATGGTCTGCAACGCTGACACGTCGCTGGATTCACCGCTTGGGCAAAAGCTTCAGCGGGCTCAAAACGTGAAGATCGTGAAAGACTCCGAGATTGTCGAGGTCCAGGGCGATGAATATGCCCGTAAGTTGATCTTGAAAGATAAGTCTGGCACGATCCATGAATATTCTGCCGATGGTATGTTCGTTGAAAAAGCGCTCACACCCAACACAAGCATGGTCGCTGGCTTGGTGGATATGGATGAGCAGGGTCGCATTGTCATCGACAGCGCCTGCCGCACCAATGTCCCCGGTCTCTTTGCGGCGGGCGATGTGACGAATAGTTATGCAGAACAGGTCTTGGTCGCTGTGGGCGAGGGCGCCAAAGCTGCGCTCAGTGCCTACGAATATCTGTTGCCAAAACTCTGAGATCGTTATGCGGTTAAATAAAAAGCGCCTGATAAGATTTCAGGCGCTTTTTGAAATTACACAGAGTAATCCACTAGCCAAATGAAATCCCCAGATCTCTGGCGGTCAGGACAATATCGGAATCCATCGGCACCATTTTCATTTTGCCCATTGCCTCATCGATCGGCACATATTTGACATGTGGCGGATCGAGGGCAACCATTACGCCATTCTGCCCCTCCTCCAAGCCACGGACAGCTGCGGCACCAAAGCGCAAAGCGGTGAGACGATCAAATGAGGTTGGGGAGCCACCACGGAGCAGGTGCCCGAGAACGACCACACGGGTCTCTTTGTCTGAAATTTCGTGGATCTCAGCCGCCACTTTTTCACCGACGCCACCCAATCGCTCAGCGCGACCGGCTTCATGCTCCACCACCGATGCCCTGCCACCGCCTTTTGGCATCGCGCCTTCAGCAACCACAACGATGGTGAACTTATTCCCACGCGCCTCACGTTCCTTGATTTTGTCAAAGACTTTGTTAATGTCATATGGATGTTCAGGGATTAAGATCACATCGGCAGAACCAGCGACACCCGAGTGCAGGGCGATCCAACCGGCATAACGTCCCATCACTTCAACGACCATGATACGGCCATGCGAAGCCGCTGTGGAATGCAGGCGGTCAAGGGCTTCAGTGGCAAACCCAACCGCTGTATCAAAACCAAAGGTAACATCGGTCTTATCCAGATCATTGTCAATGGTTTTGGGCACCGCGATCAGCCGTAAGCCCTTTTTCGATAAAACACTTGAGATCGCAAGTGAACCATCACCACCGACAGAGATAAGCGCATCGATGTGATGCAGGCGGAATCCGCGAACGATCTCATCGCTACGATCCACTTCTTCCACCGTACCATCAGGATGCACAACCGGATACTTAAGCGGGTTATTGCGGTTGCTGGTTCCCAGAATGGTGCCGCCCAGATGCGTAATTCCACTGATCCGTTCGCGTGTCAGCGGAATGAAACCGCCATTGGGGTATTCTTCCGGCGATAATATGCCGTGAAAGCCATCCCGAACACCGTATACTTCCCAACCGCGCTTAATTGCAGAAAGGGCGGTTGCGCGAATGACTGCATTCAAACCAGGGGCATCACCGCCGCCGGTACTGATCGCTATTTTTTTGATGGTCGTACTTTGATTTGTTGCCATACAGATCTCCAAACATAAATTTATTTTCCGGGCTGGATTATAGTACCAGTTATGCGCTCAAGCGGCGGGAATACACTTTTGCAATTTTGTCCGTCCGCCAGGCGCACAAACAGGAATTTTCTACATTACTGTAGCCCCCAAATTACAAGAAGCAAATTTCCGAATGCTACTAAATTATGAGACGTTCAACGCCTGCTGAATGTCTTCTGACAATTCATCCAATCCGTAAGTAATATCCCATGTTTCAACATGCTGAGCTTCAGCGCCAGGGTTCAATACTGCAAGCGGGGCAAGGCTTTCCAACTCCACAAATTGGTCATTGCAATACATTTCAGCATTGCTATTATTATCTGGATAGGATAAACCCGCCTGCGCCCCAAAAGTTTTGCGGAATAATACGCCATCCAACCAATACGCCAGCCAACCATGTGGATTGAAGTATCCGATCTTGAACGGCGGCAGACTGGCATCCGCTTTGAACAAGACAAACTCGTCACCCAATTTCAGACGCGGGTCGTTGATGCGCGCATAGGGCCATAAAGAAAATTGACGGTTGGACAACAATCCCGCTGCGTCCACCTTCCCTACTGGCATCGGCAGGATCACTGTGCCACCCAACCGAAGTTGGGTAATTGCCCATGGTGCCAATTCAACGGGCCACAAGCCATCGTTGATGAGCGTATGCGTCAATGTTACTGAAGGTTTATCGGCGACGAGATGAATTTCGATCCGCTTACGGATGCCTGTGTGCGGTTCGGTCTGTGCTTCAAGGATCACGCCATCCGGCAAGTCAGTAATTGTTACGGGTGTATCAGGAATATATGTGCGCGGCATGGCTTCGGGTGAATGCCATAAGCGGTGCCCGCCGCGAAAATAATAATTGCCATATGGAGTAGGGACAAAAAAATCGCCGAAGTCAGCTAGCAGATTGGGCTTGCCAGCGGGTATGAGCCCCATGATGCGTAATGAGTCCGTCAAGTATTCAATTTGCAAAAAATCGTTTTTCAAAGTACGTTTATTCATAATTACCTCTGCCATCTCATAAAGAGCCTCTTGTTGAGTTGCAACAAGAGGCTCTTTGTTCTTCGATCAAACCAAAGACTACAAGCCTCTGTTCAGGTGGTAATACAGATCGTTCCAGCGTAGTTTTTCGCGGAATTCCTGTACGCGGGTGTCCTCGTCAATGACGAGGAACTCGATGCCCGCCATGTCGGCGAAATCTTGCAGGTGTTCCGTGGTGAGCGAGTAACTGAAGCTGGTGTGATGTGCGCCACCTGCGTAGATCCACGCCGCCGCAGCGACCGAGAGGTTGGGGCGCGGAACCCACAACGCGCGAGCCACGGGCAGGTTGGGAAGCGGCGCATCGTTCGGGACGACATCCACGACGCTAGCGACCATGCGGAAGCGATTGCCCATGTGGACGATGGAGGCTCCGACAGCGGCACCCAACTGCGAGTCAAAAACGAGGCGGACGGGGTCTTCCTTCCCGCCAATGCCGAGCGGATGAATCTCCAGCTTGGGTTTATGCGCCGCGATGGATTCGCAAATTTCAAGCATGTGTGCGCCGAGGTCTTTGTCGCCATTGGCGCTAAAGTGATAGGTGTAATCTTCCATGAAGCTGACACCGCCCGGCAGACCCGCATTCATGACCTTCATGGCGCGTACGAGCGCGGAGGTCTTCCAATCGCCTTCGGCACCGAAGCCGTAGCCATCGCGCATCAAACGTTGCACCCCAAGACCAGGCAACTGTTTTAGTCCATGCAAATCCTGGAAGGTATCGGTGAATGCCATGAAGCCGCCGTCTTTCAAAAAACCGTGCAGACCAAGTTCGATGCGGGCGCCATCACGCAGGGACGCATGCCTTGCGCCGCCAGGTTTGAGTTCAGCGACGACTTCGTATTCATCGAGATAGGTTTTGATGAGCTCATCCACTTCCGCATCGGTGGCATCGTTGACGTATTTGACGAGATCGCCAATGCCGTAGCCGTTGGTGGAGTAACCGAACTGAATTTCGGACTGAACCTTGTCGCCTTCGGTCACTGCGACCTCGCGCATGTTGTCGCCGAAGCGGGCGACCTTGCCGCCTTGCCAATCTGCCCATGCAGATGCGGCACGAGACCACACGCCCAACTGTCGCTGCACTTCATCGTCAGCCCAATGACCAACCACCACCTTGCGTTCGATGCGCAGGCGGCTGCCGATGAAACCGAATTCACGGTCACCATGCGCGGCCTGGTTGAGGTTCATGAAATCCATATCAATGGTTGACCACGGGATTTCGCGGTTGTATTGAGTATGCAAATGTGCGAAGGGTTTCTTGAGCAGGGTCAAACCAGAGATCCACATTTTGGCGGGGGAGAAGGTGTGCATCCAGGTGATCAAGCCAATACAAGCCTTGGTTGAATTCGCTTCCAAGCACAACTCACGGATTGCATCCGGTGTGGTGAGTACAGGCTTGAACACAACCTTCACCGGCACATGCGCGGATGCATCCAACGCCGCCGCAATCTCACGCGAATGCTCGGCAACTGTTTCCAAAGTTTTAGGACCATACAAATGCTGACTCCCCGTCACAAACCAGACTTCATAGCCTTTTAGATCGATCATGTTCATATCTCCTTTTATGATTCCTTTGTCTGTCCATAATAGGCGTTTGCGCCATGTTTTCTCAAATAATGCTTATCCAACAATTCCTGTTGCATAGGCTGAATATCAGGCGTTAGCATCATGGTGTGGAGGTTCATGAACGCGACTTCTTCCAACACCACTGCATTGTGGACGGCATCCATGGCATCGGTGCCCCATGTAAATGGACCGTGGCTGTGAACGAGCACAGCGGGAATGGCATCGGGATTTTTATCCTTGAACGTCTCTATGATGACGGTCCCCGTCTCTTTCTCGTACTCACCGTGAATCTCCTCAACAGTCATTTTTCTTGTGCAGGGAATCTCGCCGTAGAAATAATCGCTATGTGTTGTGCCGAGCGCTGCGAGTCCACGCCCGGCTTGAGCAAAACTCGTCGCCCATCGGCTGTGTGTGTGGACGATGCCGCCGATGTTCGGGAAAGCTTTGTATAGTTCCAGATGCGTGGGCGTATCGGAGGAAGGCTTGAGTTCGCCATCCACAACTTTGCCTGTTTCTAATTCCACAACGACCATGTCTTTGGCTTTCATCGTTTCATAAGCGACGCCAGAAGGTTTGATCACGACCAAACCTTTTTCTCGGTCAATGCCAGAGATGTTGCCCCAGGTGAAAGTGACGAGTCCGTGTTTGGGGAGTAATAGGTTTGCCTGGAATACTTGTTCTTTGAGTTTTTTCAACATCAGTTCTCCGTAGGTCACGCTTTTAGCGTGACAGTCACGTTGAAAGCGTGACCTACTTAAACCCTTCCACCGCCGCGCGTTCAATACCAAGACCTGCTTTGTAGCGCTCCATGAAAGTTACAAAACCATCCACGTCCTTTTTGTCAGGTGTAATGGTGGAACTTTTTTCGGTGGCAAATACTTTGCCATTCAAATAATCTTCGAGTGTTTCATTTCCAGTTTTATTGATCACATACGCTGCAAGCAGAGCCATGCCCCATGCGCCGCCTTCACCCGCGGTTTCCATCACAGAGACGGAGGTGTTCATCGCTGCCGCCATGATCTTTTGACCAACACCTTCCGTTTTGAAGAACCCGCCATGCCCCAACAGTTGGTCAAGTTTTACGTTTTCCTGAGAGAGAATATCCATGCCGATTTTCAACGTGCCCACTGACGAGAACAAGTGTGTGCGCATAAAATTCGGCAGAGTGAAGCGGCTTTCAGAGGTGCGGATGAATAATGGGCGTCCCTCGGTCAAATCAGTGATCGATTCACCTGAGAGATAGTTGTAGGCGAGCAATCCGCCGCCATCGGCATCGCCCGCAAGCGCCATTTTGTAAAGCATCTCAAATAGTTTGGACTGGCTGATTTCCACGCCGAGCGCGTTGGTAAATTCGCCGAAGAGCCCCACCCATGCGTTGAGGTCGGAGGTGCAGTTGTTGGCATGAACCATCGCGACAGGCTTGCCTGTGGGTGTTGTGACCATGTCAATTTCGGGATAGAGTTTTGAGAGCGCCTTTTCTAACACGATCATGGCGAAGACAGATGTACCAGCGGATACATTGCCCGTTCGCTCTGCGACGCTGTTGGTTGCTACCATGCCTGTGCCTGCATCTCCCTCAGGCGGACAGAGCGGAATCCCTGCCTTGAGTTGTCCGCTTGGGTCGAGCAGCTTTGCGCCTTCTTGGGTCAGGATACCTGCGGCATCTCCGGCAACTAAAACTTTTGGCAAAATATCTTCGAGCTTCCAGGGGATGTTTTCGGCTTTAAGTTGTTCATTGAATTGACCGATCATGCGTGCATCATAGTCGTTGATCTTGCTGTCGATGGGGAACATGCCTGATGCTTCGCCAACGCCCAGCACCTTCTGCCCTGTCAACTTCCAGTGGACGTATCCCGCCAGTGTGGTGAGGTGTGTGATGTCATTGACATGCGCCTCTTTATTCAAGATTGCCTGATAGAGATGCGCAATGCTCCAACGCTGGGGAATATTGAATTGGAACAACTCCGTGAGTTTCTCGGCGGCTTGTCCCGTCATCGTATTGCGCCAGGTGCGGAAGGGGACAAGTAAATTGTCGTTCTTGTCGAATGCCAGATAGCCATGCATCATGGCACTGAATCCCATCGCACCGACCGTCTTGAGCGTGACGCCGTATTTTTCAGAGACCTCTTTGCTGAGGTTCTGATAACTCTCCTGCAAGCCTTTCCAAACATTGTCCAGACTGTATGTCCAGACGCCGTGCTCATATTGGTTCTCCCACTCAAAACTTCCTGAGGCTATCGGCGCATGATCTTCACCGATCAACACTGCCTTGATGCGGGTGGAGCCGAGTTCGATGCCAAGGACAGTCTTGCCGCTTTCGATTGATATTTTGATTTCGTTTTGCTCCATAGTCATCTCCTGAAGTTCGGACGATGGACGATAGACCGTAGACCATAGTCAATCGTCTGTCGTCTATGGTCTATTTACCCTGGGTACCAAATCTTGCGCGGGTCATCCTCATCGCGGACATAATCAAATGCCGAGTTGATCATTTTCTTCAAATCATATTCGGGGCGCCAGCCGAGTAAAAACTTTGCTTTGGTGTTATCGAGCCATGTGGAGTGAAATTCGGTTTTGATCTCCACGGTGGGGAAGCCGCGTGTCTCGTTCAAATACTTACCCATTTCGCCATAATCGACAGGTTCATCCATGCAGATGTTGAATAATTGCTGGCGCGCTTTTGGATGGTCAACTGCAAGCAACAGGGCACTGACCAAATCGTCAACGTGAACAAAATTCCGTTTGACGGGGACAGCCTGCGGGTCGAGCATGACCGGAACTGCTCCCGTCCTAATTAATTCATCTGCCTTTTGAGCGCCGACCAGATCCCGCCAGCGCGGTCCGCCGAAAACGTCCTCTCCAAAAGAAAGTTGATATTTGAAATCATCCTTCTCCATGATCCAAGGCGCGCGCAGGCAACAACCATCCAAATCATATTGAATGTAATACTGTTCAAGCATCACTTCTTCAAGCACTTTGGAGAGTGCGTAACAACCTTGATATGCAGAATGCTTTTGAGTCTCGGTCACAGGTATGGGATGCGGGTAAACAAAATGTCCCATACCCGCATCACCGCCGACCATGATGAATTGTTTAAATGTAGAACTGGTGCGACACGCTTCGAGCAACCAGAACAAACCTTTGACCGCCACATCCATGATCTGCTCGGGCGTCTCTTTGACCGTTGCAAGATGCAGAACGTGTGTCACACCATCCATTGCTTTTTTGACAACCTCACGATGCTCGATGGAGCCATGCATGTTTTCGATGCGTGGGTTTGGTTCGAGTTCACGATGATGACACAATGCACGGATCGTAAACGCATCAAATTTAGAATCAGAGAGTAGACGGTCAATGAATACACTTCCCACTTTGCCAGTTGCGCCCGTGACCAAAATCGTTTTAGTCATTTGGATTCCTTATGAACACTTCATCCATTTGCCATCGGCTTTGCTCGATGCGATGGCGCTAAAGACAAATCTCAAGGTCATCAGCCCATCGAACGAATTCGGGAAATACAGCGCCAATGGGTTGGGCGTCTTCCCTGACCGTCGGGCAGCAATCGCTTCGGCTGCATCGGAATAAATGTTGGCAAAGCCCTCATGAAATCCTTCGGGATGTCCCGCCACAATTCGTGATGAATGTTTTGATAATGGCAGTGTGCCGGGTCCGTTGGGTGTGCGGTTCTGTGATGGTGCGCCCAAAGGCTTGAAGGTCAATGCTTGTGGAAATTCCTGCATCCATTCCAACGAGCCTTTCGTGCCGCTCACGCGAATGCGCAAACAATTCTCCACGCCCGCTGCAGCTTGGGTCACCCAATAACTGCCGCGCGCACCGTTCTCGAAACGCAATAACGCGCCACCATAATCATGCACTGCTCTGCCTGGCACGATATTGCCGATCTCAGCTGCGACCTCCGCAATTTCGAGCCCAGTGACGAAGCGGACTAAATTATGTGCGTGCGAACCGATATCACCCATCACGAGCGATGGACCGCCACGTACAGGATCAAAGCGCCACGAGGCGGCCGGATCGGGCTTGTTTTCATCTGCCTTGCCGCCCTGAACATATTCCACTTGAACGAGCCTGATCGTGCCAAGCTGCCCATCTGCGACCATGGCCTTCGCCTGACGCACCATCGGGTAACCGGTGTAATTGTGGGTGAGGCAAAAGACTAAGCCTGCCTCCTGTACTTTTTTGTGCAGAGTTTCAGCTTCTTCCAAAGTGTTGGTCATGGGCTTGTCACAGATCACATCGAAGCC
>Ga0137334_1000164_pt1 | contig 10423 bp, 24 predicted proteins | sample EasRivERMLT262_2_FD_104776 | JGI IMG/M metagenome (GOLD analysis project Ga0137334, IMG submission 104776) | Soil microbial communities from meander-bound floodplain in the East River, Colorado, USA - East River MetaG ERMLT262_2 | ecosystem: Environmental > Terrestrial > Soil > Floodplain ...
TATTAGACCCGATCGCGAGGGTGGGCGGCCCCCGGGGGTCCCCCCGGCCGTCGATCCGACCGTTGATACCGGACTACCTGCCCGAGCTTGGCCAGTCGACCGGCTCGCCTCGACCGCTCGATTTATTGCGCACAATCTCTAAGTGCCTAACGGATAGGCGACTACGGCAAACACACTCCCTCCAAATCCTAACGGATAGGTTCTGTGCACGGTTGTGTGCAGTGGCGGGGCATGCCTAACGGCTAGGCGTGGGGACTTGGTTAGGCGTCACGGTACACGAGCATCCACACAAGAGGCAATGGGGACGGGCCTGTCATACGGTCTGAAACATTCTGAAACAAAGTGTTGACGGGGTTTGACGGGGTTTGATACATTGACGCTTGACGGTGCGGTTGACGGTGCGGGGCCAAGGAACCCGCAGGCCGGGAACTGCGACAGTGTCTAGGGGCCGCTAGTTCGGCCCCGATGATCTTTGAAACGATAGACGGACAGGCGATGGGAACCCGCAAGCTAGGGGTTTCCAGTCAATCTCCTACTGGTTGGACGGTTCTACTACTGGACCGCACCGGGAACCTTGACGGGGGGAAGCACACTGGAAACCTGACACGTGACAGACGCGGCCGGATCGGTGCAACCGAGACGGAGCTAGGGGCGAGATCGCAAGGTAGGACGAAGGCAAGGCCAGAGGCGCGCAACGGGAACGGTGCACGCAAAGGGCAGTGTCTGCCGTCGAACGTCACAAATTCGATGCCTTCTTTTGCTTTCCCGGATGGCCGGGCGATGCACTCACAACGGGCCTATAACGGTCGGACGATAGACTCCGGCCGGTGTAGGGGCCTTGTCCGATGGACAGGCCTGCAACGCAACACTGGCAAGACAGGAAAGCACTAGGAGAAAACAAAACATGAAGACCAAGCTCACACTGTTCGCGCCGATCGCACTCATGCTTGAGACGGCCGGGTACCGCAATCAACAGCTGATCGATGCCTGTCAGTCGTATCTAAACGATACGCAATCGGTTGGGCAGGAGTCCAAGCGATCGGACGCCCGGGCCAATGAGAAAAAGGTTGAGTTTACCGTTTCGGAAAGCACCAAGGAGTCTTTCCGGGCGGACTTGACCGAACCGGGCCGATTCGTGGCATGGCATGACAGTCTTGCAACGCATATTCGCAAGACCGGTGAACTTGCCGGGCCATTGACGGCGGATGTAATTCCGGCCGCGCGGCTGATCTGGTTGGCCAAGTTCAAGGTTGGAACGGCCAAGCCGATCAACGTGGCCAAGGGCAATGGGCGGCACGTTACACCGGCCGCGCCAGTGGCACCAGCCGCACCCGTGGCGACGAAGTAAGGGAGATCAACGCATGCAAAAGACATACTTGTGCCACAAGTGCAGCGGAGATCTGGGAAATGGCAACGGCCTATACGGATGCGCGTGCATATCGGGATGGATCCGAGACTGGCAAGAGCCTGTCACCATTGAAGCGGCGCAAGTAGTCCAAGCGAAAGCTCGCGAGAGTCACGCTAGGCATGCGCGGATTCAATTCATCCGACACCGTGAAAACAACGGAGTCTATGCGTAGTTAGTTCATTGCTTTTCCCGCGAAAGCGGGAAAGCAAAAGAGGGCATTGAAGATCCTAAGACACCGGACACGAGTACGCCCAGATCGGGCCTGACTTGTGTGATCTCTCTCCTGCCTAGTGTGCTTTGTAAAAGCTACGTGGCCACGTGAGCAAGCGGCATGCGCTGTTAAGCCATACCGGTCTTTAACTTCGCCGTGAATGGACGGCATGCATGCATCCGACGGCACCGACCGAAGCATGAACGCAAACGACAGGGCCTAGGCAGGCAAGAGGTCACATGAGGGAGCAGGGGATCTGTCCAGTTGCACCGCGTATGAGTGGACGAAAGCAGCCGTAGTGCATGCAAGAACACGGCCATAGATCGTCCTGTTTATTTTGTGTCTTCGAGTCGGGGAAAATAGCCATGCATGCGTGGGTGTTAGTGGCATGAGTGGATGAGATGGACCGACAAATCCTTAAGAGACTAGCGGACGAGGGGGGATTCAGGGGGATGATAGACAGCGTATGCATAGCCCTAGAGGCTAGCCTGTGTGAGCATGGGCAGACCTCGGGTTGATCAGAGGCAGCGCATGGTGGCCGGGCAGACTGGCCTTAGCTATTGTTCATCCGGTGAGTATTCCTGTGTGAGTTAACAGTCCACAGGTTGTGCAAGGACAACGAGGGCGTGTTCCACGTAGAACACGACTAGCTGGCGTACCGAACCAGTGGTGAGCTTGCATGTAAAGGGGAAGCAATGCTACGGCATGCAAGCACCCTGCCCGTCAACGGGGCTAAGAAGCCGAACCGACAGGGCGGCACGAGTAGATTGACAAGAGGGGAGTATACTATCCTGAAAGGGATGCACGTGAATAGGTCGAATCAACGTGAAACAAGTTTCCGGCCCGACTGCACGAGAGCATGACTGAGGTTGTGTGTGTGCGGTCGGGCCTTTTTGATTTGGGTAGGGACATGACACGCAGTCACGGTTTCGCATCCCGTGATGATTGCAGTGCTACTGCATTTGTCCCTACCTTTTTGATTTGGACACCGGAGTAAATCCGCTCGATCTCACGGTCGGCAGAGACAACTGTTTCGATCTAGATGAGCGCCCGGTGTTCCTTTACTTTAGCCAGTGCGCGCATCGGACAAGGCTCAGGCTGTGCAGGAGGTAACACCTGCATGGGTGGGTAGCGAGTGGATGACCAGCGCACTGGCTACTTTGCTTTACGGTGGTTTGACGGGGGGTTTGTATGTTGAACCCTCGGCCCGTCAGACGTTCGGTGCTGGTATGTTCGTGAGATCGTGTCTTGATTGTGTGCGCCTAGGGTCCCCACATGACACCACGATACGCCCACCACGGCACACTGGTATCAACGTGGCAGGTTCGATCCCTGCCGCCACCTGCTCTTTCCTGGGATGAACTCAGGGATAAACAACGAGAAAGGTCCACCATGCCTGATCGAGTATACTTCCCAGAGAGCTGGGACTGGATTAAATGCGCCCGCTGGGCGAGGGAGCGCGGGCTTCCATTCAGTAGCAACTACGGGTTCATCCAAGGGATGAACTATAACTACATCTGGATCCACGTACCATCCGGAGGCAGATGGGGATGAACCGACCACAAATCGAGGCGTATCTGCAAAGCATCCTGCTTGCAGTGAAGACACTGAGCCAAGCCAATAGCCAGGGCAAATTCGATCATGACAAGACGGTGTTTGAAGAGCTGCGGCGGATTGACAATGACCTGGATGACATTGTCGAATCGCTGGAGGAATGAAGAATGGATAACATCTGGATTCCGCTAGCCGTGGAACGTCCGTCTGATGGGGTAGTGGTAGCCACACGGATCGATGACGGTGCAGGCATCAGGAATGAACAGCCACTTAAGCTACTGGGCCGGCTGTGGTTTGTCCCTGATGGGTCGATGTATGTGTATTACACGCCCACCCACTGGCGTGAGATAGACCAGAAAGGAGACGGGATATGACCATCCCAAAACGACAGCTGGCATCCTTCTATTACGGGCATCTGATGCAGGCTGGTCACAATCCGATATGCAATCAAGAAGCAACGACACCAGACGACAGGATGCGTCACCTGTGCTGGATGTGCACGCAGATCGTCGCGCATGTAGATGAGAACCCGGAGAAGTATGATCGGTGGTTAGGATTTATTCAGGGTGTGCTGTGGGCACAGGATGTATTCACGATCGAACAACTGCGGCGGCATGTGATCGGAGAGATGGTATGAAACGACTAATTCGCCTGAAGTATCTGGGCATCTTCATCGGGGCAGAGTTCTGCCCGTGGCTGGTGTATCGGGTGCAGTTCAATGAAAGCCACAAGCCATTGGACTTTCTGTTTGGAGCGAACTAATTGTGTGGCCCCATGGCTCTGCATCAAGGCGTCGACTCGTTCATCGCTAGCGGATGGCTGACGCATCGGGAGCTGCCGGATGTATGGCCTGATGACGTCACGATTACACGCTACCGGGTACCAACACAGCTGGATGCCACATGGCTGGACCTGACGGAGCCACCGCATAGCATCAGCCGTGAGTACCATGAGCTGGTGGAGAAGCATATCAAGCGCAGCCTGCATTTACGGTTCGCCGGGATTGACTGGTCGAGGTACAAAGTCAAGCCATACAAACCCAAGCGAGGGTGGGTACTGGGCAGGAAACGAAAACCAGTGGCGATCGACTACGAGATTTGATTGTCAACACACACAAACAAGATAGGAGAACCATGAATGCAGCACACATGCACAAGCCAATGCGTCGGCTGGTCCGTCGGCTGGCCCGAGCCACTATTGAGGTGATGGTGGCAAAGACACTGAACAAGGACGATTACACCATGGCCGGACTGCGTAAGCATCGCAACAATTTGCAGAACGAATTGAGGCGATGGTGGAGCGGGTCTGATCTGGTGGAGAAAGTGGCCGAACATCCGGAGCAATACATCTAATGCGCCCGCTCATCTATCGGTTCCTCAACACTGGCATCGGCCGTCGTATCCGGGCTGGTGTTGATAGTCACATGCGCGAGCATCCATACTGGAGTGAGATCAAAGGGATTAAGCTGAAGTATGCATCGGCCAGTGACCTGGACGTGAACAAGCAAGCGATGCATAAAGGCCTGGGCTATGACGCCGAGTGGATACTTAGCCGGGATATTCACACACTCATTGATCTCGGGTGCCACACTGGCCTATTCCCGCTATGGTTAGCTGCACAGAATAGAAGGGTCACTCCTACTGGACTGGCTATCGATGGCAACCCCGCCATGTGCGACCGAGCCGCGGAACATTTCCGGGCTAACTTTATCACGATGAAGGTAGTGCATGGGCTGGTTGGTGAGACCGGAGACGGGGTGATCCATACCCATCCAGTGACGGTCAGCTCATCTGCCATCATGGATGACCGTGCTTGGGGCGGCAAGACTGTATCCGTGCCAGCACCCTGCGTGGAAGTAGCTAGGCTGTGGCCAGGTACGGACATGTTCGACCTTCTGAAAGTGGATATCGAAGGATCCGAATTCGGATTCTTCCTGAATGAATGGGCATTCTGTAGCAGGGCACGGCGAATCGTGGTGGAGTGGCATGAACCACAGTGTTCACTGACCTGGATACGGGACAGGCTGTATCTCAGCCATCGGCTGGTGAAATTCTCGCAGCATAAATGGATCGGGTATGCATACTTCGATCACGTATGAACATTGCACTGCGGGTAACGAAGCGGCTACTGCCGAGCTGGCTCAGGGTAAAGTTGATCCTCGGATATAGTTCTCTTAAGTCCTGGTGGAAGTATCAAGACAGCACCTTCCCATCCCACATCTGGATTGAGGTATGCACACAGTGCAATCGGTCCTGCTGGTACTGCACCAATAGTGTGAAGGCAATACCTGAGAAGGTCATGTCATTGGCAACCTTTGCCGCCATACTCTCTAAGCTTAAAGAGATCCGATGGACCGGCCCAATAGGATACCACTACCTAAGCGAGCCATTGCTGCACCCGGACATAGAAACTATGGTAGCGATGACCAAGAACGCGCTGCCGGGATCGATGCCAATCATCTTTACCAATGGAGATCACCTGACTCTTGGCAAGGCGATGGACCTGAAGTGGGCAGGGTTAGCCAAGTGCAGCATCACTAGGCATAAGCCAGTCACTGCCGAATGGGAACAGAGGATGAAGGATGTGTGTGCCGTGGACCCATCCATGTTCACAGTCACTGACCTGCACAAGTCAGAGCTGATTAACTTTGCCGGTGTCATCAAGGGCCTGAAGAACCAGCCGATGAACAAGCGGTGCATGTCACCCAAGCGGGTGCTGCCTATCCGGATCAACGGAGACATCTCACTTTGCTGCTGCGACTACGAACAGACACATACATTCGGCAATGTTCTGGAGCACCCGATACTGGATCTGTGGCAGCAAATGCATTGGGTTGTGCTACGAGACGACCTGATGGGAGGGGTGCGGACACTGGACATTTGCCAGAACTGCACAGGAACAAAATGAAACGCATCAAGCTGAACGCAGTGCGTGCCATCGCCAAGCGGGCAGCCGCGCGCATCGACCTGTTCATCAAAACGAAAGGGAAAAAGTAATGGAAGTCATCCAGCTATCGACGGATATCTTGCAGTCACTGACCTTACTCGCTGCCATGTACTGCATCTACAGGTTGCGTGTTGACCTGAACAAAACCAAAACGAAAGTGAAAGAACATGACCTCAATCTCAATTGATGTTCTCTACTTCACCGTGAACACTCACCAGATTGGTGAGTACTTCCTGCTGCCTGCCATCGGAGTAGGTGCAGGCCTTGGGCTGCTTGGCTTGGGTGCCGTCGCCGTCTGGTATAAGTGGAACTCCATTGTGCGACGGCGCAATGCGCAGCCGGCCAATCCGGCGAACTAAAACAATTTGCAGCCGAGGTGCTGGGCTAGTTAAGCCACGTCTCTACCGGACGTGGCGGGGTCTAGCGCGGGTCCAGTGGGAAACCACAGGCGTCGCCGACGAAGACTGCCAGCTAAAGGGAAGGGTGGATGAAAGCGTGCATCCTAGGAAATGGAGGGTAGCTCCCGACCACGGCACGTGAGTAAGGTAGGCTGCAATCCTTCAACAATGGTGACATATGGACAACAACATCACACGAAACCAAACAGTAGCGACACGTAACGGCTGGCTCTTGCTGGAGCCCGATGGCCACAACCCTGAGGTGATACGGATCTCAGCAATCAAGTCCGTCTTCATCAACGACGATGGAGAGGTGCATCTCAGAGAGATGGATGATGACGCCGACGATTGGGTCTTCCACTTCGATGAAGATGATGACGGCAACTACCCAACAGGTGAAGAGTTCTTCACTCAGATCTGCACCGCACTAATGGGAGCGCCCAATGCTACGGATCATTAAGAAGATATTAGGTATCCTGTGTGTCATCGGGTTCATTGTTGGTGTGATCTGTCTGGCTATATACTCCAACCACGTCGCTGACAGGAATCACCAGGAAGGAATCCGCACGGGCCGTATCCATGTCCACACGTGGGGTCCATGGTCTGAGCCTAGATACCGTTGGAATTCCAACTCAGGAACACAGCATCGAACATGCGGTGGCTGTGGAATTGCGGAAGATAGGTATGTAAGATCCAGTTACTGATTATGACACGATACGAAGTAGCAAAAGAGGTGCTCACCGAAGAAGGACTATCTCTTGATGAGATAGAAGATAACTTGGAACAGGCCAGACGAAATGTGCCAGCGTTTGGTGAGTGGCTGAAGGCTGAGGCCCCGGCCAATGCAAGGACGATGCTGAAGCTGGCCATGGTCCTGTATAGTATGGCCCCGGACCAAATCAAAAAGTATAACAAGGAACGACTGGATAAACTGCGTGCCAACCAATGAACCCTGAACTGAAACGGCTGCGTGAAATAGTCAGAGAGATGGAACAGATCATGATCAAGAATGATCTGGCTGGCCACGTTGTCATCATCGACAGAAACTACATGGAGTTTCGTACTAGGCTGACCCCATCATGGTCCTGCCTGTCCCTTGAAGAGGGCGTCGACTTGGCTAAGGGCACGAAGGTGCTGCGGTTCAAGGCGGACATTGCCACTGGGCCTGATACCGAACGGACACGCGCAGCCCAATCACTTGGCTTGCTCATAGGCATGGGCTCAAACCTGGAAGTCCATGCTGGCCAGTTACGGAAGGCAGTCAGCCAATTCGCTGGCCATTTCAAATCAATCTCACATCGGGAAGATGACCTGACCGATGATGACGAACCAACAACACAACCACCAACACCATGAAAGATAAAGAACCAGAGATGGACGCCATCGACTCGCTGCTTAAGAGCCTGATGGATGCGACCACGGCCAACACATTCGATGTCGAGGCTGTGTGCGAAAAAGAAGTTCGACCCTTAATCGAGCAGGTCTATGCCCTGTGCGTGAAGCATGGCATCCCACTGCTAATCGCAGTCTGCTTGAGGAACCAACACGATGGAGCGACGATCAGCACCACCACCGTCGGCAGGGATAACTGGGCACCGTTGCCAATCAAGCTGGCATTCAATGTTCTCAAGGGTAAGTTCCCATCCATTGACCCACCTGAGCAGGAGGCTGAGGCATCCGGGCCTGACGATCTCGATACGGATCCTGACGACACCACACTAACCGCATAATCACCACGTATGAACCACAACAAAACAGACATCACCATCGTGCTGGATAAATCCTCCAGCATGTCCATCGTATACAATGAGACCATCACTGGTTTCAATGCGTTCGTCACAGACCAGAAGGCTGAGCCCGGCGAGGCCGTCTTGTCCCTGCACACATTCAGTCACCTGTATGATACCGTCTTCAGCGGCAAGAAGATTGCGGACGTGGAGCCACTAACTAAGGCATCGTACAAGCCCGAAGGATACACCGCCCTGCTGGATGCCATCGGCACTGCCATCAATAGTACAGGCGAACGGCTAAGGACACAACCCGATGATGAGCGAGCAGGCAAGGTTGTCTTCGTCATCATCACTGATGGAGAGGAGAACTCATCCAAGGTATTCACCAAGGATAAGATCAACGAGATGATCAATCACCAGCGGGACATATACAAGTGGCAGTTCGTCTTCATCGGTGCCAACCAGGATGGTATCCAAGCTGGCACCGGATTGGGTGTGGCCATGGGTAACACCATATCGGCAGCATGCAACGACATTGGAACTCGAGCGATGTACTCTGCCGTGAGTGACAACGTGAAGAAGTTCCGCGGTGGTCAGAAGGTGGACATGTCGTTCGAGGCCAAGCAACGCAAGGATCAATTGGATGCTGGCGCTGCACCCGACGCAATGAGCAGTCACCTTGGTGGATCGTAAACAACCTAGATGCCAGATGGGACCGTGAACAAACCTATCCGCGCATCAGCCCCGGCAGTCAATCTTCCTGCCGGGGCTTAACTTTTATATACCTATGAAACCAACACATGCAATGATACACGGGCTGCGAAAGGCAGCTAATCACATCGCTTGCGGGTCGTCCATCAACACGCGATACGAATGGTCCAATGCACAGAACTGCAACTGCGGCACCTTGCTCAAGGCGTTGGACCCAGACTTCACCACCAACTTCAAAGCTGTTGATAACCTATGGGGTCGACTGGTTTCTGTAGTTCGTGGCTGCTGTAGCAATGGATGGTGGGAAGCACTTGACTGCGCTTACACAGGCAACGGCATGAAAGAAATCGAGGCTAACAAATATTGCACCGTCACAGGGATGACAGTCCGGCAATTGTTCGCTGAACTGGAACGATACGGATTCGAGGAAGGTGACTGGGCAGAGATCGAATTTGCAGGCGGAAGCGGCCCGACAGGAGACTTTCTATACAGGGACACAGACCACGTCTCCAAGTTCATGTTGAAGCGGGCGGATGAGCTGGCTGTCAAGCGCCGGGCCATCGCCACTGAACGTCTGGCCAGAATCAAAGCCAAGAAACAAACCAACGATGATATCCCTCAACCTCTCCCCATCCATGTCTACTCATAAACAAACCGCTCGAACTCCAATCATCTGGAAGAGCTACGAAGATTACCGCATCGGGCCACAGCGTGGCGACAGGTGTACCGAAAAACACCCGAGTTGCATTCACGGATTGATTTCGCGTGAACTACAATGTGCAAAGAAGGTGATGGATGCAGGTCATCACTGGACGTGTACTCAGGTGAAAGGCCACAAGGGACCGCACGTCGCCTGCAATTCAACTCAGCATAACCTCTGTATCTGGGATGACTAAGCAACCCATCATCCTAAAGGATGACAAGGCCTGCAACCATGAGTGCAGGAAAGAGGATGAGCCATGCGGGAAACGTTTCATCGACACTGCACACTTCTACTGCACCAGGGACAAGGGCCATGCAGGTCCTCACTCTGCCTGTGGTATGGGGGATGACGAACACAACCTTAGGGTTTGGCTGGATTAATTTGTGAGCGGCTCCGGACCATGCACCTGCCCGCTGTCATGGTGGCGTGTGGTTGGGGCATGAACCCCGGGGCCGCTCCATTAATTTACCATGTGCTCAACCGCCCAGCACATGGGGCATTGAACCAGGGCGGATAGACAAACACCATGACAACAAACATAGCGACCACGACAATGATCGTGGCAGTAACGACGGGCCTTCCTCGTCAGATGATCAAGCTGAAGAAGGAGGCAGAGGAGATAGCCACCAAGGCACATGCATATCCCGGCACAGTGAAAGCCAGCATGCATTACTTCAGATACATGGAGGCCACCGAAAGTGGCAAGTCAGTGGAAGTCGACGGGCTCAAGCCACTCCGGGATATTCAGAACGAATACAAAGA
>Ga0137334_1000165_pt1 | contig 10419 bp, 8 predicted proteins | sample EasRivERMLT262_2_FD_104776 | JGI IMG/M metagenome (GOLD analysis project Ga0137334, IMG submission 104776) | Soil microbial communities from meander-bound floodplain in the East River, Colorado, USA - East River MetaG ERMLT262_2 | ecosystem: Environmental > Terrestrial > Soil > Floodplain ...
AGTCGTGGGTGCGGCGCCGCAGGATCATGGAGACCGGCGGGACGAAGCTCTCCGCGCCGCAGTTCCAATTGCCGTGGGTGCTGGGCATGCCTGACATGGATGCCTGCATGAAGAAGCTGGAGAACTACCGCCTGGCGGGAGTGGCGGAACGCCTGAGGTGCCCGTTCTACTGCATACACGGCGAGGACGACGGCATCGTCCCGCTCGAATTCGCGCAGAAGCTGTTCGATGCGGTCGGCGCGAAGGACAAGACGCTGCAAGTGCTCACCGCGCACGACGGCGGCAGCGAGCATTGCCAGGAGGACAACCGCCAGGTCGGCGTCAATCTCGTTGCGGACTGGCTTGCCGACCGTCTGGGCGGCCGGCTCGGGTGACGCGGACTGCTGCGGCTACAATGGTTAGTGTCCCGATATGGTGATAGGTTTCCACGCGGTGTTGCTCCGAACGCTCGGCGTTGCGTTGATGCTGGCGGCGTTGTCGGCCTGTACGCCGCATGCGGCCCTCATCAATGCCCTCGTGCCGGACGGCACGATCCCGACGCTGCTCGGCAATTTGAAGGGAGTGGAGGAGGGCAACCAGAAGCGTATTGCCGAACTGGAAGCGCGGCAGGACTGGGATGGGCTCGCGAAGTTCGCCGAAGAGAACCTGGCGAAGGACAAGAACAGCGCTGACTGGTGGCTGGTCGCGGGTTACGCGCACTCGCAGGCGGGACGGCACCAGCGGGCGATCGATTGCCTGAGCGAGAAGGTGCGACTGGCGCCCGACGATATGCTGGGGTGGAACATGCTGGCGCAGTCGTACCGCGACGCAAAGCAGCCGCAGCGCGCAGTGCAGACCCTCAATAACGCGCATCTGGTCCGCAAGGGCACCGAAGCCACCTGGTTTCTTCTCGGCGAAAGCTATTCCGACCTCGACCGCGACTTGCCGGCGGTGGCGGCATACCGCGAGGCGGTCCAGCTGAACGATAGATTCGCCCCTGCCTGGTTCGGCCTCGGGCGCGCGTCCGCCCGGCTCGGGCGGGTCTCCGACTACGAGAGCGCGCTGAAGGCGCTCAACGGGCTCGATGCGGCACTGGCGAAGCAGCTGGCGGAGTTGCGGCCGCGCCGCCGCTGAGCGGGCGCATCAGCTGCGCAGAAAACCGCAATAAATTAGCCGCCAAGACGCCAAGAACGCCAAGAAGAGCAAGAATAAAAGCGGAACCACGAAGGACACAAAGGACACGAAGGAAAACAGAGTCGACCCACGATCCACGATCCACGATCCACGAATCACGACCCACGATCCACGACCCACGACCCACGACCCACGAACCACGAACCACGAACCACGAACCACGGTTCTTAAGAACCGCCAAGAAACCCAAGAACAAATAGATTTAACGTCCCGGTTCCGCGGCGGCGCGGCAGCGCCGGCATCTCCCCCCGCGATTTACGCCTTCTATTGCAATCACCGATTCTCGAAGCGGTTGTAGTCGAAGAGTGCCGCCTCGCGCGGCGCCGCTTGCCGCCAGGCGGCGTGCAGTGCGTCGCTGTGCGGCCAGAATCGCGTGTCGGTGCGCCGGACGCCGTACGCCGCGGCGAGCGCCGCGTAGTCGGATTCGGACTTCAGGCCCACCACCGCACCGATGAATGCCGGCAGCTGGGAGCTCTCGATCACGAAGAACGCGTTCGGATAGGCCGAGATGAAGCCGTTCGCCACCAGCAGGCTGTCCTCGTCGGGCAGGCGGCGCGTCTTCTCGTCGAAGAGTTCCGCGACGTTGCTATGAGCGCGATTGGCAATCATGCTGAAGTGATGGTCGCGGCCGCCGTCGCGCACCGTCAGGATGGCGGCTTCCGGCAGGTGCGAGAGCGCGCGGCCGCGCAGCGCGGCGAGCCGGTTGAGCTCGCGCAGCGGCGCGGCGGCGAGGCCGCTCGCGGTGAGCGTGTAGCGCGGGCTCGCCACCGCCGCGGCGCGCTTCTTCATCAGGGCGTAGAGCTCGGCGAGGGGATCGCCGGTGGCGTAGCGAATTCCGGTTTCGTGCGGTAAGTACGCCTGAGTGCTTTGCATGAGCTCGATCGAGTGCTTGTCGGCGCCGCGGTACCAGCGCTCTCGCACCGCCTGGCGCGAGGCGCGCGGCAGAAAGGCGAAGAAATTCAGCTCGCCCTCCATGCGCAGGAAGTCCATGTACAGGCGCGTGGTGAGCTGGTGGCCGACGTTGCCGTAGACGTCGAAGCCCGCCACCAGCAGGTAGTGGATGCGCTCGAGCAGCGGGTAGCCCATGAGCAGGACCGTCTGCGGCCGTTCACCGATCAGCCCCTGCACCACCGTGGCGCTGTCGAAGTGGCGCATCACGGTGAGCGCCGCGTTCGGGTTGCGGCCGTCGCCATCCCAGAGCAACTCAAGGTCGGGCGCCGGGCCCAGGATCTGCTGGAGGAACTCGCTCTTCGCTTTCAGGTAGGCGGCTTCATGCGCGGCGTAGCGGCGCCATTTCACCAGGCTGCCGGTGTTTTCCTCCGCCGCAGGCATGCGCAGGTTGACGAGCTCGCGAGCGAGGAACGCCGCCGTGAGCTCGGCGCGCCCCGGGTCGGGCTTCTCGAACATCACCCAGAAGTGGTCGTTGATCACGTCGACCGCGACCTGGCCGCGGCACACCGGGCCCTTGATGAACCCCATCATGGTGAACTGCGACTCCTCGAGCATCAGGCGGTAGCGCGCCTCGAGCGGAAGCTGCTGGAAGGCGATGAACGGGTTGGAAGCGACGGCCGCCGCGTACGACGGCAGGGCGCTCACTTCGTAGTGAGCGTCCAGGAACCACTGCTTGAGGCGCGCCATGCGCGCGTCATTCAGCGCGTACGGCATGTGGGTCTTTGCGATCAGCGTTTCGGCGATGCGGCGCAGCCGGTAGTACGGGCGCTCGACTCCGGGGTCGTCGTACGGCCGCCGAGTGGCGATGACCTCGATCGGCTGGCCGGGTGGGGTCCTGGAGCGCACCAGCTCGAAATACTCGTCGCCGGGCAGGTCGTCGAAGTACAGGTGCCCGATGAACCAGTGCTCATAGATGTAGCGGCTCGCCAGGCGCGACTTGAGGCTGTCGCCGTTGAGGAAGGCCTCCCAGCGCTCGACGCGCTGCGCGTAGGCCGCCGGCAGCGGCGCCGCGGGCGGGGGCGGCGCGCCGGCCTCGAGCCAGCGTGCGAGGGTGCCATGCTCCGCGGCGGAAAGCGCCGGCAAGCCGTACGGCATCCCCCAATCCGGGTGCTTGCGCTCGTACTCGTCCATTGCCTCGATTGCCGGGCACTGTTGCGCGCGGTCGAGAGAGAGGTCGAAGCGATCTTTAGGCAGAACCCCGCTGGCCGGCCCGGGGAATTTCTGCTTCTGGCGTAGCACGCGGTAGAGCACGCTGGCCTCGCGCTCGGCCTCGGGAGTCGCGGCGCGCTCGTTGAGCACCGGGTGGAAGCCTTTTGCGCGCCACGCTGCAGTGCTCTGCGCGTCGAAGAACAGCCGTGTGGGATTTGCGGCCAGCAGGCGCGTCCCGTAGACCTGCTCGGGATTGGCGCCGCGGGTCACGCCGGCGTAAGAAGCGAGGTTGAGCTGGCAGGCCGCGTCGTTGCAGCCGTGACAGACGACGCAGCGGTTGTCGAGGATGGCCTTGACCTGTGTGTAGTCCGCCGCCGACGCGGCGGCGGGCGCCGGCCGATCGTAGCGGGCCGGATCGGCGGTGCCGAAACGCTCATCGAGCCGGGCGCCGTAGTACACGGCGCAACCGGCCAGCGCGGACAAAAGGATCAGGGTTGCGAGTTTACGCATGAAAGTGTGCGTCGTGATTCGATTCGTTGTATTGCCTCAGTGCTCTTTGTGGCTGAACTTGGCGCGGCGCCGGAGAAATAAGTTGCCTGCTATTTTTTCCCCGCACCCAGCGGGATCGCCAGCGTCAGCCATACGTTCCAGCCCTCGGGCCGGTTCTGGGCGTCGAACTCGTAGTAGCCCTTGAGGTTCACGTACCATTTCTGCGCACCGACCGGAAAGAAGTAACCGGCCTGGGGGCCGACGGCGTAGACGCGCGACTTGAAATCGCCGAGCGTGGCTCCGGCGCCGCTGTCGCCGGAGAGCTGCTGGTAGAAGTAGCCGACCAGCCCGACATGCGTTTGCTCGGACAGGAACTGCGAGGCCGCCCAGTCGAGGTGACCGTCGATGCCGTTCTTGTACTGGGTGTCGCTGTTCTCGAAGTTGTAGGTGAAACCGAGCACGGCGGAAAACTCGCGACCGGTCTTCTCGTTGAGGTAGGTGTAGCCGCCGCCCACATCCGCCGACCAGTGGTTGGTGCCGAGATTGGCGAGGCGGCCGGCCTCGTAGGAGCCCACCGGCACGCCCAGCATCGTATAGGCCAAGTAGTTGTGCACGCCGCGGTTCCACTTCAGCGATCCCATCGGGTAGAGATCGGCAGCGCTGGTAAGCGAATCGCTCTGGCCGCCCGACAATGCGCTCCCGCCCGGCCCGGTGAGCGTGGCATTGACATCTACATTCACCTTGCCGTACGCGCCAGCCAGCGAGAGTGCGGCCTGCGCCCCCAGCACCGGTTCGGCGAACGCGTAGCTCGGTATGAGGAATACCAGGTCGGCGGTTACGTCCAGCCCGGCGTTGATCCGGCCGCCGCGCGGAAATGCCTTCTCGGCGCCCGCGCTCGTCGAGGAGTGGTAATAGACCGTCGCCAGGGACCAGCCCGGATCTGCCTGCACCGCCGCGAAGCTGCCCATCTGCCCCGGCAGCCAGAAGCTCACCCCGCCTTCGTCCGCCAGGGACATTGTCGATCCCGCCGCCAACAACATTCCGGCGCACAGGAACTTCTTGAGACTGGATACGGTCATTTTCGATCTCCCTTGGTTCGTGATCATTTCTCCGCATGGGCGGCGACCCACTGCGTGCTTTACCTCTTCATTCTCACTGGGCCGCCACGTGGCAAATCAGCGGCATGCCTGAATAGACCCAGAACGCGCCGACAGCGATGCCGCAGAACCAGGCAACGGGTTGCCAGCGTCCTTCCTGCCAGAACCACCTCACTAGAAAGTGTGTCATCGCCGTGCAGGCGCAGCCCTGCGGACGCCAGCGACCGCATAACAAGCGCCAACGAAAAAGACGAGGATGCTGAGGCCCTGCAGCGCGAGCCACCAGTTCTTTCCGGCCTGCACCGGTTCGAAATAGAAGTTCGGCCAGATCGCATTGAAGACGGCATAGCCCACCCCGGCTGCCACCAGCTCGGCGATCAGGCCGTAGGCGCAGAGCGTGGGCGCAATGCGCTCGAGGCCGGAGACGCTCGGCGACGCGCCCTGGCGGACCGCGGCCAGATAGCACAATCCGATCGCGAGCATGCCAAGGCTGCCGGTCTTGAGCGTCATCTCGGCCAGGACCGCGGGGCAACCCCACCACAGGGTGACGTTTTTCAGGAACACCGGGCCAACATCTCCCGCCTGAGCGCCGGGGAAGTAGTGCAGGATCGGGATGAAGCCGACCACGAATCCGGTGATCAACAGGCCGAGACCCCAGTGGATGAATTTCCAGCCCAATTCGGTGGGCGTGGCGGCCGCTTGGCTGCCCATAGCCATTGTCGCGTTGCTCATGGGATTGCCTCCTGTCGAATAGGAATTAGTTGACCAGCTCGATATCCCCCGGCTTCCAGGTCTTGTTGTGCCACGTCTCGGTCGGCCCATACAGGCGCAGGATCACGTTCCAGCCTTTGCCGGGCATGGTCTGGACCCAGTTGCCGTCCTGGCCTGCCGGCGCCTTGGGGCTGAAATAGACGGTCGTCGAGCCGTTGGCATCCTTTTTCACGGCGGGAAACGTACTGTCGAGACCCGCGCTGATCTGGTCGGTTTCGAGCATCGAGCGCGTCTGGTTGTCGTAGATGGTGAAGGACCAGAAGCGGGCGGCCGGAATCGGCCCCTGGAGCGTGACCTTGTAGGTCTTGGCGCCGTCGAGATACTCGCCCCGCGAATCGCGGGCGGTATAGGCATAGGCCGACCCGACGCCGGGCTTCGTCGCGGGGGGAGCCATTGCCGGCGTGGCGCCGGTCGCGTAGTAGTGAAACAGCGTGCGCCCGTCCAGCTTGCGCTCGCCGCTGTCCAGGAACGTGTAGCCGCCCAGGAATCCGGTCAGCCACTGGCGGTCCGCAAAGAATTTCTGCGCCGGATCGCGCGACGCAAAAACGATTGCCCGGGAGGTGGCGTTACCGACGGCAACCGCGTCGGTCAGGATCGCCTTCAGCCTTGCGTCGGGCGCGAATTTCTTGCCCTTCTTGATCCCGATGGCCCCGAACAGCCCCACCATTTCCGGATCGACGAAGTTGGCGCGCTCGTGCTGCACGACCTCGTTCAGCTCCTCGAAGAATTTGAAATTGTTGGCGTGGACCGTGTTGAACTTGAGGCCCGAGATGTTGACGAACTTTTGCACCGGCGGATTGGCGGCCGCGGAAAGGGGATACATCCTGGTGCCCGCCTTCACGCTGGCGACGGTGCCGGCGAGGTCGCCCTTCTGCACGAACGAACGGACGATGACCAGGTTGTTGCTGGTACGCGTCCTGGCGACGTAGTAGCCGGTCTTCGGCAGCGGGCCCTTGTAGTCATCGCGCACCAGCAGAAACTTTCCGCCCTTGCCCTGGTCGGGCCCGAACGCGCCCATGTCGGTGACGAAACGGAAATACGCGTCGTCGATGATGCCGAGGACGGCGGGTGGAATCTCGACCACCATCGGTTCTTTTGCGACATCCATGCAAAACCATTGGTAAACCACGGTGGCGTTCGGCGTCAGGTACAACGTGCGGGCATCGGAGAGCTGCTCGGTGATGCCGATCGCTCCGTTGGGCGGGAAGCCCGCCTCGATAAACCCGTTCTTCAATGCCTGGACCGAGGTCGCCGGTATGCCGGCCAGGAAGGCCTCGACCCCGCGGGCGAAATCGAGGTTGTCGTAGACCTTCTTGGCCGTCTCCGCATCGGGCAGGCCGTCATGGAACTTCAGCGTGCCGATCCGCGTCTCGACCGAATCAGGCGTGGTGATGGACTTGGGAACGTCCGCCTTGAACTTTTGCGCGCTGGCGGTCATGGTGGTGGCGAAGAGCGCCATCACGACGGCAGACGTGATGCGCTTTTTGCGCTGGCTGGGTTTCATGATGAATCCTTTCACTTCACCAGCTCGATCTCGCCCACCCGCCACTGCTTCTCGTCATACCAGGCCTCGGTCGGGCCGTACACGCGGAACAGCGCGAACCAGCCTTTGCCGGGGACGGACGCGATCCAGTTGGCTTCCTTGCCCGCGGGTGCCTTGGGGCCGATGTAGAGATCGACCGAGCCGTCGGCGTTGGCGATCAGCTTGTCGCGCTTGTCGTTCTTGCTCGGGTAGGGCTGGGAAGTCTGCAGCTCGGAGCGCGTCTGCGGGTCGTAGAGCACGAGCGACCAGAAGTTCTTCGCGGGAACGTTCTTGGGAACGTTCACTCGATAGTTCTTCGCGCCGTCCATCGGATTTCCCGCCTTGTCCAGCGTGGCATAGGCGTACTTCGAGCCTACGTCGATCAGCTTGGACGTAATCGCGGGCGTATTGAGGGTCGCGACATAGAAGTACTTCAGACGCGCATCCAGGTTGCGGCCGCCGACGCCGCCGTCCTCGAGCCAGCGGTAGTCGACGCCGCCGAATAACGTCTCCCACCGGCTGTTCTTGTAGAGCGGGGCGCGCGGATTGCGATCATAGAAGCTGATCGCGCGGGCGGTTGCGTTGCCGACGGCGACGGCGTCGGTGAGGATCTTCTGCATGCGCGCATCGGGCGCGAACTTCTTGCCCTTGCGGATGCCGATGGCCGTGGCGAGGCCGCGCAGCTCGGGGTCGATGAAGCCGATCGGCTCCTTCTGGATGACGTGGTCCAGCTCCCGGAAGAACTCGAAATCATTGGCGTGGACCGTGTTGAACGCCACCTTCGACCCGTTGAAGAACTGCATCGCCGGCGGGTTGGAAGCCTTGCTCAGCGGATAGATCTTGAGTCCCGTGCGGAACATCTTCGAAGCGGCGTCCGGCTTGCCATCCACCAGGAAGCCGCGAAGGAGCAGCAGGTTCACGCTGGACGTGGATCGGGTGACGAAGTATCCCTCCTTGGGGAGCGCGCCTTTGTAGCCGGCCGGGACGATGAGGTACTTGCCGCCCTTGCCCTTGTCCGGGCCGGGGAACCCCATGTCCACGATGAAGCGGAAGTACGCGTCGTTGACCGTGCCGGGTCCGCTGCCGGGCGGGACCTCGACAACGGTCGGCCCGTCGGTCTGCAGGTCGAGTATCGCCATGCAGTAGACGGTATCAGTGTTGCCGGTCAGGAACAGCGGATTGGAATCGAGCAGGTTGTCGAAGATGACGGCCTGGTTACTCTTGGTTGCGCCTATTTCGACGGCGCCGCGCCGCATCGCTTCGACGGACGCGGCGGGAACGAATGTGAGAAAGGCTTCGACGCCGCGCAGGAAGTCGAGATGTTCGTAGAGCTTCTGCGTGGTCTCGTGATTGGGCACGCCGTCCGCGAACTTGAGCGTTCCGATGCGGGTCTCGACCGTGTCGGGCGTCATGATCGACGGCGGAATCTTGGTGTTGAAGCCTGGCGTCGGCGGCCCGCCGGCGGCAGGTTTCTGCGCGTACGCACCGGTGATGGTCAGAGCGCCGGCGACTGCGGCCGCGATGAGGTATTGAATCTTCATGATCGGTCTCCCATGGGTGGTTGATTGGTCCGGCTAGGTCATTAGTTCCGGCGACAGGTAGTGTTTGCCCGCGCGCAGTGCATTCACGGCAGGCAGTAGATCGTTGGTCAATTTGCTCTTGAGCACGACTCCCGCGGCGCCGGCGGCGAGCGCGGCCTTGGCGACGGTGGCCTCGTCGTGCACGGTGAGCATCAGGACTTTCGAGCCCGGCGAGCGCTCGGCGAGGCGGGCGAGGAGGGCGCGCAGGTCGCCGTGGGCGAGCGAAAGGTCGAGGACCACGACCGAAGGCTTCAGCCGCCCGGCGCCTTCCACCACGGATGCTTCGTCGGCAACCATAAACACCGTCTCGAACTCCATTTCGAGCAGCCCCCGGACGCTGTCGCGCAGGCCGTGATGCCGGTCCGCCAACAGCACGCAACTGCTCTTTTGATGCGTCATGAGCCAGACTAGGCTGCGCCCGCCCGCGCGTAACCTCGGAGAATTACCGGTACGCAAGGAGGAAAATACGGTACGGCGCGCGCGCGACAGCCGGCACAATCATTTGCCGAACTGCGTCATATTGACCGCCTTGGGATTGGGATGCTTCTCCAGGGACTTGAGGTACTCGCCGACGACCTTCAGGTACGGCCCGATCACCCATGCGCTGGTGCCGAGCACGTTCACCTCCTCGCGCGGGTCGGCCTCGATGTTGAAGATCGCGGGGAAACCGTTTCCCTCCAGGCGGATGCCGGCAAGACCGTACATCGCCGGATTTCCGGGCGATGCCACGAACTGCTTCGGGTAGATCCGGAACTCGCGCCAGCGTACCGCCGCGACCTCCTCGCCGATGATGGTGATCAGGCTTTCACGCTTGGACTTAGGCTCCTTGCCGGTGAGGAACGCGCTCTGGTCGACGCCGTCCATCGGCCGGTCGGCGGGGACTTTGGCGCCGATGATGCTGGCGAGGGTCGGAAACCAGTCATGGACCGAAACCATCTCGTTGCTCACGCGCGGCGCGATCCGGCCTGGCCATTTGACCATGCCGACGGTGCGGATCGAGCCTTCCAGCGCGTCGCCGAGCTCGCCGCGGAACGGTCCGTTCGAGCCGGGACGGGAGTCGAACGGCCCCGACGTCGGGGCCGCCGCGTTGTCCGAGATCCAGAGCACGACGGTGTTGTCCTCGATGCCGGCGGCCTTGATGGCGTCCAGGACCTGGCCGGTGCGGTGGTCGAGCTCCATGATCGCGTCGCCGTAGGCACCGATGCGCGACTTGCCGGCGAACTCGGGCGCCGGCAGCGTGGGGTAATGGGTATGCGTCCAGCCGACATAGAGGAAGAAGGGCTGCTTTGCCTTGGCCTGGCTCTGGATGAACTCGACCGACGCTTTGGCGATGTCCCCCTCGATCTGCCGCCGGTAGTCCACCGTGTATGGGCGCACCTTCTTCAGGCCCTGTTTCGCATCGCCTTCCCAGATATAGGGCTCGGCCGCAGCGATGGCGGATTCCGGCAAGCCGGTGCGCTGCATGGCTTCGCGATACAGGGTGCCGTCGGTGGTCTCCAGCACGCCGACTCGGTATTCGTCGAAGCCCTGGCGGACCGGCCAGCTCTGCTCGCTTCCGCCGAGGTGCCACTTGCCGGCGATGGCGGTCGCGTAGCCCTGGCTCTTGAACAGCTTGCCAAGCGTCACTTCCTTCGCCTGGAGCGTATTCGGCGTGCCCGCGACGATCACGGCGCTCAGGCCCGCTCGC
>Ga0137334_1000166_pt1 | contig 10403 bp, 8 predicted proteins | sample EasRivERMLT262_2_FD_104776 | JGI IMG/M metagenome (GOLD analysis project Ga0137334, IMG submission 104776) | Soil microbial communities from meander-bound floodplain in the East River, Colorado, USA - East River MetaG ERMLT262_2 | ecosystem: Environmental > Terrestrial > Soil > Floodplain ...
ATGGTCGTTCGTGCTGGGAAGCGCTCTCTTGCTCATTATAGTTTTGATGCGGAAAATACGTCAGCCTGTTTGAAGTTTGCCGACTGCTTTCACGCAAGGTCTGGTAAACACATCACTCTGATGCGGTGCATCGGGAAGTTCTGAAGTCAGGTCCTGACCTGGGAAGTGTAGATTCTCGTGCATATCCAAACGCCATTTGGGGCAATCGGTCACATCGTAGACGATGCCATGATAAGCAACAAACTTCCGTGAGCCGCGTTCGCCGGTATTGCGCCGGAGTTCCACTTCGGTAATGATACGATCGGGGATTAACATAAGTCAATTATAAAGAAAAATCTCTCAAACAAGTTGAGAGATTTTGCATGAAAAGCACCCTTAACATCCCGGACATCTCAAATTCCATGTTGGAAGAATATTTAGTTGCTGCAATCTTTCAACAGGAATCTCTTTATAGTAGGTAAACGGGCTATAAATCTGAAACGCGACAAGTAGACAACAAGCAAAAACCACCACCATGCCTAATCTAGTCTTTTGAGATATTGACTTAGCCTCTACGAGCAACAAGCTAAACATGATGACACCTAATACCATCGGGGGCAGATAATGATACAAATACATCACCCTAGGTATTGCGGCTACAGAGAGCATATATACCCAATAAAGTAAGAAAAACGGATAAAACCTTTGCCGCTGGGTTTTACTCAGGAACTGAAAAAACAAATCAGACACAACACTTGCACTTAAACCAATAACACCTAACAAAGAAACAAACCATGTTACAGGATTCCCAATTAAATAAATGATCTTAATCTTCCCTGATCCAGTTTCCCAACGATATGGAATGGCTCGCCCTCCGAAAAGCCAATAGTACCAAGGGCTGCCAATTTCATCTGAGTTACCAAGATCAAGAACCGGGACATTTTTGTGATAATCAAACATATAGGCATAAGCATCCTGCGTCTCGATTAAGAACAGTTCCACTGGATCAGGATTATATTCTCCCATTACTATTTGAGTGTGCAGCTCCGAAATCGGATTATTAAAATTCTTGGGAGGAATCTTCAGCAAGGAAAAATGAATCACCCAAATCAACACAAAAACAATTAAAAAAGATGAGCTAAAAGTTATTAAGAACTTAATAATTTTTTCCTTAGAATTTTCCACCCACAATTTATACAAATAGAATGCCGCAGTCAATAAAACAAATAACCCAGTGAATTTCGTCATAAAAGCTGCAGATGCTGAAATGCCAAATGTCACCCAAATGATCCATTCTTTCCATTTGGGGTTATCAGTTTTGAACTGTAACCAAACAAAACATAAGATACTTGCCAAGCAAAATGCAATTAAACTACTATCAGGTAATGCGAACCGCGATTGGGTTAATAAGGCATTATCAAAGAGAACTACAAGCGCCGCAAAAAACGACAACCACTCACTTGATGTAAGAATCAATACAATACCGAAAACTAATACTGGATTAATTGACCCGAAGATTACTGGGAACAAGCGATATCCGCCTATATCGATGTTGCTTGGCCAATCTTCCTCAATTTTGCTAACATCAACAAACTCATTGGAGGAAGCTTCTGGATGCATAATGACCTGCCCAAGAGCAATGAATAACCGTCCCAAAGGAGGATGTGAATCTTGAAAGAAGACCCCATTGATATAGGATTGAGCGTTAGGTATCAAATAGGTTTCGTCGAAGACAATCGCTCGTGGATTTCCAAGATTTGGGAAAATCAAAAAGATACTAACTAACCACAAAACTAAAGCGATCGCATTTCGACGCAAGCCAGTGAAAAGACAGTTCCTAGAACCGAAAGGTTTGAAGCGAAGCCAGAATTTTGACATTATAGATATATTATGTTTGTATATGTTGAAATTAGCGATGGTCTCGTCTGGGATATTTCATCAGGCGAGACCATCTTAACCACATAAAGTTGATGTTTTTTGCTGTGATATTGAAGCAACGTCTATTTCTTTTTGCAAATTCCTGGTGGTTCTCCACCTTCATTTGGAGGTGGGCAATTTGGAATACCAGGTGGCCCCCCTCCACTGCTGGTACTAGAACTACTGGTACTAGAACTGCTGGTACTAGAACTGCTGGTACTAGAACTACTGGTACTAGAACTGCTGGTACTAGAACTGCTGGTACTAGAACTGCTGGTACTAGAACTGCTGGTACTAGAACTGCTGGTACTAGAACTGCTGGTACTTGTGCTTCCGTTATCGCCATTACTATTATTCCCACCGCTATGAGTACTAGTAGGTACAATAATAGGCATAGAAGTAGGAGTAGAAACACCTACGCTATCGCCGCAAGCAGGAACCACTATACACACCATATTAATGTCACCGGTCCAAGTGAGTGCAGGAATGTCTGAAGAGTATATAGTAATATGCAATACATCATTCAGGTTTGCAGAGATCGTTTGTATATTGGCAAAATCAAACCCAGGTAATATGTATAGAGGGGTTCCATTTAGAGGCTCAATATACAACGTGGGGATGATACTTTGACCAATGCAACTGCACTCAACTCTTGTATTAACTAACAATCCACCATATATCGGCGTCAATGTTTGTATCGGGGTTTGCGTGGGCAATAATGGTGATTCGGTTGCCGCATTAACCCTAGATCCACATCCGGCAATTGCGAGCAACGGGATTATATATAAAATGATTTTTATTTTCGTACTGAAAAAGAGATACCAACCAGTGAACATCTTTACCTCCCCGATGGGATAATTACAATTTCATGTCAAATTTGTTAATATATACCACCAATTAAATATGCCTGCAAGGGTCTATGGAAATAGGAACATGGCTTTTCCAAGGTCATGATTTTGAAAGTAGTTCGACTAGGACAATTTCCAGAACAGTAATATAATTTGGATGCTATCAAGATCACTCACTGGGAACGGAATGAATACGTGCCTAATCTCACAGAACAAACATTGGGTCGCTACAACATTCTCGAGCTACTAGATGAAGGTGGCATGGCTGCTGTCTATAGAGCCAATGACACACGTCTGGAACGAAGTGTTGCCGTGAAGGTTATTCGCACAGAAAAGTTCATTAAAATTCAACTTGATGAGATTCTGCAACGGTTTGAGCGGGAGGCAAAAGCGTTAGCAAAGCTCTCCCATCCCAATATTGTGCATGTTTTGGATTACGGCGAGTATGAAGGATCACCGTACCTCGTCATGGAATATCTGCCTGGGGGAACTCTGAAGAAAAAAATGAATAATCTTATATCCTGGAGGGAAGCAATTCAGATGTTGCTCCCAATTATGGATGGATTAATATATAGCCATCAAAACGGTATCCTCCATCGCGACATAAAACCAAGCAACATTCTGTTTAAAGAAGATGGAACTCCGGTATTAACTGATTTTGGTATATCAAAATTATTACAGACTGTAGATACACATTCCATAACTGGCACAGGTGAATGGATTGGAACTCCAGGATACATGGCGCCCGAGCAACATATAAACACAAAATTGGATATCCGCACTGACATTTATCAACTAGGAATTGTTTTATATGAAATGATCACTGGGCACCGGCCATCCGATTTAATTAGCATAACTGATGCAATACCCAGCCCACGTAATTTCGTTTCTGATTTTCCAATAAATCTTGAGAAGGTTCTCTTAAAAGCGCTGGCTCTAAAACTGAGTGAGCGTTACCAAAATATGGGGGAATTTAAGAAAGCACTGCAACGTGAGTTAGCAAAACAGCGCAAAAAAGATATGACAAGTCGAACTGAAAGTGATCTTCATGAAGAAAACCATCCAGTGTCCTTTCCACAGGGAACCTTGTCAATTCCCAAACTTTCTCCAGACGTTATACAAGAAGATTCACTCCAGCTATTTAAACGAAATTCAAAAAAGACATCAGTGGAGGAGAGAGCTATGCCTAGACAAAAGCGCCCATTACAAGTTTTTCTGTGCTACACAAAACCTGATAAGCCCAAAGTAAAAAATTTATACGATTCTCTGATACGAGATGGGGTTAAAACATTTTTTGATTCTGAAGACCTTCTTGCAGGGGAAAACTGGAGAGCTAAAATACATAAAGAGATGAGAAACTCCGATGCGATTATAGTTTGTCTTACAAAGAGATCAAGGACTAAGGAAGGTTTTATTCAGACGGAAATAAAACTTGCTTTGGATATCGCGAAAGAAAAGCCTTCAGAAGCAATTTTTCTTATCCCAGCGCGTTTGGAAGAATGTGAATTACCAATAGAACTGGTGGATTTACAATTACAGTATGCTGATTTATTCAATGAGGGTGGGTATAAAATGCTACATAGAGCTCTTTCTAAACGGGCAGAACAGGTCCACGCAACTCCACCTGACGATAAGGCTACATACACTAAACCCAAACACGAAAATCCTAAGAATCCCAGATATGCACTGAATAAAGTGATTATCGGACTTGCCGCTCTTACTATTTTGTTTATTCTTGCCAATGTCGTTCCCTCAGTAACGAGTTGGATGCGACCAATACTAACATCCACATCCACATCACTTGCCACTACAATTCCAATTTCCACTGAAACGCCGATGGGCAAAACACCGCAGCCAGGGCTCACCATTTTCCCAAGGGAAACTAGTGATTCCATGCATGTAATTATGCTCCTAGTTCAATCTGGAAAATTTACAATGGGTTATTCCGCGGATGACATGGTAGTTGAATGTAAAAAGTACAGCAATGACTGTTCACGGAATCAATTTGTTGCTGGAGAGCCATCCAGCTTGGTATTCCTAGATTCCTATTACATCGACAAATATGAGGTCACTAATGCCCAATATAAAGAGTGTGTGGATGCGGGAAGATGCAAGCCACCTATGGAACTTAGGTCAAGTAGTCAATCAAGTTATTATGGTACAGATGAGTTCGCTAACTATCCAGTCATCCATGTAGATTGGTTTATGGCAAAAGCCTACTGCGAATGGCGCGGAGCACGTCTACCTACTGAAGCTGAATGGGAAAAAGCTGCGCGTGGCATAGATGAAAATCTGTTTCCTTGGGGTAATTTTTTGGATGCAACCAATGCTAATTTTTGTGATAAAAATTGTCCATTCAGCTTTGCCAACCAGAATCTGGATGATGGCTATCGAGATACCGCTCCCGTAGATGTTTTGCCAAACGGCAAGAATACTTATGGTGTATTCAACATGGCTGGAAATGTAGGGGAATGGGTGAACAGTTTATATAGACCGTATCCATACAGTGCAAATGATGGGCGCGAAAACCCTGATGAAGCCGGTGCGAGAGTACTCCGCGGGGGCTCATGGCGCGAAAATATTAGTAGCATCTTTTCTACGGCACGAAATGCCTATAATCCATTAACTGAGAAAGACAATATCGGATTTCGTTGCGTTAGGACACCATAAAAATAATGTGATTGTGGCTTTCTATATTAAGAAGTATCGATTATTGAAATATTTTGTGATTAGAGCAAAAGGTCACCATGTCTAAACCAGATGAATTTGCAAAGAAACTGCTTGTGTTTTTGAACCATGCAATTGAAGATAAGCCAAAAGTACGTGAACTGTATAAAAAACTTATGCAAGACGGATTTGAACCTTGGTTAGACGAAGAGGAACTGCTCCCGGGGCAAAATTGGGATCTAGAAATTAAGAAAGCTCTACGATCCAGCCAGTCCATCATTATCTGCCTCTCCAAAACGTCTGTTTCAAAAGAGGGGTATGTTAACAAAGAAATTAAGCGTGCGTTAGATATCGCTGACGAAAAGCCTGAAGGGGAAATTTTTGTTATCCCAGTATTATTCTCGAAATGCGAAATCCCGTTTTGGTTGCAAGATCGCCATCTTCAATTTGTAGAATTCCCATCACAATACGACAAACTTGTTCGTGCATTAAATTTAAGAATAAATAAAGTTACACCAAAGATATAAGAATGCAATATATCAGGCTGACAACTTAGCCTCCAAAAAGTTCGACTTTATTCCAAGTCTTTGGGTCCGATTTCGGTAGGTGGCACATCCAGTGACATCTGTTTATGTGTTTCGAATCTCAAAGTGCAAACTTTAGCCTGAGCAGGTTCCCTTCCAAGGGATAAAATATTTCCGTGTTGAATTCGGGTTGATTTGCTTATAAGTTGGTGATTTAGAAATGTTCCATTTTTACTATTTAAATCAGTGATTTCAATAAAGTTCATATTACGTGTTATAGCGCAATGTTTTTTACTTACTCTAGTAAATTCTTCGGGAATTACAATGTCACAATCAGGACTCCGTCCAACAGTTGAATGATCTTTCACTAATTTAAACACCAGCCTACTCTTTATATCTTCCAGAATCAGATAGCCATAAGGATTGCTATCTGGCATAGCTGGGTATATTTCGCTCCACTCCACATTGTGGAGAACGTCTGCTGCAATCTTTACGATCATCTCAGGGCTTAAACGAACATGCTCAAAGTCTTTAGAATATTCATAATCATGCTGTAACTGAAACCGCAATTCTCTTATCCACGCCGTGAAGTCATCTATGTCAATAATTGAAAAATTACTTTCCCATGCATCCAGAACAATATGTCTTTCGGTAATATATTTTTGCACTTTTCGTATGTCAGCATCAGGATGAGTAAAGCATACGCCGGTTTGAAACTTGAGCATACTCCATCGATCCTTATTGACATAGATATAATTTGGCAGTATCCAACGGATCACCTTTTCGCGCAGTTCTTTTGTATAACTTCTTACTTGCTCGCGCGGATTTAGATGTTTGCCTGCTTTGATAACGGACAGACCCGCCATCCATGTGCCATCAGGGTTAATTTTAATCTCGCCATATTTGTGTTTCAACTCTAACAACCCTATTCCCCGTTCTGTAAGCACAACCATGTCTGCGCTAGGATGGCGAAGATTTGTAATTATTGCATACGTTTCCTGCAAATGATGGAACTCTGACCAAGCTTTTTCTAGCATCCACTCAATTGCTCTGACCTCGTGAGAAGTGTCTGGGGCTCTTACTCTTCCCACCGAATCCTTGGCAACATAGATTTTTAGTGTCATACAACTATCTCCTGCAAGCACAATTAGCAATGATTGAATATTGACAAGGTGAATTATACAAGGGATTGGATTAAACAAAAAAGCAGGATGTGCTTTTCAGTACATCCTGCTTTTGATCGAGTTTACGTTTTACCATAGAGTAATGATTTGGCCTACGTAGATCAGGTTCGCGTTCTTGATATTGGGGTTGAGTCCCAGTAATTTCTCAACAGTCGTCCCATATTTGTTGGCAATGATCTTGAGCGTATCGCCTTTTTGGACGATGTACGTAGATATATAAGCCGGGAGAGTGATCGCCTGTCCTACATAGATCACGTTGGGATTGGCGATGTTGTTGAGCTGCAGGATCAAGTCGACTGAAGTATTGAATTTCGCGGCGATCTTCCTAAGGGTATCGCCCTTCTTCACATAGTAAGTTTGACCGCCAGGTGCTGGTGCAGGCGTCACAGGAGGCGGCGTAGTTGTCACCACATAGATCGTCAGCCGTTGACCTTCATAGATCAAATTGACGTTCGTAATAGCAGGGTTGGATGCAAGGATCGAATCCACGGTGGAACCATAGCGCGTCGCCAAGGACTTCACGGTGTCACCACGGGCAACTACATAGATGAGATAACCGCCATCCGTACCCAAAATTGCGCCAGGCAGAAGCAGGGCTTGACCCGGGTAGATCAAGTTGCCGTTCCCGATCTCAGGGTTTGCCCGCCTGAGAGCAGAAACTGTGGTCCCACAACGTTCAGCGATCTTGCGCAGCGTATCGCCGCTGACAACGGTCACGCCTGTGCCGCATCCGGCGGCGAAGGCAGATGTGGTGGTCGCAAAACTGGCAAGCAATATAGCGACCAGAATAAATAATTGGAAAACTTTTTTAGTGTTCATAGAAACCTCCATTTCTAAATCATATGCAGGATGTATTTCGCACATAAAAAGTTCCCAACAGTCCCCCTACCTACATCCTATTTCGATTACTTTCACTTCCTTGCAACTATTTTGTAATGATGAGTGCATAATAAAAAAACGATGCGGGAACTTGTTGTTCTCGCATCGTCTACTTGCCTAGCGCTTTTTGCCTTTTGACTTGGGTTTCTTTGACACCGGCTTCGCTGCCACACGAACTGGAACTGAGGTGGTTTCTGCCACATACGCCTCACGCAGATTGACGGGAGTTTCTGCCTTCTGGCGGATCCGTAAATTCAACAACTCTACCAAGATCGAGAAGCCCATCGCGAAGTAAATATATCCCTTCGGGATATGCTGGTGCAGCCCTTCGACGATCAATGTGAAACCGATCAACAACAGGAAGGACAAAGCCAGCATCTTGATGGTGGGATGTTTTTCCACAAAATGCCCGATGGGACCCGACGCAAAGATCATCACACCAGCTGCAGCAATCACGGCAATGATCATGATCATCAATTCATTTGCCATGCCTACTGCGGTAATCACCGAGTCCAGTGAAATGACAATATCCATCAACATGATCTGGATAATGACGCTTGAAAACGAAGCGTATACCTTGGAGGAGGCATGTCCTTCCACACCCTCCAGCTTATCGTGAATTTCGCGCACGCTTTTCCATAACAGGAACAAGCCACCCGCCAGCAAGATCAAATCATGACCCGAGATGCCGATATTGACCAAAGGCAAAGTGAAGAAGGGTTCCTCCAAGCTGATGATCCACGACAGGGAAAGCAACAACAAAACACGCGTGATCACAGCCATGGCAATGCCCGTCATGCGGGCACGGTCGCGGTCTTCCATCGGCAGTTTACCTGCCAGAATTGATATAAAGATCACATTATCCACGCCCAGTACCAGTTCAAGTATCACCAGTGTGACTAAAGCCACCCAAGCTTCAGGTTGCGAAACCCAATCAAAATTTAACCATTCCATATATGTTCCTCCAAGTGAATTAGGCGAAAGTATAACTTAATTTTGCTCGAAGCCTGCCGGAATTCTGGATTTAAGACCCTGCATTTCCTCCTTTATGACAAGCTTGAAGACTATGCAGGCAAGCAGGGTCGATGCCCGGCGTTGCGATATATCAGCAAAGTAAAGCTTCTTTTTATTTTGGGAATCAGGCTGAGTGGTGGAAAGAAGCGGAGCGTCCATGTCCAAATTAAGTCACTGAAAGTGGATTATACTTGTAAAAAAATCATCAGTCCGCGAAGCGGGGGCGTTCGTGACACTGGTAAAAACATTGGAGAAATGAAATGGAAACGATCATCGAAGGTATTTCAGCATTGGAAGTTTTGGATTCGCGCGGCAACCCGACCGTTGAGGTCGAGGTCACGCTTGCGGACGGTTCGTGGGGACGCGCGGCGGTGCCATCTGGCGCATCGACCGGTATTCATGAAGCACTTGAGTTGCGCGATGGCGATAAGAAACGCTATCTCGGCAAAGGTGTGGCACAGGCAGTTGCCAACGTCAACGGCGTGATCGCCGATGAGCTCTTCGGGTGGGACGCGACAGAGCAAAAAGCAATTGACACTGCCTTGCTCGCGCTGGACGGTACACCGAACAAAGCGAAGTTGGGCGCGAATGCGATTCTGGGCGTAAGCTTGGCTGTTGCCAAAGCAGCGGCGAATTCATTGGGCTTGCCGTTGTATCGTTATCTCGGCGGCGTGTACGCGCATGTGTTGCCCGTGCCGATGATGAACATCTTGAACGGCGGCGCGCATACTGCCTGGCAATCCACTGATATGCAGGAATTCATGGTCATGCCGTTTGGCGCACCTTCCTTTACCGAAGGCGTACGCTGGGGTGCAGAGATCTATCACGCTTTGAAATCTGTGCTGAAAGGAAAAGGCTATTCAACATTGGTCGGTGATGAAGGCGGCTATGCACCTGCTTTAAAAACCAATGGCGAGGCAATTGAAGTCATCCTTGAAGCTATCGAAAAGGCTGGCTTCAAAGCCGGTCGCGGACAGGATGTCGCCATCGCACTTGACCCCGCTGCTTCTGAACTATATGAAGAAGACACCAAGATGTACAATCTGCGCAAAGAGGGCAAGAAACTCACTGGCGAACAGATGGTTGAGTTCTGGGCAAAATGGGTCAAGGATTATCCCATCGTCTCCATCGAAGATAGTCTCGCTCAAGACGACTGGGCCTCATGGAAGTTGTTGGTCAGCACGGTCGGCGACAAATGCCAGATCGTTGGTGATGATCTGCTCGTGACGAATCCCGAGCGTGTCCGCCGCGCCATCAAAGAGAACGCCGCGAACGCTCTGCTCGTGAAAGTGAATCAGATCGGTTCGCTGACCGAAACCATCGAAGCAGTGGATGTATGTCAGCGTGCTGGCTGGAGAGCTGTGACCAGTCATCGTTCAGGGGAAACTGAA
>Ga0137334_1000169_pt1 | contig 10324 bp, 5 predicted proteins | sample EasRivERMLT262_2_FD_104776 | JGI IMG/M metagenome (GOLD analysis project Ga0137334, IMG submission 104776) | Soil microbial communities from meander-bound floodplain in the East River, Colorado, USA - East River MetaG ERMLT262_2 | ecosystem: Environmental > Terrestrial > Soil > Floodplain ...
CGAAGCGCACCGGCGCGGAGCCGTTGCCTTCCAGGCTCGCGGTGGTCGAGTAGACGGTCCCGCCGAGCGAGATCCGCCCCGGCTGGTAGGGGCGGCGGTTCCGCTTGTCCATGCCGTTCCCGGCGGGATTCGTGATCGTGATCGTCGTTGCGGATGCGAGCGGCACGATGCCGAACGCCGACTCCGGCAGCAGCTTGACCTCGCACTGGTTCGTCTCGGGGATTGCACCGTCGGTGACGTTGCCGCCGGCGAACACCAGGTAGACCGGGTCGCCGGACAGGTGATCCCCCTGCACCGAGTCGAGCACCCCGCGGTAGATGTTTGAGAGCCGCACGTTGAGCCCGACGATCTGCGCCGCCAGCGGCAGCATGAACTCGTCGCCGACCATGATCAGGTTCACCAGATTCGTTCCGACGTCCACCGGGTCGGTGCTGTCGGTGAACGCTGCCTCGATGATCGCCTGCGTGTCCGGCGACGGGTCGATGTCGAGGATCGACAAGGGCACCGCGGAGCCCTCGTCCAGGTTGTTCAGCAGCGCACCGATCAGGATGAACTGGGTCGCGTCGCCGAGCTGGGTGAAGGATCCTCCCGGCGCCCCCACCGCGTTGCGCTGCCAGATCTGGAAGCTGGCCGCGAAGGTTGTCCGGCGGCCGCCGCACCAGACATAGGGCTGCAGGCCCTCGGGCGCGCGGTAGGAGATCGCGCGAGGCGACTCGAACGCCAGCTGCTCGCCGGCAGGGAACGCGCCGGGGGTGCCCTGCGGTGGCGTCCACTGGCTGGATGGCGGCGTGCCGAACCCGCCGACAGCGTAGTAGAACACATCCTCCACCAGTTCGAGGGTGATCGCCTCGGCCCGCAACCTGCCGTAGTCGATCTCGGTCACCCGGAACGCGACCTTGGCGCCCTCGTGCCGGTCGTCGGTCCACGCGATCACGGCACCGATGGTCAGATCCCAGAACTCGCGGGTGACGGTCACGCGCGCGCGGATCAGCGGACGCGACAGCGTCCGCAGGGTGCGCCACGCGATGTCGTTCGCCAGGTCGGCGTCCATCACGCCTGGGAAGCTTTCCGGCGCCGAGATCGCTCGGCCACCGGTCACCACGCCTTCGCCCTGGATCATGGCGTTGGCCATGTTCTGGGCGACCGCCACACCGTCGGCGTAGTCGTCGGCGCGGTTTGTGTACGACACGTTGACGACGTTGGTCGTGCCTTCCCACGAGCCAGGCTTGTACTCCAGCACGTCGAGCGGGCTCGACAGCTGCGGGATGGTGTTGATGTCGTAGTCGGCGCGCGCCAGCTTGCACTGCCACTTGCCGGTCCTGACGTTGAGGAAGATCACGCCGCCGATCTGGCGGTTGAGATCGGCGAGCAAGTCGGATGCGTCGCGCTCCCTGTCGACGATCATCGACACCCCGTTGCCCTCGGCGAGCAGGACTGAAGCCGCCGCGGTGAAGCTAGCGAGATCGATCGACGCGGCGGGGAACTTGTAGCCCCACTCCTGGTTCGTCAGGATCTCGAACGCCCAGTTCATCGGGTTCGCATCGAGGCCGCCGTTGACGCCAGCCGTAGCGAGACCCAACGGGTTCGGGATCCGGCGCACCTCGAACGACCACGGCGCGACCGAAGTGCTGTTGCCGATATAGCCGTGCTCGAACGTCGCGTAGGCGGTGCCGGTCCATCGCGGCGTCGTGCCGCCGACCTGCTGCTCGGTCGTCGAGTGCAGGTAGGCGTTCACGGTCTGGGTGGTGGTGCCGTGCCGCCAGCTGACCACCCCGACCACCCCGCCCGAACCAAGCTCCTCGCCACCGAACAGCTCCGGCTCGTCGATCGTCAGGCTTCCCTCACCGGGGATCGATCCGGCGAAGACTTCGTCTTCGTTGATCCAGATCCGCAGCAGCTCGACCGGCCAGTCGTCGTCGCCGCGGCATACCGCGAACTGGATCCCGACGAAGTATTGGAACCCGCGGGTGATCCTCGAGCTCGAGAAGAGCCCTGTCTTGACGCGTTCGGTGATCGCGACCTGGGTGAAGTCGCCATACCACACCACGTTGGCGCCGCGCTGGCGCGCCGTGCCGATCAGCAGCGGCACCTTGCGGTCCTGGGTCGCGGTCGGAAACGAGAAGTCGCCGAGGCTCTTCGGGCGCGCGTTCTCGATCTCGGGCTTCGGCCGCAGCAGCTCCGCCGCGACGAACAGAGCCGCGGTGATCGCCAGAGTGATGAAGAACGAGTGCGCGACGCCTGGTTCCAGAGGCGCTCCGAACAACGCCGACACCACCGCCAGCGCGACCGCGAGCTCGAACGGGTTCGGCTTTCTCACAGAAGGCCCGCCGAAAAGATGTTGCGCGAGGGGATGAACGGCCAACCACCGAACTCGATCACATTCCCAAACACGTTCAGGCAGTCCGAGTCGATCACGTGATCGCATCCCTTGAACGTGTCCACCATCGTCGAGAGCACGGGCTGCTTGAAGGGCAGGTCGAGAGTCAGCACGTCACCGACCTGGTCGACGATCAGCCGGAAGTCCGAGACTCCCTGCGGCTTCACGTAGCCAGCGATGAACTGTGTCGGGAAGGCGCTCGTACCGGGGACCGTGATCTCGGCACCGTTCTCCGCCGTCACCGACGCCGACACCTTGTGCAGGTTCGGATCGACGTTGCAGCCTGGCCCGTACAGGAAGTGGTTGCACTGCGCTGAGAACCCGTAGCGCGGCACCGATCGGTTGCGCGCCGCTTCCAGCGAAGCCGTCTCGATCACCGCTTCGAGGCCTTCGTCGGGAAACCCGACGTTTCGCACCGTGCCGAAGAACTCGAGCGCCAAGGTCGTGCCGATCGACGGCGACTCGTCGCGCTGCACGCGCACCACGGTCACGCTCCCCGGCAGACCTGGGGCGCGCAGCTGCCACTTCACAGCGAACGGATTCGTGGCCGGCAGCCGAACCTGGATCGACCCCTTGCCGCTGTCGCGCCCCTGCTTGACCGACGTGCGCTGTAACCCCGGCTCGGGTTCGTAGTCGATGCCGTCGACGGTGATCAGGTCCTCGGAGCTCGTGTAGAAGAACTCCTCGGCTCCGATCGCGAACGTGTAGAGCTCGACAGGCTGCGAAAGCCGTTGACTCGATTCGAGCTGGTCGAAGGTGCTCATGGGGTTTCGAAGACAGCGACCAGAGGCATGGACACGCGCGCGAGACCGATGCGCTGGTGCTGGATCCGCACGCGCGGCGTCGCCATGCGCACCAGCTCGACGAACTCGACGCGCACCACCTCGGCCACCGTCTTGTTCACGCCCCAGGTGGTGTTCAAGGTCAGCTCCTCTTCATCGACCGACAGCTCGATCGATGAAGTGATCGTGCGCGCCAGGCTCGAGCCGTCGTCGAAGGTGATGATGAACGTGGCGAACGGCTCGCGCGACTGCGCGAAGCGGGTGTAGCCGACGTTCTGCACCGTCATCGTGCTACCGCCGCTCGCGATGTTCTGCGTCACCGTCAGATCGTCGTCGAAAGTCGGGATGTAGAACGGCGTCTGTGTTCCGCGCAGCTCGATCAACAGACGCCTGATGTCGATCAGCTCGGCGCGGCTCGATGCCAGGAACGTCTTGGGGTGCGATCGTTTGTTGACGTCCCAGACCGGCTCCTGGAACGGCACTCCGACCTGGTTATCGATGCCGACTACCCGGATCCGGCGCTCGATCGCGATCGATCCGTCGATCAGGTTGCAGTCGTCGAGCAGCACCAGCGAATTGAGACTCGAGAACGCCGACACGTCACCGGTCAGCGCCCCGGTGTGGTTGTCGAGCACGACGAACCGCATGCGGAACTCCTCTAGGTTCACCGGCGGCCGACCCCCGCGCACGATCGGCGGCCCGTTCGTCAGGCGCACCGGCATGACCAGGTCGCCGATGTCGAACGACTGCTGAATCGCGCTCACGAACGTGATCGTGGTCGCGGTCTTCGACGCCACCGTCAGCACGTCGAACACCTCGTTGCTCTTGAGGAGCGTCGCCAGCCCGCCGACCCGCAGGTCCACGTCGGTGGTGGAATCGACCGAGACCACGAAGCCCGAGCTGACCGGGGCGGTGATGAACATCCGCTCATGGCGGAGCGCCAGCGCGAACTGCCTGGACTGCCAACCGAACAGCAACACCTTCAGCCGTTGCTTGTCCCGTTCGTCGAGCAGGCAGCGCATCTCGAAGATCTGCACGGGGAAGGAACCGCGCTCGGCGATCCGTTGCTCGGTGCCGTTGAACCGTTCGAGCACCTGGCCACCGAAGTCGAGCTCCTCGTCGAAGTCCTGCTCGTAGTCGAACGACACCAGCGCGATGCGGCTGCCCTGCACGCGCAGCATCAGCAGACCGCCCGGCGCGAAGGTGAAGTCGAGCGTCGCGTTGAACTGCGCCGGGCCCTCGGGCGTCGCCTCCACCGCCAGCGGGACCGGGTTCAGCCTCGTCGAAAGCGGGCTCAGAATCGACGAGAACGCGCCCATCACGAACGGCAGCGACGGCAGGTCGGGGATCGACACGCCGGCGCCGGCGTTGTTCACAAACGTCGTCAAGACCACCGACTGCCGGTAGGCGTTGAACAGCTCGAACGTGCCCTGCACCGTGGTGATGATGTTCCCGAAGTTGATCCCCGGCTCCCGCGGCAGGATGTGCACGTGGTCGAACCACGGCACGCCGGGCGTCGTGTCCTGGACCTCGGCGAACTGCAGCACGCCCGACGGCGGTGGCGGCGTGATCCCGCCGGCTGTCAGGAAGACGCCTTCGCCGACGTCGTCTTCGACGTAGGCCGCGACAGGTTGGCGCCGGCGAGCTCCCGTGACCGTGACCTTGCCGCCGGTGTGCGGCAGCGGCGCCGGCGACATCGGAAACGGCCCGTAGTCTGAGAGAAAGCCCGGGAAGTCGGCCATCAGGGGATCTTGCGATAGGCCATGCCCTGAAACCGCGTTTCGTTACCGCCGCCGAGGTTGTTGCGCCAGCTCGGGAACAGGACGTAGGTCTGGCCGCCGACGTCGACCTCGTCTCCCGGATTGAACCACTCGATGTTCACGCCGAACACGTCGGGCATGTGCCCGAGCGGGTAGACATGCGTCGGGCTCGGCACGATGTTGCGGTAGTACAGAGGGATCGAGTACATCGGGATCAGGCCCGCTACCGCCTGCGCGCTCGGGCGCGCGAAGAACCGCGCCGGCAAGCCACCGCGGAACCCGCCCTGCACGAAGTGCCGATCGTCGCCGGCGCGGTCGGTGCCCTGGAAGGCTGCTGTCGAGTCTGCCCAGACCAGATACCACTCCTCCGCCGCGGTCTGGCCAGCAAGCAACTCGGCGTGCAGCGTTGCGACGAACGGCGTCATCGCGGTCCCGCTCGCCAGACCGTCGAGCAGGATCGAACCGTCGATCATGATGCCCGTCGACGCGACTCCCGACCGCTTGAACCCGTAGCAGTAGGCGCCGCCGGTGTAGGTCCCGAGTTTGACCAGGTTCCCCATGCCGAACGACACGATCTGCGACGGCGGCCCGACGTTCACCTCGACGCACACGTGGCAGTAGTAATCCTCCTCGAAGAACCAGTAGCGCATCGTCGAGTTGACCAGCGCCACGTGCCGCCCGGTCGCAAGCGTCGCGTTCGTTCCCGAGATCACGCCCTGCCCGCTGTCGTCGGTGTGGCTTCCCGGCGCCGTGCCGACGCCGACGAACCCGAGCGAGTGGTAGACGCCGACGTTGGCTGGCGTGCCGGTGTCCCATCGAAACTGCACCTCGATCGGATCGGTCGCCGCGGTGCGCGCGAAGCCCTTCGTACCAGCGGTCGTGAGCGCGCGATCGGTCCAGCCGTTCGCGACGAGGAACGTCGACAGCTTGTCGAAGAGATCCGAGACGCCGCTTGCGGTGCCCTGCTCGAACGCCATCAGACACCCTCCTGCAGCGCGTAGAAGCTGTACGTCTCGGTGCGCACACCGCAGGGGAACGCGCGGTAGACGATGCTTGGATCGTTCGGATCGGTGAACGTGTCCTCGGATCCGATCGTCGTGAGATCGGTCTTCGTTCCGCCGCACCAGTGGAAGTTGAAGAACCGACCCGCCGGCCCGAACTCGATCGGTGCGACCTTGCTGTTGCGGAGCTCCACCACCACCGGAAGCAGGTGATGCGCGTTCGATCCCGGAGCCGGCAGCAACAGGACGGTCGGCGAGACTCCGGTCGTGCTCGCGATCGTCGACGACCACGCGAAGTTCCCCTCGCCGCTGATCACGTCCATCTCGCTGCCGGAACCCTGCTGCGGCGCGCCGATCGGGAACACGTTGCGCACGTTGGTGATCGTCATCGGGAACGCCGTTCCCTCGGCGTTGTTGATCCCGAGATAGGTTCCGTCGTCGACGCGACGGTAGAACATCGACGTGGTGCGGTTCGTGTTGCGGAACGCTTCGGTGATCCCTGTCACGTCCGCCGGCGACGTCGCGCCAGCGTGCCAGGTCCGCGATCCCGAAACCGAGCCGAACATCACCATCGGGTACGGTGCCTCGATCGCGGTGCCGAACGGATCGAACAGCCCGAGGTAGTGCGAGTGGTAGGCGGTCACGGTGGTCCCGACCGTCTTGTGCACGCCCGCGATCTTGCGCCCGTCGGTCGACAGCCACGACTCCTCAGCCTCGTCGAGGCTCGGGATGTAGCTGCCGCCGTTGGGCGAGACGACGTCGCTCGACGGGTTGGCTCCGAGTTGCGCCTCGAGCGCCAAGCCATCGTTGTAGACGTCCATCACCACTTCGAGCAGGCCCCAGTAGTCGGTGACGCCCGACTCCTCGAACCACGACACGTACCCGATCAGCGGCTCATCGCCACCGAGCACCGTGCCGCGCAGGACCACCTGCTTCTCGTCGGTCTCGCCGTGCGGCGTGGTGTAGTTGTGATCGTCGCGCAGCGTGACCCAGCCGGTGTCGGCCAGCGTGACGTTGATCTGCGCACCGGTGCCGGTACCGCCGGTGAGCGCGAGGCCCGAGGTCCCGGTGATCGCCTGCATGGTCGTATTGACCGTCAGGCCCGAGCCGGTGCCCGCGGCGGGGCCGATCTTGGTCGTGGTGGCAGCGCTCGCCGCGGGGTCGGTGCCGTCCTGGTAGTTGCCACCGCCCTCCCAGATCGAGATCGTCGCGGCGGCGCTGCCGCTGAGCGTGTTGATCCGGATCTTGCACCGCTGGCGGAAGTCCGTGCCGGCGACGTGCCCCTCGTTGATCTCGACGATGTTCCCGACCGCGTAGCCGGTGCCGCCGGCGTTGACGGCAACCGTCGCCACGCGGCGCCCGAAGCTGCCGCCGCTCCGGATCCGCAGCCCGGTGATGCTGCCGCCGCCGCCGACCGCCGTCACAACGAAGTCAGCGGGGTGCAGCGCCGAGGCATGGGTGTAGCCGAGCACGTCGCCGACCACGTAGCCGGTGCCCGGAGCCGAGATCGCGGAGATCGTCGCGATGTGCTTGCTCGTCGCGTGCTGGACGATCTGCGCCAGCAGGTCGCGGTAGAAGGACTGCGTGGTGTTGACGGTGAGGATCTTCTGCCAAGCCATCAGCTACCTCGCTCCCATGACCGACTTGAACCGCTCGGGGTTGCGGGCCACCACGTTGATGATCACGTCGTCTAGATCGCCCGAGGCGATCGCTGCCGAGAACTCGTTACTGTCGGAGACGTTCACCACCGTCACGCGCGGCGGCTCCTGCGTCGCGCCCGGAAGGCTCGCCTGATGCGGCACGATCGTGCCGCTGCTGTCCGGCACGAACAGCTCGGAGCCGCCCTCGCCGACGCGCACCACCTCGCCCTGCCGCACCCGGCCGCCGTGCTGGAAGCTGGGGACGCCGCCTCCGCCGCCGAAGTTGAGGCCGCCGGCCAACGTGGTCGCCGCGCCCGCGCCCGGGATGAACGCCGACAACGCGCGCACGATCAGGAGCCGCGTGATGATCTGCAGCAGGTCGTCGACGATGGCCGAGGCGAACTCCTTGAAGGACAGCTGACCGGTGCGCGCGAACTCCAGGATCGCGTTGGTTGCCTGGTCGGCGAACACGTTGACGATCGACTCGCCGACCGAAGCCAGGTCCTCCGCCTCGCGGCGGATCTTGATGAAGGCGCGCTCGAAGCCTGCACCCAGCTCGGTCGATGCTTCGAGCTGGCGGAGCTTCAGGTTCTCGATCGCGATCGCGATCTCGTTGGTCAGCTCTGGTTCTTGCAGGCGCAGCTCGCGCAGCTGCCGTTCCTGCTCTTGAAGCTGGCCCGTTAGATCGATCTGGCGCGCCAGCTGCTCGAGCTTGCGCTGATCTTCGATCGCCGACTGCTTGGCGATCTCGGCAAGCTTGGCGAACTCCGCGACGAAGTCGGCAACCGGATCGACCTGTTCGCCGAATCGCTCGAGCGCCGCGTTGAACTCTTCCTGCGAGATCGCGCCGCCCCGCAGCAACACCTCGAGGTCGGTGACGATCTGGGCGTACTCCTCGGCCGGTCCGCGGATCTGCTGCAGGAGATCCGCCTGGCGCTGAGACTCGGCGTTCAATCGAACCAGCTCCTCGATCTCGGCGCGCAGCGCAGTCAGGCGCTCATCGCTCAAGTCGATGTCCTTCTTCTTCAGCTCGGCGGCTCGCTTGCTGATCTCCTCCTGGATCTCGCGTTCCTGCGTCGAGAGGCTGATCAGACGAGCTTCTTCCTCGAGGTCGGCGATCACAGCTCTGGCGGCTTCGCTGTTGATCTTCTTGGCTGCGGCAGCAGCCAGATCCGACTCGGCTCCGCGTTCGGCCTCGATCCGCAAGTTCTGCTGCTCCAATCGCAGAGCTTCGAGACGGAATCGCAGTTCCTCACTCGTTCGGTTGAGGATCACTCCGGTCTGCTGGAATGCAGCGAGCTCGGCTTCTGCTCTGGCGATGTCGTCGCCGATGACACCGAACCGACTCAGCGTTGCTTCGCGATTCAGGTTCTGGACCGCATCTTCGGTCTCTTCGATCGTCTCCTTGACCTTGGCGACTGCGGCCGTAGCAAGGGCTGCCGCTCCGGCCAGTGCTACGAACGGCAATGCCGCGACGGCGAACGTCTTGGCGGCCGCGGCAGCTGCTGGGAATGCTGTGTTCGCAGCGAACAACAACGCCGTCGAAAGAACGCCAACGCCAACCGCTGCAGCTTCGGAGTTGTCGGCCAGGAACAGAATCGATTGAGCGATTGCCCTGCTCGCCCCGGTCGCTTCGTTGAAAGCCCCAACCGACTTCAGGACCTCGTTGCGCAAGACCACGAAAGCCTGACCGATGCTCGGCACCGAGGTCGCGAACCGTTCTTCCAGCGACCCCGCGGCACGCTCGAACGCGCCGATGATCACTTCCGCGGTCAGCTCACCTTCGAACGCCATCGCGCGGATCTCGGCGCGCGTCTTCCCGGTCTGCTCGGCGATCACGTCGAGCACCACCGGGATCTGCTCGCTGACCGAACGGAACTCGTCGCCGCGCAACGCACCGGCAGCGAGACCTTGCGACAGCTGGATCAGGCCGGCGCTCGCTTCTGTAGCGCTGGCACCCGAGAGGATGATCGCCTGGTTCAGCGACTTGGTGAACCCGAGCAGCTCGCGATTGCTCTTGCCGAGCGTGTCGGCCTGGAACGCGAGACGCGTGAAGATCGTCGACGTGGCGCTGAGTTCGGAACGGGTTTCCTTGCTGATCTCGAACAGCTCGGCTTGGACGTCCGCCAGCTCCTGCTCGCTGTCGGTGACGACCCGCAGACGGTTCTGCAGATTCGTCATCTCGTCGGACAACTGGGCGAACTCTTTGACCAGAAAACCGACCGTGAGACCTGCGAAGAGGCCACCGAAGATCGACTTCAGGGACAGAGCCTTTTGCTCGACGTCACCGAGGTCCTCCTCGAGATCCTTGATCCCCTCGCCGCGCACGTCGCGTCCGATCTGGCTGATCCGCGCGTCGGTGATCAGCGCCTGCGTCTCGGTGCGCTCCAGGGTGGCGTTGATCTGCAACAGCGCTTGCGACACCCCTTGGTCTCGAACCGACAGCGCCTCGATCAGTGCACGCTTGACGTCGAGCGCCTCCTTCTCGAGACGGTCGAGCTGGCCCGCGATCTGCTGGGTACCTGCCGACGTCTTCGGGACGATGACGACATCAATCGGGAACTCGTTCGCCACCCCTCACAACCTCCTCGTCTTCTTCGCGCCCTTCTTTGCCTTCGCCTGCAGCGCCTTCCGGCGCTCACGCCGTGCGGCTCGTTGTCGCTGTGCGTCCTCCTCCTTGCGCCCGTGCTCGCGGTAGGCAGCGTCGAGAGCCAGCATCACCTGCGCGAACCAGAACTGCGCGGACCGACTGAAACCCATCTTC
>Ga0137334_1000170_pt1 | contig 10279 bp, 9 predicted proteins | sample EasRivERMLT262_2_FD_104776 | JGI IMG/M metagenome (GOLD analysis project Ga0137334, IMG submission 104776) | Soil microbial communities from meander-bound floodplain in the East River, Colorado, USA - East River MetaG ERMLT262_2 | ecosystem: Environmental > Terrestrial > Soil > Floodplain ...
CATTTCAACTGTAGGCACAGGGGTTTCGTGCTTCTGGATATCCATAATGGTTGTCTTGCGACCAAGACCCAAAGTTGTGGCTTTCGTCAGCCATCCTTGAAGGTCGCTGATTTGGATCTGAGAAGCCACCGTACCGCGCTTAAGGCGCAGATCCTGGACCGCCCACTGTTTGTAGGCTACGTGAAGCCTATCGATGGCTTTTCGTTGTCGCTCGTTCCCAACCGAGATCAATGCGCCGAAAATTACAACTGCGGCGATGACAACTATGGACAGAAAAAGGTCGTTCGGTAGTGCTAACATTTTAGTAACTATGCTCCTTTGTATTGCCCTTAAACCAGGGCTAGATGTTTTGCTTCTGCTGAATAGTTTTCGTGATGGCATTGATCGCCACCGGGCGCTTATCTGACAGGGCGGCAGAAGCCACCGCCCACATCAGCGCTATCAAGCTCGCCACCGCCAGGATTGGAAGCACATGCGCCTTACGCTCCACCACACTGGGCTGTTCGCGGACCGGCTCGATATGATCAACAAACGGAGTCTGCGGGACAACAGTTTGAATATGCGGAGTTGGTGACGGTACTGCTGTCATCGTGGAAATGGGTGTGGGAGATGGGACAAGCGAGGGCGTAGCAGTGGGAGGGATAGGTGCTATGAATGGAATCTTGATCACTCCCCGATCGCTGGCACAGTTGCCGTAAATGTCACAAGCCAAAACGCTAACAGGATAGTTCCCAGAGGGAGCAATCGTCCCATCAGAGAAACGGCGATCCCATCGCACATCAGCAGATGTTGTGTTTGGGTTATAGGTGAACACGACCGACGGCCACCGGCCTTGGGGGTCAGTGATCGTGACTGTGAGCTCGCCGATCGCAAAGGTATTGGGAGAAATCTTGAATTTGCCGCTTTGCCAGATCCACCAGAAATCTGTGATCTTCACATGTGGTGGGAGGTTATTCACCACCAGGGTCAGCGGCATAGGGTTTTCCTGATTGCCTGCCACATCCGTGGCGCGGATCTGCACGGTATAAATTCCATTGGGGATGGTGGCTGTGTCCCAATCATACGACCACCCATCAGAAGAAAGTGTTGTCGCCTGCCAGGTTGCCCCGCCATCCAAGGAAATCTCTACAGACTGTAAACCGTTTGAGTCAGAAGCCAGACCTGCCAAATGAACAGTTCCGGATACTAAATTGTTATCCGTATGGCTGGTGTAATTCGAGGAAGGTAGCTTGGTATCTATACGAAGGGTATCCGAGATCTTTTTAGTGTTACCCGCCATATCCTCAGCACATGCGTCCAAGTTGTATATCCCATCCGATAGGGTTTGTGGAAGCGACGACCAGACACTTCCATCCACACGTAATTCAGCAACACCCAAACCCGACAGTGAGTCTGAAGCGGTTGTTGATACTTTCACCGCAGACACATACCAACCCTTAGTTCCCGGCGTCCCACTGTATACAAAGTTCAGCGTGGGAGCGGTGGTGTCAATGGACGCGCTCATCAAAGCCATCCCCTCATTACCTCCAATATCGAAGGCACGAAAGGTCAGCTTGTACTCGCCGTCGTTTAACGAGACAGGAATGTTTTGCCACGTTGACCCACCATCCAACAAAACCAACACTTCCCCATCGACTCCGGATGTTGCATCATCCACTGTTGCCGAAACCATACCTGGTGAAACCAACCAGCCGTTCGATCCAGAAGTTCCGGATATGGATGGTGTGATCAGTGGAGGCGCCGTATCCACTCTAACAACCACGGAACCACTTGCTATATTACCCGCCACATCATAGACACGCATGGCAATTGTATTGACACCGTCGCTGCTTATTACAGATCTTCCCGTTTGCCAGCCTGCGCCATTCTGGTTGTATTCAACGCGATCGACACCAGACAAGGTATCATCGGGCGTGATGCTGGTTGTAGCCGCACTTAGATACCAAGGGACATTCCCCACTGTCCCAAGCGTTGATATATCAAACGTTGGTGATGCGCTATCGACTTTCAATGTCAATGCAGAAGTGGAAAGATTTCCGGCATTATCGTAGGCACGCAAAATCAGGGGATGAATTCCATCCATAAAGTTGATCGGTGGAGTCGTCCAGGATGCGCCATTGTCAAGCGAAATTTCCACGCTGCCTTGTACACCCGCTAATGCATCGGCGCTAGTTGCAGAAAAATCCACCGCAGAACGATACCAACCATTCGTTCCTGATGTACCCAGGATTGAGGGCGTAATGATCGGACCACTGGTATCCACCTTGACCGTCTGCGAAATGGATTTGCTGTTACCAGCTTTATCGGTAGCAGTAATAATCAGGTTATGAACTCCATTGTTCAACGTCACCGGACTTGGCTTTCCGGGTCCACCATTGTCCGAGATCAAGACGGTGTTAATTCCTGAAGTAGCATCTGCAGCCGTTGCTGAAACAACAGCCGGACCGATGTACCAAGCATTTGCGCCGATCGAGCCGCTGACACTCATACTAATATTCGGCGAAACGGTATCAACTTTGGCAGTGAATGTCCCTAACGTGGAGCTATCACCATAAGACGAGAGCGCCCAGAAGTTGAAAGAGTTATTGCCTTCATTCAATGGCACACTGCAAGTTGCCCCCGCGCAGGCAAAGGTCAGCCCATTGAGCGAGCCTTCGATGGCGGTGATGCTGTATCCTGAAAGCGGTTCCGTCCCGCTCAGGAAAAGTTTGGCAGAAGTGTTGCACCAGCCATTGCTCAGCGTGCAGTTTTGAAGCACGTTACTGATCGTGGCGGGCGGTAAATTGATCACCGTTGTAACTTCTTCCGATCGTGTGCCGAGTTTGTACCAGTAGGTGGCATCGCCGCACTTCGTACCCGGACTGCGCTCCCATTCACAGACAATACAGTCATCCGCGATATTCCCATTTTTGTCCAAACAGTACGGTAGCTTGTTGTTATCCCGTGCCCACACACCATAGTCATACGTCACCACCTTGGTGCTTTCCGTGGTGCGGTTTGGACCAAGATAGGCAGCCAGAACGGGGATAACGATTCCCATTGCCAGGATCGCGACAACCAGAGACACAAGCGTTTTGCGTTTCCAGGCACCGCCCGCCATGACAGATGTGCCATTCATTAGATTCGATTTCTTGATCGTCACAAGTTACTCCTTACGAAGTGATCGAGCATCAATGATAAAGATCGGTATGGTGAGGAAAAGCCACGTGACTATCCCCCAAAACACCAAACCGGCAGACGCAATAATGATTAGTTTTTTCTTCTTTGATGGTTCAATATCCTTCATACAAGCAAAGCCTTTCCCAAAATGAAAGTATCACTCTGCAAATGTTACATGCCGTTTAAGGGGGGTGGTATCTCGACCGACGCGAACCATAGAGGATCCACTACCTAGATGCAGAAAAATAAGCAGCCATATAAATGTTACATGCCGGTTAAAGGGGGTGGCATCTCGACCGACGCGGGGGAATCAAAAAGGTGCTGCCAGAAGGAGTTAGGCAGCACCTTTGCTGAAACTTGATCTGAAAAATCCGCAATATCCAAGAGTGGGTAAATAAATTTCAGAGCAAGATCAGATGCTTCATTGCACCTGAGAGAACATGAAGATATTGAATTCTCATATGAACAACACTATACGTTGCCGGCCCAAGAAACAGACCAGGAATCGCAGGAATGAAACCGCAATTACTGCGCCGAACTAACCATCTCTGCCATAATTGAGGACCAATGAGCGCGGCAATCACAGAGGGAATTGGAAAAAGAAATCTGATGATCTCAATCTCTTTGCTTTTCCAGCATGTCGTAAATCTCCGTTCGCGGAATGCCAAGTAAATGTAAGTCGAGGGTGATGGCATCGAACGGAGTTCTATCCTTTAGGATCTCCATCGCTTTTCTTCCATCATCTGCAACTGTCCCATCAAAACCATGGAATTGAAGAATCAAGTCAAACATGAAGTACAAATCTTTTTGATCTTCGATGACGAGTACTTTGCTCATTGTGGCACTCCCCTACCACGAAAGTGGTGGGGCTTCTCGTGAATCATCACGAGCCACTTGCTCCGTGCCAAAGAGACTACGCAATGCAACAGATTGCGATACTTTCACCTGCACTGCGCCCGTGACTTTGTTCGGGTGCACGTGTGAATGCGGACGAAAGAAGAAAGGGTGAGGAGCAGCTACTTTGGAGAGTTCCCCATAGCAAAAACGGGAAAGAATGTTGGCGGCACCGCCTACATCACGATGGTAGGTTTGACCACATTTACAAGAGTAGATCCTGCCTTTGGGCTTTCGCTTTTTTCCACAATAGACGCAGGTTTGAGATGTATAGGATTCGTCTATCTCATCATTGACGAGGATGCCCTGTGCTTCGGCTTTGTATGTAATGTATCGGCGGACCTGGCCATGAGACCAATTACTCACCTTTTGCTGGCTTTTCCGATTTAGCCTCTTGCCATTTGCCACATCACGTACATCACCAATAGCTAGAGTTCCCACTCGATGAATGACACTCCAATCCACCACAGCCCTGCTGATCTTGTGTTCTAGGTCCCGACGCTGTTGTTTGTTTTGCGCCAGGAAACGGTTGATCCTTCTCTGAATTCTCCACCACCTCCTTGAGTGTTTCCGCTTCTTGGATTGCAGGCTTTTCAACTCGGCAAGACGTTTGTTCCAATATTGGTTGAGCGAGCGTAGTTCTCGACAGGACACGATGATGGCGTTCTGCCCATCGGTGATCGCCGCAGGGTGCACCTCTCCTAAGTCCACACCTGCTATGCCATTCCCAGGCCTTGCAGGTGGTTCGATACGATCTTCTATAACAATGTGCCATTCATATCTGCGTTGGGCTTTGTTATAGACTAGGCGCACTTCCAGAAATTGCTCGCCATCCAACATGACCAAAGAGGCGGGCAGATGAAAAGAGATTGGTTGATTTCCTTTTGCCAGAGACAACAGGAGATGATTGCCCCTCTTGCGAATGCCTGTGTTCTTCCAAATGGTAGTTCGATAGAATTTTTTCTTACGAGGATATTTCGCTCCTTCGTCTCGGTTTGCCTTGGCAGTCTTGCAGGCTTTGTAAAACGCCTCCTGAGCGGCATCTACAGAGTGAGCATGAAGAAAAGATGATTGAGAGATTCTGTCGTGATATTTCTGCATCCTTGGGTTGTTCAACCAAAGAGTATGGTTGCGATAGATCCGGTAGTGTTCAATCATGACTTCTGTATAAATACGCCCGCTCTCACGGTTGAGCGCATCAGCGACTCTGGTTGGAAGTTTGCATTCGACGAGAATTGTGCGTATCACTAGAGTCCTCTCTGTGCTTCGCGGAAGGCTTTGGGGACGATCAACTGCCGAGTATGCCCGAACGGAGTATATACCAGAACATTTGTTCCATCAAGATATGGGTCTAAAGAATTTGAAACAAGTTACGGGCTTATATCCCACCCCTACAGCTGGTGGGGGTTACGTCTTATTTTTCTAAGAAAGTGGTTGAGTGGACCTCAGAGTGAAGCATAGACCCTAGGGAATGAGCTGGTCTATTAGCCTCCTGCCGGCGTGATCAGACTCAACAGGATGTACGAAAACATAAAATCTACTAGCACGAGAATAACAAACACCACGAACAAGATTTCGCCAATTCGTGAAAGACTCTTCCAAAGGCGTGTTTGCCGCAGCTCGATTTTGTGGAAATTTTTCAAAGTAGTTTATAGTTCTAGAGGTTCCTTACTTTATTATTCACTAGAGAAACTATTTCTCAGGAAAGAAATAACACGCTGTTATATCCATAGGCATACAACAGGCTTAAGGGGTGGTATCTTGACCGACGCGAAGAGAATCAAAAAGTGCTGCCAGAAGGGGTTAGGCAGCACCTTTGCTGAAACTTGCTCTGAAAATCCGCATTATCCAAGGGTGGGTGAATGAATTTCAGAACAAGACCAGACTCTAGAAAGTTATGAGCAAAGATACATTACTTGAGGGCAGGAACCTTGTGCTCTACGATCTGAGTCACACGCTCAACCAGGTCCTCTATCTTGACTGGCTTTTCCAGCGCATTGATTCCCCGGATCTCGAAGTCCTTGATGTCACCCAGGTAGGCACTTACAACCAATACGCGATTGGCGTCACCGCGCTTTTCCAGCATATCGTAGATCTCCGTTCCCGGAATGCCAGGTAAATGTAAGTCGAGGGTGATGGCATCGAACGGAATTCCATCCTTTAGGATCTCCATGGCTTTCCTTCCATCGTCTACGATTGTCACATCAAAGCCATGGAATTGAAGAATCAAGTCAAACATGGAGTACAAATCTTTTTGATCTTCGATGACAAGAACTTTGCTCATTGTTAGCTTCCTTGTTAGTTGTAATGGATGCGCCATCGATGCCTAGAACCAATTGGAGAAAAAACTTGGCTCAAGCACAGCTATCAACAATACCGTACCAGCCATCAACAACAGAAATACATTGGAACCGATGACAAACTCAAGGATCCGTTGAAGGGCGGCTCGAACTTGCTTATTGGAATAAGCATTTAGGCGCATCATTGTGTTGCTCCAGACCGAACTTTATTGTATGCAGTCTCTTGTAACTTGGGACTGGACTCAGGGGCAAGTTTCGCAAGTTCGCCCAATCAGTCAAGAATTTTTCTCACATAACTATGGACTCATGGCGAAATTCTCGCAGAACCTGAGACTCGGTATTTTGGGGCTTGAAATCCAGCTATCGACAAATGTTTCTTCCTACAAGAGCGAAGATCACAAAAGTCTTCGCTCTTGTAGTCCCAAGTTACAAGGGACTCTAATTCTCCACATTCGTCAGGAATCTCAAGTTATGTGAGAATTCGAGTCCAGTCTCAAGTTACAAGAGACCGCACAATATTGTTGTTCATGGCACAGGAACTCCCGGCCATCCGATTTGGCCTTGTGCTTCCCTGACAGCCCAATACCACACTGGGCCCCAACTGTATGAGTGTGCCCATTCAGGGTTGTTGACATTACCGTTATCGTCCATGCGGCGAATGAAAGATAGGCGACCCCAATACGCATCAGGCTTGCCGTCGCCATTCAGATCGGCGAGCATACCTGCAGGAACCTGATTGATCGCCATATCCGGAGTGATAACAGTGGTCTTTGAACCACGCTTCCACCCCCATTCCCGATGACCAGTGAAAGTACCATTAGAATCTTTTCGGCAGTTGAGTTCACCATTGTCGCCAGCACCACCCACACAGGTCGATTTCCATTCGTAATAAGAAATCGTGCAGTAAACCATATAAGGAGCGCGCGTCCAGTTAGTATAGAGAGGAACATCAGGCTCAAGCTCTTCGAGTTGACCGACTTGCCCCGATAGAGGTCCACCACCGGCTGCGGGATGAGATGGCAGGTTCCATTGGAAGGTATGTAATTCACCAAGACGCATGCGGATCAAACCGATATTTTCCAGAAATACATCTGCCCAATCTGCAACTGGTTTGATTTCCAAACGCAGGGTAACATCTTTCCAGTCTCCAGTAGCAGGGCTACTTTCACTTCCACCACCCCAAGCAGCATAGCCTAGGTGTTCGGTTTTGCTCGAGGAGCCCAACCCCATCACGCGCATCACAGTATCCCAATTTACCAACGTCACAGGATATGGACGTGTGTGGATTTCCGCGCCGGGAAACGGCGTATGTACAGTAAGTTGCCATTCAGAGCCGGGGAAAGAACTGGAATCTACGAAATCAGTCGTACATGTCACGCCACTACTGGTGACAACAAATTCATCACATGGATTGGGCGGAGTAGAAGTACCAGGAGTTTCACATGTCGTAGCGGTGATATTTCCGTTGTCATCTTGATTCAAACCGACAGCACCAACCGCCTCGCCAGTACAAGAATCAACCATTCCTGTAGCAGTAGTACACAAACCGGCAGGGACCGATCCACTGCCATCGATCACAGAACCATCAGGCAAAATAACTCCGCCCGGCGCCCCACCGTTTCCGACCGGAATTGTGACTGTACCTTGAACAATATTTTCGCCCGGCGTACAAGAGTTGGTATCAGCATCGCCAGTACCATTATTATTATTGTTATTACCGTCGCCCGAACCTCCACCATTGCCATTAGTCGAAGTACCTGGACTACCATTACCGGGTGTCGAACCTCCATCAGTCCCCCCGTCACCAGGATTGCTACCTCCATTATCGCAAGTTGCACCATCTCCGGTTACAACAACGGAGCAACCACCTTGCGCGGCTGCCAATTTCACATTGACTTTGAAAACTGTTACAACAACAGTGCTCAGTGCTAGCAGAGCTAGCACTGAGCAATATATGAAATTCTTTTTCCAATCATTCGTCATAGAAAGACATCCTTATTATTGAATTAATGACTGCTTTTCAACTCAGCCAAGAAAGCATCCGAGAATTCTTGACCGACAACGGTTTGCCAATTTTGGGGCAGAGGTAACGCGGCGAGTCCGTATTTCTCCGCCATGACACTAGTAGTTAGTGTTGAGGTTTGCGCAGGTATTTGGGATAGATCAACATCCCACACCTTGCCGCTTCCAATCCATGTCCAGTTTCCATTGCCGATGTATCCAAACCACATGGGGCGTCTGACATTCTTGGCGCTCTCAATGGTCAGCAATTTCCCGTTTGCACTGCTGACTAAATATTGAGTTCGATAGTCGGCAAAAAACTGACAAACTACCGGATAACCGTTGCCCCACGATACGATTTGACCACCGTTGAGTGTCGAAGTGGTAAAGCACCCACTGAACGACATCTCAAGACCGGTTCCACCATTTGCATTTACACGCCATTCAGCAAGCTTGGAGCTGTTGACCGCCGAAATGACTTCCACCGACTGGGGTTGGTCATTGAAGTCTGTCAAGACAGTAACACTTGCAAGGTTCGTGATCAGGGTATTGCTCTGCAAACCTAACGCGGCAGCAGTATCAGCCCGTGTATATCCAAGCGCCGTAGTGGCATAAACCCAAGCCGCAGTCTTTTCAAGATTGTCATAAACACACTGAGGAGCAATCACCTTGAGATTACTGCCAGGCGAGGCTACCTGATCAGATAAGGTCCAGCTTGCAGGATCAGAAGGACATCCTTCGACTGGTACGATTGACGCCGCAACGACGGCGGTTTCGGTTGGGTTTAAGTTCGAATCCAAAGGACGCGGTGTTGCCATCACTTCGGAGACCATCTGGTTGCGATTGACTGCAGCGACCACGCCGATGGCAGCGACGAGGACGAAAATCCATATTGCGACCTTCACATAGGTTCGCATTTTGTTGCCGGTTCTGGTTGAGTAAGTAAATTGATTGTTCATAAAGCACCTCTTTGGTATAGGATTACTGCATTGAGTTTCTTGAGCAGTATGGAAGATTTATACTGCCGCAAGACTCGCAGTTACCCTATGTTAGATTAGTGTTTTTCCCGCGTGACGCCCCATGCCAGATAGCCTACAGCGTGAACAGTGATCGGGCGCGATACAAAGAGATACCCAGCCGAATTTACTCTTGCAGTTACACGGCAAAACGGTCTATCTACAGAATCACCACAAACCACATCTACAAATTGCACATAGGATGGTGCTTGCATCCGGAAATAGTCATAGGCAACTTCCTCTGCAGCATCCACATCAGAAAGGATTTTTCCATTGGGAAGCAGTCGGACCTCTTGTGCTCCCGCGTGCGCAGAGAGGTCAGCAACTGCCACGGCTTCCATGGCACGGACATTGGTCGTCATATAGTCAAACAAGCCCAGAATGAATACCGCCATCAGCGGCAACATGAGAGCGAAGAGAGTTATAGACTGACCTCTCTCACTGGGTTTCTTTAGTTCTAGGGCCATTTTGCCTTCCATGTTTCCGATCGAGAAGCAAACGACTCGACGCTGGGTGAACCTTTGCTGATGTCTAGCAAGCCATTGAACAAGAGAGGCGCGGACCATTGCACTTCACAACGCCCCGCGTCACCTCGACCACTTGGCGGATAGATGCGAACTTGATAGGACGCGCCAAAGGTAGCACTCCAATCCCCGTCCAGAGTTTTCTGGGCGATCAAGCGCGCGTTGTGGGTCGCTTTGACTGGATCGGGGGACTGGCTGAGAAACTGAGCGCAACCATAGGCAGCGGAGATCGCCGCTGTCCTGGTGCGGTGAATTGGGATGAGTGCCAGGATGCCAAAAATGACGATGACCGCAAGGACTGAGAACAGAGCCGTTTCAGCCAAAGCCTGACCCTGTTCTCCTTTCTTGCGAAGGACTCTCGCGGGTGCGGCGTTCATTCGTTTAC
>Ga0137334_1000171_pt1 | contig 10271 bp, 14 predicted proteins | sample EasRivERMLT262_2_FD_104776 | JGI IMG/M metagenome (GOLD analysis project Ga0137334, IMG submission 104776) | Soil microbial communities from meander-bound floodplain in the East River, Colorado, USA - East River MetaG ERMLT262_2 | ecosystem: Environmental > Terrestrial > Soil > Floodplain ...
GGATCGGGAAAGAGATCGAGCACGTGCTGACGAAGGCCGCGCAGAACGGCGGCAAGCTAGACGGCAAGGCGTACCAGACGATCAAGGGCGAACTCGATCAGCTCGCCATGCAGCGCGACATCTCGCCGCTGGCGCGTGAACTGCGCGAGGTGTTGGACGATGGCCTGCAGCGTGCGGCCCGCGGTACAGATGACTTTGCGCGCTTGAAGGTCGCGCGCACCCGATACGGCCGGCTGCTCAAGATAGCGGACGCCACGGACGAAACCGGCCGCATTTCGCCGGCCAAGTTGTGGCAGCAGTTCAACACGAAGGGCAACCGGGCTCAAGCCAAATTCGGCAAGGGCGATCAGGAACTGGTGAGCCTAGCGCGCGCCGGGCGTGCAGTGCTCACCGATAAGATGCCCAACTCCGGCACCGCGCAGCGCCTGGCCGGGCAACTCGCGATCCCTGCCATCGCCGGCACAGCCGGGCAGCTGGCTACCGGAGATCCATCCGAGGCGCTGAAGTACGCTGCGCTCGGATACGCCATTCCGCGTGGCGCGCAGGTGATCCTCAATAATCCACGGGTTGCTGGCGCGCTGGCTCGAGGGATGGGACCGAGGGCGAAGAGCGTGCTGACGAGTCCGCCGTCGCGGGAGCTCCTGCGCTACATGGCGCTGCCGCCGCTAGTCGCCAATACGGAACAGCAGTAGACGCTTTGCGCGCCCTTCTGGGATGAATCGGAAGCAGCACCACCTGAACATGCGGAGCGCCACGTAGGCGACGAAAACGATGAACGGCTGCAGCACCACAGCCAACTGCCAAGGCTTCATGTAACCACTATGCCCCTATACGAATACGCCTGTCCACGCTGCGGCGCGGTTGTAGAAATATGTCGCAAAGTCGCCGACCGCCACCGCGCGACGCGCCATTGCGGGGTCAAAACGAAGCTCGTCATCGTGCCGCCCATGATCCGCAGCACGTTCGCGCCGTTCCGGGCCGTCACCGGCGACCGGCGCGTCATCAATAACGAGACCGAACGGCGCAAGTTTATGCGCGAGTTCAGGCTCGCCGAGATCGGCAACGACCCGTCGATGGCACCGCCGCAAGAGAGCGAAAAGGCGCTGGAATCTCGTAGAAAGCGCGCTTTTCGTGATTTGCAGCAACTGAAGGACTTGCCTAACTTCGGCGGGGATGAATGAAGTAACCGGTTCACTTGACGCTGGCGCGGACACGTCTGCCAGCCCGGAACCGTCCCTTCGAGACGAGCTGGCCTCTGCCTTCGACAGCGCGGAAACGTCTGCTGCCGGCAGCGGTACGACTGATACAGCGACAGCGCAGGCACCAGATGCGCCGGGAAGCTCACCCGGCACGCAGCCTGTCAGCGGCGATCAGAGTGCAAGCCCTCAACCTCTTGAGGTTCCCCAACACTGGAAAGACGCAGACAAGGCGCTTTTTGCCAAGGCACCGCCCGAGATTCAGCAACGCTGGATCGAGCGCGAAACCGAACAGCAAAAGGGCGTCGATGCGAAGTTCCAGGAAGTCGCTTCCTACCGTAAGGAACGCGAGGAGATCGACCAGATCTTCCAACCGTTCGCGCGCGAGATGGAACTGAATGGTGTGAGCCGCACGGCGGCCATCAATCAGCTCGTCGCCGCGCATCGGTTCCTGATGGAGAAACCACTCGAGGCTACCAAGTGGCTGCTGCAATCCTACAAGGTTGACCCCGAAGCACTCATTGCATCGCTGACCGGCGAAGACGGCCAGACGGCTGACCCCCATTTCAAGACGCTGGAGAACAACTTTCTTCAGCTGAGTTCCAAGCTCGACGGATTCCTCGAACAGCAGACGAAGGCGCAGCACGAAAAGGCGTTGACCGATGTCACCCTTTTCGCCGAAGCCAAGGATGAGAAGACGGGCAAGCCGTTGCATCCGTACTTCGACGAAGTGGCCGACGAAGTGCTGTTACTGATGCGCGCAGACAAGCGATCGACGCTCAATTCCGCCTATGCAAAAGCCCTCCGCATGAATGAAACGGTGTGGGGCAAGATCCAGGCGGAGTCGGCAAGCGCGCAGCAGCAGAAGGACGAGCAGGAACGCAAGGAACGGGTCGAGAAAGCCAAGCGGGCCGCAGTCGGTAGCGATGCCTCGGGCGCCAATGGGACAACAGCCCAACCCAAGACGCTGCGCGAGGATCTGGAAAGTGCGTTCAGCAACTACCAGTGAACTCCGCGCTGAGGAGTAGCGAGCATGGCATCCCCGAACCTTTCGGAGATCATCACCACAACGCTCCGCAATCGAAGCGGCAAAACGGCTGACAACGTTTCGAAGGGCAATGCCCTGCTGAACGAGATCAAGTCGAAAGGCGGATGGAAGTCCGCCACCGGTCGAACGATTGTGCAGGAGCTCGAGTATTCTGAAGGCCGCTTCCAGTGGTACAGCGGCTACGACGAGATCGACATCACTCCGGCCGACGTGATCAGCGCGGCTGAGTACAACTGGGCGCAGTGCGCTGGCACGGTGGCGGCATCCGGTCTCGAAATCGACGTGCAGAATACCGGGAAGGAACAGATCATCGATCTGTTCGAGGCGCGCATCAAAAACGCGCAGCACACCGTCAAGAATCAGCTCACCGTGGGCCTGTATTCAGACGGCACGGCGTTCGGCGGCAAGATCGTCGGCGGCCTGCAACTGCTAGTCGCGGACAATCCGGCAACCGGCACCGTCGGCGGCATAAACCGCGCGGTCAACCCGTTCTGGCGCAATCAGTTCTTTCGCGCCACGACAGACGGCGGTGGCACGATGTCGGCGGTCAACATCCAAGGCTACATGGACGAGCTCTTTCTGCGCACCACGCGCGGCAACGACAAGACCGACATGATCGTTGCGGACAAAACCAGCTACAAATTCTACTGGGCATCGCTGCAGGCAAATCAGCGGTTCCTCGAGGAAAAGAAAGCTGGCGCCGGATTCCGCTCACTCGAGTTCGCCGGTGTCCCCGTGTACTACGAGGACTCCACCGGCATCCCGGATCGGCACATGTACTTCCTCAACACTGACTTTCTGTTCGTGCGGTACGCGCCGAAACGCAACTTCACCCCGCTGCCTGTAGAGCGGTCCTATAACCAGGATGCAATGGTGCAATTCATCCTGTGGGCCGGGCAGTTCACCACCAGCAACGCCTCTCTCCAGGGCGTTCTGAACAACAACTGAGGGAGCAGCCACCATGTACTTTGCAACAGAACCGAAAAACCTCCCTCAGATGCTCCAGGCGACGAGCGACACGCAGAAACTGCCGTTCGGCACGATCGCGAAGGGCTACGACGTCATTCAAGGAGCGGGGGAGTTCATCTACCTGGCAGGCGTCGCGTCGTGCGTCGTCGGCTCACGCGTCACTTACGTGCCGCACACAGGCGTCACGACACTCGGCGATGCCACGGCTAACAGCGGTCTCCCGACTGCCTTCGCCATGGCGGCTCTCACGGCAGGCCTCTTCGGTTGGTTCCAGATTTCCGGCGCAGCCATCGCGGTGAACAACGCGACCGCGGCGGCCGGCACTGGGAAGATCGCGGCGGCTGGTGCGATCACCTCGGCCGCGGTGACTGGCGGGCAGATCCTGGGCGGAGTGATTGCCGTGGCGAACGGCACGACCTTCACCAAGACCTGCACGACACGCAACGGCTCGACGCAGCTCATCGTGCCGAACTTTGACGGCTTGTTCGTGGGACTCCCGGTGTCAGGCACCGGTATCGCCGCCTCAAGCGTCATCGCTGCGGGTGTTGACGGTGCTCCGAACGCTTCGGGCGGCGCCCCTGGCGGCGGCGGCACAGTGAACCTCAACAACGCCATGACGGCCGACGGCACCGTGGTCGTCACCTTCACGCGAACGAACTTCAGCTTGTTCGGCGGCGCTGGGCGGTTCGCGGTGCAGGGTCAGATTACCTGACCAGCCAGTCAGTACCTCACCGGGGGCGCTCGCGGCCCCCGGCCTCTTTCAAGGAGGTTCCATGCCACAGGAACAGAAACGCTACTTCAAGGCGAGCAACGGCAAGCTGATGTGCGAGGTGTCGTACTACCATGAGGACACAGACACCACGTCGACGAGCTTCACGCGTGAGGCAACGCCGCTCGAAGTGGTGGCGGAACTCGGAATCCTCGACGTCGCGGCCGAGAAGAAGCGCCTGCCGAAGAAAGCCGCCAAGCGGAAGAAAAAGGTCGCGCCGAAAAAGCCGAAGCCCGTAAAACGCAAGAAGCGAGGCTGATCAGATGGAAACACAACCCGCATTCAACCCGGAAGCCTTCGCGCCGGCCGCCACGTCCGAGGCCGCATTCCGTAAGCAGTACGAACTGCAGCCGGGCGACGAAGGACTCGATGTCGAGTTCTACAAGAAGCCGGTCGTGATGACGTTTCGCACCAAGCAGGCGCGCGAGGGCGACCCAGCGAAGAACATTCCGGCGAATCCTGCAGCCGATGACATCATCGAGTATCAGGACTTTCTGCGCATCAACGTACCAGGCAACGACAAGATGCAGTTCGACGGCCCGGTCAACGACCTGCACAAGCGAAGGTTCGCGGAGAAGTGGGCGGCGTACCAGTCAGGGCAGAAGGCAGACAGCGGCACGCCGCTTGACACGCTCCCCGGTCTGATGCCGGAGCAAATCGCGCTCTTCAAGACGAAGCACGTCCACAACCTGGAAGCGCTCGCCGGGATCAGCGACACGCATGGCCCCAACCTGGGACTCGGCTGGCGGTCGCTGCGCAAGGCCGCGCAGGACCGCCTGGCTGGCGCCGGAAAGAACGACGTCGCCGACCTCAAGAAACTGGTCGAGGCTCAGGCGGCCGAAATTGAGAAGCTGAAAAAGCCGAAGGGCCCGTGAGCTTACTGACGATAGCGAGGGCCGTATCCCAAGACAGCGGCTTCGCATCGCCTGCGTCGATCGTCGGCAATGCTGACGACACGGCGGTGATGTTACTCGCACTCATCAACAAGAGCGGCAAGGCACTGGCGCGGCGTCCGTGGGCCACGCTGCAGAAAGAGCACACGATCACCACGGTCATCGGCACGCCTGACTACGCGCTGCCGGTCGACTATGGCTACTACGAGAACGACACCGCATGGGACCGCACCGGCTTCCTGCCGATCGCCGGCTCGCTGTCGCCGCAGGAGTGGCAGATCTTCAAGTCGAGCCAGATCGGCTCCGGAATCCCGTTCACCAGCTTCCGGGTGAAGGCCGGGCGCGTCTATCTCGACCCGACGCCGGTGGACGTCCGCACACTCATCATCGAGTACGTGTCGAAGCGATGGGTCAGCAATGCTGCCGGAACTACCTTCTACGACAGCTTCCAGATCGACACCGACCTGTCGCTGATCGACGAGTACCTGCTCGAGCTCGACCTCACCTGGCGGTTCCTCGAGCGCAAGGGGCTCGCCTACGACGAAGCCAAGCTGGAAGCTGACGAAACGATCGACCTCATGCTCGGGCAGGACGTGCCGCGCAATCCGATCGACTTGAATGATCGCGGCGGGGCGTGGCCGCCACTGCCTCGGGCGCCTCTGACGGGCTTCGGCTGAAGCCATGAACGCCGTTGCGCTGCAACGCCAGCGACGACGGGTCAACCGGCAGCAAAAGGCGGTCCCGGACGCCTACCCCGCGCCGGTCGGCGGCTGGAACACGCGCGACGCACTCGCCGAGATGCCGCCGCTCGATGCGGTGATCCTCGACAACTGGTTCCCCGGCTTGGGCTCTTGCAAGATGCGCGGCGGTTCCGCCGGATACGCCACCGGCTTGGGCGGCGCCGTCAAGTTCCTGGCCGAGTTCAACGCCGGCAGCCTGCGCAAGTTCATCGCCGGCGCTAACGGCAACATCTGGAACATCTCCGCATCCGGTGCCGGAGCCTCGCTCGCGAGCGGATTCACGCAGGACGCTTGGGAGTGGGCGCAGTTCGACGACTCCGCTGGCGGTGCCCGCATGGGGCTCGTCAATGGTGCAGACGCGCCGCAGATCTACAACGGCACCACCGCCGCGGCGATGACTGTATCCGGCCCAACTGTCGCGAATCTCAACGGCATTCACATCTTCAAGTCGCGCTCGTACTTCTGGGACGACCGCACGCAGGATTTTTGGTATTCGGCGCCACAGGCGTTAGGCGGCGTACTGTCTCGCTTCCCGCTAGGCCGCGTACAGGGCACCGGTGGCAACCTGCAGGCGATGGCAACGTGGTCGCGCGACTCCGGGTCAGGCCCGGAAGATCTCGCGGTGTTCATCCTCTCTTCGGGCGACGTGCTGGTGTATGCGGGCGATGATCCAGGCACTGCCGCGAATTGGAGGCTCGTCGGGCGCTACACCGTCGCTCCGCTGGTCAACAAGCGCGCGATCAACAAGCTCGGCGCCGATCTAGTCCTCGGCACGAAAGCCGGGTACGTCTCGCTCGCGCGCGTGTTTCAGCAGGGCCGCTTCACTGACGCACAGGGCGCGATCTCTAACAAGATCCGCCAGACCGTGCTCGACGCTACGGCGTCTTTCGGGACGCTGTTCGGTTGGCAGCTCATCCACTACCCGCGCGCAAACCAGATCTTGATGAATGTGCCGACCTCTTCCTCGGCCTTTCAGCAGCATGTGATGAATACCGAAACAAAAGCGTGGTGTCGCTTCCTCGGCATGAACGCGCTGTGCTGGGGGCTGTTCAACGACGAACTGTATTTCGGCACCAGCGCCGGCACCGTGCTGAAAGCGGACACCGGGATCGGTGATTCAGGCGCCCAAGTGCTCGCGAATGCGCAAACGGCGTGGAACTACTTGGGGAACCGTCGCCGTGCAAAACGCATCAGCGGCCTGCGCATCGGCCTACGGAGGGGCGCATTGGCTGTCGATTACCAGTGCGGCATCGGCTTCGATTTCCGCGAGCTCACGACGGTCATCGTACAAACGATTTCGGCGGCGGGTGGCGCGACGTGGGAGGACTGGGAAACGAATCTCTGGGATACGCAGCCCTGGGGCGGAGACGGATCTGCTGCGAGTAACGCATGGTCGAGCGCGTCCGGCAGCGGCTATGCCGTGAGCGTGTCGCTTCGCATCAGCTCGGCTACGCAGCGTATCGATTGGTACTCGCTGACGTACCTCGCGGAGCCCATGGGGAATATCGGGTAGGAGTACTACACATGGCTTTCAATGGTTCAGGCGTTTTTACCCGCGTTCGCAACTGGGCGCAGGACAAGCTCAACTCACTGAATCCGACGGCGGCTCGGTTCGATGAGCACGACGACGATATCGCGCTCGGCCTCACGAACTGCATCACAAAAGACGGGCAGACGACGCTTACGCAGAATATCCCATTTGGCACTCGCAAGATCACCGGCCTCGGCGACGCGACAGCGGCCACGGATGCGATGAACCGGCAGGCGAGCGATGCGAGGTATTTGCAGGGTGCGGTCGCTCCCGTGTTCACCGCATTCCCTGTGGAACTCGAGGGTGCAGCGCCGATCCTGCTGTTCGACGAAACGGACGCTGCGGCAAATGAGCGCATCTGGTTCTGGCGCAGCCTCGGCGGGCGCATGTTGTTGTCCAGCGCAACGGACGCCGCTCCGACCACTGCGGTGCAGAACGCGATCGACATTGACCGCTCCGGCACCGTGGTTAACTACATAGCGCTGGAAGCGACGACGATCACGCTCAACTCCGTAAACATTACCGACTACGCGCGGCTGTCGCTAGTGCCGACGTTCACAGGCGGGCAACTCAGGGTCGCCGGGGTGCAGGCGATATATGTGTGGGACGAGACAGACGCGGCCGCAAATGAAAGATTGTGGAAGGTATACACGAACGGAGGTATTTGGCGTCTGGTAACACAGACCGACGCCGAGGGCGGAGAAGTCACAGCGATCTCCCTTGATCGCACTGGCACGACGGTCGATTCCATTGCTCTAACCGCCACCTCTGTCACTGTGAACGGCAACGCAGTGCTGACGGCAGCGAGCTCCATCGCCGCCGACCAGATCAGCACGACGTACACCGATGCCGACACCAGCACGGCGCTCACCGTCGGCGCCGGTCATGCCGAGACCATCCGCCGCATGACGGGCGCCAGCGCGGTCACCATCACCTTGCCGAACAGCGTCCCGTCAGGGTGGGCCGTAGGCGACACGATGGTGTTCATCCGCGGCACGGCGCAGACCGTCACCTTCACGTCGGCTGGCACTATCCGCAGCAAGGGCACATCCACAATCACGGTGCAGAACGGCATGGTGAGCGTGACGCTGGCAGCGTCCGGCGTCTGGCAACTAGGTGGTGACGTGTGAGCGTCCGACTCATCAAGCAGGCGCTCGGCGGCGACATCATCTTTCTGGGCGCGGATTCTCCGCTGGACGCGACTCCGGTAGGCGGACCGGTGAGCGTGACGTGGCGCATCGATGCTGACGGCCAGGTGTACTACACCATCTCCGACGTCATTGCAGCGCGCTATGCGTGGATCTCGCCAGCCGTCAACGCAGCGCTCTATGAGTTCCGTTGGGTGACGCAGGGCACCGACCCCGACACGGTGACAGGCGTGTCAGGAACTTGGGACGCGATGTCGTCAGATAAGACCTTCACGGAAAACCAAACCGGGTCGGATCGCACGGCGTTATTCACCGCCGAACTACGGCGCATCGCAGGGCCTGGCCCGACGATCGCCAGCGTCACCATTTCATTGCAGGCGCTGGGTGCGCCATAACAGTCCGCGCTCGCGGAGGAGGTAGGTCATGGATCTGTGGTCACTGGTAGTTGTTCTGGTCGTCATCGGCGTGCTGCTGTGGGCCGTCAATAAGTTCGGTGCCGAGTTCATCGACGGCACGATCCTCAAGATCATCAACCTAGTGGTGATCATCGGCGTGGTGCTGTGGATTCTCTTCGCGCTATTCGGGCCGCTGCCGAACATCCACATCGGGCGCTAAGTCATGGCGCACGACAATCAACTTCAGGCGATGGGCTCAGTCCCGGTCCCTGACCCAACAGTACTAACGACGCAGTTGCTCCTTCGCGAGATCGCGGCGCTACGCGAACTTCTCGAAACGAAAGTCAATTGTCTGAGCGAGATCGTCGACGAGCGCTTCGGCGGGATGGATAAAGCCATCAAGCTCCTGCAGGACATCAACGACCGGCAGCCTGGAGAGGTTGACACCAAGATCGAGAACCAGCGGAAACTCCATCAAGAGAAGTTTGACGGCATCGAAAAGCGGTTCGAGGATCAGAAGGAAGCGCTCGGCACCGCTCTCCAGGCGGCGAAGGAAGCCGTCAGCGAGCAGAACAAGAGCAGCAGCGCTGCAATACAGAAGTCTGAAACGTCCACCGAGAAGCAGATCGGCGGGCTCGACAGCAAAATCACGTACATCAAGGAACGGGTCGACAACATCGAAGGCAAGAGTGAAGGCCGCGGGTCGCTGTGGGCATACATCACCACCGGGATTGCCGTGCTCGTCGGCGTGCTCGGCGCAATCTTCGGGATGTCACGCTGATGCCGCGCTTCAGTCACTCCTCGTTGCAGAAGCTCGCTACATGCGACCAGCGGTTGCAGGACGTGCTGAACGAAGCGATCAAGACGCTCGACTTCACCGTGATCGAAGGGCACCGCGGGCAGGACGCGCAGAATGATGCATTCGCCCGCGGCGCATCCAAGCTCAAGTTCCCATTCGGCAAGCATAACGCCACCCCGTCTCGAGCCGTAGACATCGCGCCGTGGTACGTCGACGGGAAGGACCGCATCGTGTGGAAGGATGTGCCGGCATTCGGGCGTCTGATGGGCTACCTGCAGCGCATCGCAGAAGAGAAAGGCATCAAGCTGCGCTTCGGTATCGACTGGGATGGCGACTGGCACACGGCCGGCATGGATTCCGGTGAAACATTTCTCGACGCACCTCACATCGAACTGGTGGACCCATGAAAGCATTCTGGAAGTACATGCGACAAAACGGCACGAAGGTCATCGGCGCCGCCGGCAGCGTCGTCGCAACCATCGCGCTCATTGACCCGTCGCTGCTGACCGCGCTGTTCGGGCTTCGCGGGCTCGCAATCATCATGCTGGCATCGAGCATCGCGACCGGCATTCGTGGCTTCACCAACACCGCTGCGATCAAGCAGGACATGCGTGCCGAAGGCGTCATCGTTGAGAACGTCGAGGCAGTCAAATGAGCGAGCTCTACGACGTGGTCGCGCGTGATCAGATCACACACGAGGTCCGGCGCGTGATCGAGCGCGGCCAGACGCAGGAAGAGGTTACGAAAATCATCTTCCAACTCAACGTTAGCAAGCCCGAGGAC
>Ga0137334_1000173_pt1 | contig 10228 bp, 9 predicted proteins | sample EasRivERMLT262_2_FD_104776 | JGI IMG/M metagenome (GOLD analysis project Ga0137334, IMG submission 104776) | Soil microbial communities from meander-bound floodplain in the East River, Colorado, USA - East River MetaG ERMLT262_2 | ecosystem: Environmental > Terrestrial > Soil > Floodplain ...
ATATCAGGACAATCTAAAAATATATACTGCTCAATCGAAGCTTTGGTCTCCGATTGAGCAGCATTGTTTATGACTATGCAGCATTATCGTTCTCTTGAAGGACTGATCCTGGAAAATACGTGGCTGACCGTCGGTGTTTTCGACGGTGTTCATCGCGGTCATCGACAGGTCTTTAATAAACTGACAGCAGGTGCCCATGCCAATAGGGCGCTTGCTGTTGTTTTAACGTTCGATCCACACCCGGCAAAAGTGTTTGGGCGCGGGGACATTAAATTGCTGACGTTGCCAGGCGAACGTGCGAAACTGCTGGGCGAACTGGGTGTGGATGCGGTCATTACACATCCGTTCGATAGACAAGTTGCGGATATCACAGCGTTCGATTTTATGAAACAGCTCAAGGATCAGTTGGATGTGCGACATCTTGTGCTGGGATATGATTCCACGCTGGGGAAGAACCGCGAAGGGCATGCGGCGCGGCTGGCTGAAATCGGCTTGGAGTTGGGCTATACTGTCGAAACCGTATCAGCTTTGGGCGATGAAAGCGGCGTGATCTCGTCTACAGAGATCCGCAAATTGGTCACGGTGGGGAAGGTCGCAGAAGCGGCACACTTGATGGGTCATCCGTATCGTTTGCAGGGGTTGGTAGCTTACGGCGATCAGCGCGGACGTACGATCGGTTTCCCGACTGCGAACTTGAATTACGCACATGAGAAAGTTGTTCCAGCGAGTGGGATCTATGCGTGTTGGGCATATGTGCGGGGTGAGAAATATTCTGCGGCGGTGAACATCGGCACGAACCCAACCTTTACGCCTGATAAACAGACCCTCAACGTGGAAGCTTATCTGTTGGATTTTGATGATGATATTTATGATGAGACGGTAACATTGGAGTTTGTGCAGCGTCTGCGTGATGAATTGAAATATGACTCGGTGACGGCATTGATCGAGCAGATCGGGCGCGATGTGGAACAGACCCGCGAGTTATTAGGAACGGCTTAGCCGTTCCTTTTTTATTTCTACAGGGTTGTATGAAATAACCAAAGGAGGCTACTATGCCACAAAACGGAATTCATGCAATCGTTGGAATCGCATCGCGTAAGTGGATGCCCAAAAAGGAATGGTTGTTGCTTGGGGTGGTGTTGGGCAATATGTTCCCCGATCTGGATAATCTGGTCGTTGCTTATGCCGTACTCGCCAAACTACCCGAGCCTGAACATTATCATCGTACGTTCACACATAGCGTCTTCACGATTCTCACGATGCTGATCTTGTTTTATGTCATTGCCGTGTTGACGAAAAATGAGAAGTGGAAGAACTTCGGCATTGGGTTTGGCGCAGGTATTCTGATGCACATCCTGGTTGATCTGGTGCTATGGTTCAATGGTGTTGCCTTACTTTGGCCCATCCCGTTTGAATTAAATTTCTGGAGTTGGTTTGCCACACCCGCATGGTTGACGATCCTGCTGGAGACTGCCGAGTTTCTGGCGTTTGGTTTATATTTCCTTCTGCTTGTTTCACTTTCCCAACGCCATGGCGCGGATGCGGACCGACAACGTTCGACCAAAACCTGGGCATATATCGAGTTTCTGCTATTCATTGTTTTCACTGCGTTATTCTTCAGTATCGGCAGAGCGGGATTGCATTACCAGGTTTATGGCGGCTTGTATCTTGTTTCATTGATCGTAGGGATGGTGATGACGATACGGATGCGACGAGCGCTCGAAGCCTTGTAATTTCGTAGCAAACTGAAAACTTCGTCAGGTTCTGGTTGACTCGTGAGTTCTTTTGTTGTACAGTAGTTCAAAACCATATTAGCAAAGGGAGAATGCTATGAATCAATTTAATGAACCTGCTGCTCAACCTACACAGGTCCCCATGTCGGAACATGCGCTTGAAATGCAACGGACCCAGGCTGTGCTGGCTGAGCTGACCAGCCGTATGAAAAAAGGCGCCAACAATTTCTATTGGATCGCCGCGCTTTCGGTAATTAATTCCTTCGTCTTGCAGTTCGGCGGCAATTCCTATTTTGTAGTTGGTCTGGGCAGCACCCTGTTCGTCGACAGCATTTTTGTAGAGATCGCCAAGTCCTTTTCTGAGGGCGCCATTGTGGTGAAGCTCATCGGGCTTGCCATTAGTATCGTGATCGCGGGCATTGTAGCCTTGTTTGGCTTGTTTGCAAACCGTGGCAAGAAATGGGCATTCATAGTCGGCATGGCACTGTATGGACTGGATACGTTTATTATGCTTGCCTTCCAGGAGTGGATGGGCTTGCTCTTCCATGCGCTCTTCCTGTATGGTTTATTTGGCGGTCTGCAGGCATTGAATGCGCTTAATAAATTCGTGAAACCGGCTCCAACCGATTTTCCACAGAATATCGGCTCCTGAATATTTTCGGGCGACCTACGGGTCGCCCTTTTTATTGACATATACCTGCTCTCAAAAAGCACAACATGTGAGGGTATAATCTGCCAGATTTTCCAAAGGAGACAACCATGCCCGAACGTGAAATATATTTATTATCGCCGCGTGCGCTCAGCCCTGAAACCATTGCGGTGGCTTTTGCCAAAACCTCGCGCGCGCCTGAATCATTCCGTGCTATTGCTGCCGAACTCAGCGACGAAAAATCTGCGCAGTTCCATGAGAAGTGGGTGGTGGGCTATGGTCATGCTTCAGTAGCTGAACATGCGGTTTTGCACATCGCCTTCGAGAATGTCTCGCGCATTGCCATCGAGAGCATCGAATCGAATCGCCTTGCCTCCTACACGGAGAAGTCCACGCGCTACCAAAAATGGGGACCGGATGATTTTACGATCCCGCCCGAAATGCGCGAAGCGGGGCATCCACTGCGCGCTGAATTTGTGGATACGATCCGCCTCCTTTTCAAAGCCTATGCTGATTCATTGGACCCGGTCCGGGTGCGTGTCTTTGAGCGTTTCCCGCGCCGCGAAAACGAGAAGGATGAAGCCTGGGATCGGCGCGTCCGCTCAAAGTATGTGGATGTGTGTCGCTTCCTGTTGCCAGCCGCTGCACTTGCAAACGTGGGCATGACCGCCAATGCGCGCGTCATCGAGAACACCATTCGCAAGATGCTCTCGCACGAATTGGCAGAAGTCCGCGAGATTGGTGCGAAAGTAAAGGAAGTATCCAAAGCTGAAACTCCTACACTGGTGAAGTATGCAGATGCGGTCTCATATTTGGTTGAAACCATCAAAGACCTTGAAAATCGTAAATCCGAAATCGTAAACAGCGTCCCCTTTGGGGATCGTAAATCAAACGAGTGGTGCGAATTAATTGACTATGACAACAACGGTGAACAAAAGATATTAGCTGCCGCGTTATATCGTTTTGGCGAAATGCCATATGCTGATGCTTTAGCTTATGTTGAATCGTTGAATGAAGAATCCAGAACTGCAATCGCTGAATCGCTATTGGGACGTTTGGGCAAATTCGATGTTCCGTTGCGCGAGTTGGAATATTGCACGTATACGTTCGATCTGGTTATGGATCAGGGTGCGTATGCCGAGTTCAAGCGTCACCGCATGATGACGCAGACGCCACAGAGACTGACCACGCGGCTTGGGCATGCGACTCCGCTTTTGATCACAGAAGCAGGCTTCGGGTCCGCGTATGAAGCGGCGATGAATGCGGCGAGCGCGATGTTCGAGAAGTTGTATGTCTTCAGTCCTGATGTTGCGCAGTATATTGTCCCTAATGGCTTCAATCGCCGTGTGTTGGCGGAGTTTAATTTGCGAGAGGCATTCGCATTCTGTCAGTTACGTTCCGCGGCGAACGCGCATTTCTCGATCCGGCGTGTTGCGCAGAAGATGTATGAAGAAATCGCGTGCGTGCACCCCGTGCTGGCGAAATATATGAAATTACATGAAGAGACCTGGCAGGGAGTTGAAGAGGGTTATTTTTCAGAGGTTTAAAAAAATAGACCTCCGAGTTCTCCAAGAACTCGGAGGTCTAGTATTAAGGGGAATGTCATAAGACTAATTTACTCACGATCGAAAGCAAAATTCCACCCGCGATGACCGAGCCTAATTGACCGGCTGTATTTGCGCCCATGGCGTGCATGAGAATGAAGTTGTGCGGATCTTCGTCGTTGGCGGTTTTGGCTGCGAGGCGTCCCGCCATGGGAAAGGCGGAAATACCCGCCGCACCGATGAGTGGATTGATCTTGCCGCCCGAGATTACGCACATCAATTTTCCAAATAATAAGCCAGCCACAGTATCGAGCACAAAAGCGATCAAGCCCAATACCATGATTTTGCCAGTATCTAAATTTAGGAACGCGGCGGCACTCATAGTTGCGCCGATGGCAAGACCCAAGAATAACGTGGCAATGTTGATGATCTCGTTTTGAGCGGCTTTGCTTAACCGATCCACTACGCCGGAGACTTTCAATAAATTTCCGAGCATGAGCATGGAAATAAGCGGAGTCGCCTCAGGCACAAGTAAGCCCACGACCAGAGTCAACACGATGGGGAAGAGGGTCAGTGTTTTTTGTGAGATGGGTTTGGGCGCGTAATCCATGCGGATGAGGCGCTCTTTTTTCGTGGTGAGCAATCGCATCAAAGGTGGCTGGATGATGGGGATCAAGCTCATATATGAGTATGCCGCAACGGCAATTGGTGCGAGCAATTCTGGCGCGAGCTTGGTTGCTACGAAGATCGAAGTGGGTCCATCAATGGCGCCGATGACACCGATCGATGCGGCTTGATTAAGTGGAAAGCCTAAAGCAATTGCTAAAAGTAACGTACCGAAGATGCCGAATTGTCCCGCCGCGCCCAGCAATACCATGCGCGGCTGTGCAAGTAATGGACTGAAGTCGATCATGGCGCCAACGCCGATGAAGATCAGCAGTGGGAATAATTCAGTTTCAATGCCGGCTTTGTATAGCACACCCATAATGCCTTCGGCAGCGGTCATACCGGCCAATGGAATGTTCGCAAGCAGACAGCCAAAACCGATGGGCAGCAGTAAAACCGGCTCAATCTCTTTGAAGACTGCAAGATAGACCAGGATGAGCGCGGCGGTGATCATGACCGCATTGCCCAGCGTGAAGTTTGCCAAGCCTTTCAATAACTCAGGGAGCAATTCGGCGATGTTCATTCGAATTTCACCAAAACCTGCTTGTGTGCCACGGTTTGATGAACACTGGTGAGCACTTCGGCGATCTTCCCGGCGCGCGTGGAGCGGATGCTGTTCTTCATCTTCATCGCTTCGATAATGAGGATGACCTGCCCGGATTCAATGATGTCACCTGTTTTGACGAAGACTTCGATCACGGTCCCGGGCAGAGGCGCGGTCATTTCGCTGCCATTCTGATTCGGGTCTTGTTTTCGCAGGTCAAAGGATATAACTTCCTTGGCGTCTTTTTTAGCCTTCGATGTATTTGCGGTGATAGGTTCGAGTTTGACTTCAGTCCCTACCGGGTTGATATCTGGAATGACCTCAAACCGTTGCCCTTCCACGTGCGCGATGACCGGGCGGGCGTTGATATCTTCGATCTCAACCACATAGGATTTATTTTTGATCGTTACGTTATATTTCATGTTATTTGTGCCTTCCGCCTTTTTCGGTCATTTGCCGGGTGCGCATGCCTAGCTGCCAGGCAGAGACGATCGCCGTGGGCGGCTCAGGGAGTGGATGGGCTGACGATAATCTTTGTTCTGCCATTGCCATCGCCACGCCAATTGCGGCGGCTTGAGCAAAGAGTTCGTTACTCGAAACAGGATCAGCTTTGGCTGAGTCAGAAGCGGATTCTTTATCTGCAGTCAGCGCGGTGAGCAGAATCATCATCAACCATAGGACGATGATCGCGCCAAAGACGAGTCCCATGCCAACGCCAGTGATTTGAAGTGCGAGAAGAAAGTTGCTGCTCATACAGGGATGTTCCCGTGTTTGCGCGGAGGTGCAGGCGCATACTTATCGCGGAGTGCCGAGAGCGACGCAATGATCTTCGGTCTTGATTCACGTGGCTCGATGATGTCATCGACATAACCGGTGGATGCGGCGTAATAGGGATTGTTGAATTTATCGCGATACTCTTTCGCGAGTTTTTTGCGCTCGGCAGCTGGGTCTTCCGCAGTTTCGATCTGCTTCTTGAACAAAATATTTGCTGCACCTTCTGCACCAAGCACGGCGATCTCAGCGCTGGGCCACGCGTAGGTGACATCGGTGCCAAGATACTTGCTGGACATGACGACATACGCGCCGCCATAGGCCTTGCGGGTGATGATACAGATCTTCGGAACAGTTGCTTCAGAATATGCGTATAAAAGTTTTGCGCCATGACGAATGATGCCGCCATGTTCCTGTGCGATACCGGGCAGGAAGCCGGGCGAATCGACGAAGGTTACCAGCGGGATGTTGAAACAATCACACATGCGGACGAAGCGTGTCATTTTATCGGCGGCGTCGATGTCGATCACGCCCGCCATGATGGCGGGTTCCTGTGCCACAATACCCACGCTGTGACCGCCGATGCGCGCCAGTCCTACGATGGCATTGCGCGCCCAATCGGGTTGGATCTCAAGGAAAGTTCCTTGGTCGATAATCTTCTCGATTACCTGATGCATGACGTAGGGTTCAGATGCATCGATCGGCACCATACTATTTAATGACTCATCCATACGAGCCAGATCATCCTCAGGTTTGATGAAAGGCGGATTTTCGACATTGTTGGAAGGCATATAAGAAAGAAAATGACGCGCCATATCCAGGGCGGCTTTTTCAGTGGGTACCGAAAGATGTGCTACGCCGCTGACCGCCATATGCACGTTCGAGCCACCCAACGATTCGGCATCGATTACTTCACCAGTCACAGCTTTGATCACATCAGGTCCAGTGAGGAACATGAAAGATTGTTTCTCCACCATGATGACCAGATCGGTCAGAGCGGGGGAGTAAGCCGCGCCACCGGCACACGGTCCGAGCATCACACTGATCTGTGGCACCACGCCCGAATACTGCGCGTTACGCCTGAACATTTCTGCGTAACCGCCCATCGAACGCACGCCTTCCTGAATGCGCGCGCCGCCTGAGTCGATCAATGCGATGAAAGGCACGCCATTGCGTACAGCCAAGTCCATCACGCGGCAGATCTTGTGCGACTGCATCTCACTCAACGTGCCGCCGTAAATCGTAAAGTCCTGCGAATATAAATAAACTGTCCGCCCGTTGATCTGTCCGTAGCCGGTGATGACGCCATCGCCGTAAAATTTATCTTTCAACAACCCCATCTCGTCGCCTTGATGGGTGATGAACGGCTCGATCTCATTGAACGTGCCGGGGTCGAGCAACATCTCCACGCGTTCACGCGCAGTGTTCTTGCCCTTGGCTTTTTGTTTGGCGTTTCGTTCCGCGCCGCCGCCTTCGAGCGATTTTGCGCGCATCTTGCGCAGTTCTAGGATTCTGGGATCTTCAGTTGTCATGGATTTACCTCACATTAATGAGTATAGTGAGACAACCCCAGACTAGCCAGTGATGGATGGCATACAGGCAATGGGACAATCCGCATCATTCCCAAGCTGACAATTGCTACGGATTTATGAGTTTTAGCTTCATCGAAAATTACTCCTCATATCTCAGAAAGCTAGGACGTTTTTACTTGATCAATTTCACCCTTTCAGGGTTTGTATATCTCCATTCGAAATCTGTAATCATTGCACACCTTCGGCGTTGAGAATCAAAACGGACACAGCAGCACTGTGTCCGTACCTCATGCTTCCTGATTCAACCTTTATCCCTGAATCAAAATGATCTCTCGTTGTGGTTCGCCGATATATTCAGCGCCATTCTCTGTGATCACCACATCTTCTTCCAGACCTAAATATCCATAATCTGGAATTGCCAATCCGGGTTCAATCGTAAAGACTTGTCCCACTTCGAGTTTTTGATTGGGCGAATCGCCGTACTTCTCCCAAGGCGGACCGAGCAACGCGCCGCCATCATGGGCCACGCGCCCCAGTTGGTGACCGAGTGCATACGGATATTCTGGATAACCAGAATCAGTGATGATCTCGCGTGAGACGATATCTATTGAATTGCCGGTCACACCCGGCTTCATGAACTCACGCGATTTTTCAACGGCGGTGCGTAACGTGATGAATCCGCGTTGGATTTCGACGGGCGCTTCGGTTTCGCCTTCGCGCAGGACATAGCAGACGTGTTGAATATCGGAGCAATAGTCTTCATACTTTACGCCAAAGTCAAAGTGGATGATATGTCCGCGTTCGATCTTGATGTCGGTGGGACCGTTGTGCCCAACGGGAGAGTTGGGTCCCGAGTTCACAGCGGGGCAATTCTCCGCAGGCCATGCCAAACCGACACCATATTCATTCGCAAGTTTGTGCATGTATGCGCCGACTTCGATCTCGGTCATGCCAGCTTTGATGAAGGCATAGGTCTTCTTGAAGATCTCGTCTGTGATCTCCACAGCTTTGCGGATGCGAGCCAACTCGGTGGCTGTTTTTCGTCCGCGCATGGCGTTGATGATCGGTTCGGCGCTGACGAGTCGATCAGCATACGGTGTGCCAGCGAGATATTCTTTGAGGAACTCGTACATGGCATGCGTCAAGCCGTCAGCGTGGACGTTGTTCCTAGAAGTGTTCACAGCTATTCGGTCGGGGTAGAGGCGGGTGATCGTGTTCCGTAAAAGTTCACTCACAGCCGTGTCGTATCCAAGAATTTCGTCGAATACATTCAGGCGTTGCAATGCGTCCTTTTCGAGATTGCCGATGATGGCGATCTTCTCGCCTTTGCGAGTGATGATGAGCGCAGAGGGCCAGGTGAGATCATTCGCGCCGATCAGAAGATCGAGGGCAGGGTCACGCACGCCGCTGGTCTCGCGCACGAATGTGAGCCACATGTCGGTATCTTGTTCTTTCAATATTTCAATCGCTTGATTTACTTTTTCTTGAATGAGAGTCATGGGGTTCTCCTGAATTGAATTGCTTTAGGCGCGGTCTTCGGCGCCCTGAGCGATAACACTTTTACGCGGGTCTTTGACGATGAACCAAAGGATCGCCATCATTACAACGGATAAGATGGCAGAGAGTGCAAAGGTTGGCGTGAAGCCCATGGTGTCTGCGATCCAGCCGCCGAGTAATGGCGCGATGATGGTGGCGGGTGCGGTCAACGTTTGTGCCAACCCGATATAAAACGGACGGTCTTTTTCTTCGCTGAAATCAACGGTCATGGTCATGCCGATGGTCCAGATGGAAACGTTGGTGAGCCCTGAGAGAACAAAGATGGGATAGAACCAAGTGATTGAAGTTGCGAACCATGCGAGCAATGAACTCAACACAGCAGTGGCGGCGCCGATCACCAGCATGGTGCGATGACCGATGCGGTCGCCGATCCAGCCCATGCCAACGTTTGCGATGGTCTGTGCAATGGTCAACGTGGCGGTGAGATAACCTGCAGTGACGGCGTCCATTTGAAAACGTCGCAGGGCATAAACGATATAGAAGGAGAAGCCCATCGTTGCAAATTGTGAAAGGAAGCGCGCGCTGAGGAACCATCTGAAATTTTTGTCACGCTGCAGGATGCGCTTCGCTCCTTCCCAAAACGGCGCTTGATTCTCCTCAATAATCTTTTCCGTATCTTCAGGCTCACGTGTCATTGCCAGGGCGAACCAGGATATGGTGAAGAAAACACTTGCGATGAAGAAGCAGTCTGCATAGTCGGTGGGTGAGTCGAGCCAATCCAGTAAATAGCCCGCGCCGACGGCGGCTCCGCTGATGAAGAGATTCGCAACCCCGGCTTGTAAGCCAAAGAATGTGCCGCGTGTTTCAGGCGGGATGATCTTGGAGATCATGCTGGTCCACGGGTTGGCAGTGAAGCCGCCACCGAGTCCCTGCCAGGTGAGCAATAGGAAAGCCAGGATGAGACTCGTTTTGACGCCAATCGTAGGAATGAGTAATGCAACGATCGCGAAGCCCAGGAACGGCACACGTTCATGGATGGTCATCAACATCACGGTGCGTTTATAGCGGCGCAGGCGCGAAGTGTGATTTGCAGTGAACAATTGCGGGAACAACCAGCCCGCCGAATGGATGGCTGGCACCAGACCGATGAGCGTGGCTGAGTCTGTTAGAGATGCGACAAAGAGCGGCAGGATCGTTCCGAAAGAGGCGAAGCCAAGCGCGAGTCCGAAGAAGCCGCCATCAAACAATCCAACGGTGACATTGAAGCGCAGGTCTTCGCGGATTTTCTTTTC
>Ga0137334_1000175_pt1 | contig 10200 bp, 14 predicted proteins | sample EasRivERMLT262_2_FD_104776 | JGI IMG/M metagenome (GOLD analysis project Ga0137334, IMG submission 104776) | Soil microbial communities from meander-bound floodplain in the East River, Colorado, USA - East River MetaG ERMLT262_2 | ecosystem: Environmental > Terrestrial > Soil > Floodplain ...
GGCGGCCCCAGTCTGACGCCGGAAGACGTCGACTACTGCCGCGGCAAGGCGCGCGTGATTGCGATCAATGACGCGTATCGGCTGGCTCCTTGGGCGGACGTGCTCTACGCCTGTGATGATCGCTGGTGGAACTGGCACAAGGGCGTGCCGAGCTTCACCGGGCCGAAGTACGCGCTCCTGAAACGTGCGGCAAAGTGGCCCGGCGTGCAGGTGCTGAACAACACGGGAACACAGGGGCTCGAGCGTAAGCGGAACGGGCTGCGCACCGGACGGAACAGCGGGTTCCAGGCCATCAACCTAGCCGTCCACTTCGGCGCGGCGCACGTGGTGCTTCTGGGCTACGACATGCAGCGCACGGACAACAAGGAGCACTGGTTCGGCGACCATCCGAACAAGCAGCCGTCGCCGCTCGGGAGCTTCCGCGGCATGTTCGACACGTTGCGGGAACCGTTGAATGAGTTGGGTATTCGGGTGACGAACTGCTCAAGAGAGACGGCGCTGACGTCCTTCCCGCGCGCGCGGCTGGAGGACACGCTGTGAGCCCGCATCGGCAGGTCTTGACGGCGCTCGTGCGCGGCCACGGCTGGACGCGTGGCGCAGAGCTCGGCGTCGACAAGGGCGTGCTCTTCGGGATGCTCCTGAAGGAGTGTCCTGGCTTGCACCTCATTGGCGTGGATCTGTTCCCCGACCGGCTCAGGTCGCATCGGGCGTTCGACTACGCGGCGCAGTTCTCGGACCGAGCCCGGTTGATCGAGGGCGACACCGTCGCCGCCGCCGCGCTCGTGGAAGACGGCTCGCTGGACTTCGTGTTCATCGATGCGGATCACAGCTACGAGGCGGTCAGGCGAGACATCGACGCGTGGCGGTCGAAGGTGAAGCCTGGCGGGTGGCTCGGCGGCCACGACTACAACCGGAAGTTCCCCGGCGTCATTCGGGCCGTGGACTTTGCGTTCGGGAAGCGCGTCTACACGCTGCCGGGGTCAATCTGGAGCGTGGCCGCGTGATCACTGTCGTGGTTTGGCGCTGGGGCGAGAAGTTTACCAAGGGGCACGTCGCCAGGATGCAGTCGATGCTGCAGCGTCACTTGCACCTTGAGCACCGGCTGGTGTGTATCACGGACCAGCCCAAGGATCTGCCGGGTGGCGTCGTGCCGGCGCCGATGCCGAAGCTACTGTCGTGGGACTTCAAGGGCTTGCGTCGGATGTGGCTCTACTCGGCCGAGGCGGCGAGGCTTGGTGACCGGCTGTTCCAACTCGACCTGGACGTGGTCATTACGGACACGCTCGATCCGATCGTTAACCGACCCGAGCCGTTCGTGATTTGGAAGAGCGACTCCAACTGGCCCGTCGGCCCGTCGCCGGTTGAGAAGTGGGCGTACAACGCGACCGTGATGATGGTCACGCCAGGGGCGAAGGACGACGTCTGGCAGCGGTGGAACGCCGATCCGAAGCGGATCTTCCGAGAGGCGGACGAGGACGGGTGGGGCAGCAAGGTCAACAGCGATCAGGCACTGGCCTGCTACCTCCTGAAAGGCCACGACGTGCCCGTCTGGACGAAGGCTGACGGCATCTTCGCGTATCGGGTGTTCGCCGGGAAGCACGGCGATCGGGAATGCGGGCCGGCGTGCGTCGACGAGGGGGCGGGGTGCGGCGTGCACCTGCCGACAGGTTGCCGGATCGTCAGCTTCCACGGGCCGAGGGATCCGTCACAGGTGGAGTTACAGCAGAAGTCACCATGGATTCGAGCGCACTGGCAGTAGACGTCTGGGCATCGCTCGTGCCGTCGGCTCTGCGGGCCGACAAGCAGGCTCGCGTACGCCAACTGGCGATCGAGGCGGAAGCCCGTCGACAGGCTGCGGACTACGACACGGGCAGCATCCTCGAGGTCGAGGCGGCACTCCTCTGGGCGCTCGCCGAGGCTATCCAGGCGCGCGTCGTGGTTGAAGTGGGGACATTCATCGGCATGTCTACGACCGCGCTCGCGTCGGCCTCGACCGTCCAGACCGTCTATACCTGCGATGCCAGCAACGACTGCCTGCCGGCGACGAAAGCGATCCGCACCTATCCCAAGTGTTCAAGCACGGACATGCTGCAGGACTTGCGCAAGCGCGGGGTCGTGGCAGATCTCTGTTTCTTCGACGGCACGCTGCGGCCTGTCGATGCGGATCTTCTGAAAGGCCTGACGCACAGGGAGACGGTCTTCGCATTTCACGACTTCAACTTTGGCCCAAAGGAGCGCGTGAAGCACGGGCGGACCTATCTGCAGACGGTGCCTCGGAAGGGGATCGGAAACGTCGACCTGCTGAAGCCTCGTCTGTGGAAGCACGTGCTGGTGAACCCGTTGCCGGATACCACGTTGGCGCTGCTCGTGCCGGAGGCGCGGCTGTGAACATCGGCTTCTACCATATCGACACGCAGACTCCGGACTCGGATATTGGCTACCTCTGCGCGCGCGAGATGATTAAGTCGGCGAAGGCGCGGATGCAGAGCTGCCGTGTGGTGCATTTCACGGATCTGGATAGCCCAGCGGTCAAGGGCGTCGACGAGGTCAGGCGGAAGCCGTCCGAGCCGATGGCGCTCCTCAGGATGCGGCACCATGCCGGCGTGCCAGGGGACTGGCTGTTCGTCGACACCGACGTGATCTTTCAGAAGCCCGTTCAGAAGGTCTTCAAGAACCCGTTCGACATCGCGGTGACCACGCGCAACTGGCCGCACCTGAAAGCCGCCGTCGGGTTCACTGAGAAAATGCCGTTCAACACGGGCGTGATCTTCTCGCGGTGCCCGGCATTCTGGGGCGAGGTCTACACCAGGCTGCGCCTTCTCGGGCCCGATCTTCAGGAGTGGATGGGCGATCAGGAAGTCATCTGCAACATGGTCGAGGACGATGCCTGTCGCTACACGATTGCCAAGCTGAAGGGCTCACAGTACAACTACCCGCCGGCGTTGGCTGAGGACTTCGACGATGGCAAGGCGTCGCAGGCCGAAGCGGCGATCCTGCACTACAAGGGGCCACGTCGGAAGACGTTGCTGCTTGGGCGGCTCAAGCAGGAGTCAAGGCGGTGCGCGTGACGTTTATCACGCCACCCTCCGGCTTCTTGCTCGACGAGCGCGTCTTCCCGACGCTGGGCGTTTTGAAGGTGGCGGCCGTCTGTGAGGCCGTGGGCCACGAGGTCGACGTCCTCGACCTGTCGGGCGTGTCGGACACGTTCGGGGCGTTAGCGGCACATCTCGAGGAGCACGACGTCGACGCTTACGGAATCACCGCGACCATGCCGCAGATGCCGAGCGCGGCGGCCATGGCGGCGCAGATCCGAGAGTCCTCCGACGCTAAGCTAATTCTGGGCGGGCCGCACGTGACGCTCATGCAGTCGTCTGCGCGTCAGGAATGGGCCCGGCAGGGACCGAGCCGCGCCGATCAGGCGATGCGAGAACTGGCCGACAGGTTCGACGTGCTGGTCTGCGGGGACGGCGAGCGGGCGATCACCGTGGCGCTCGAGGACGACGCGCCGGCGGTCATTGACGGTGACGATCCCAAGTCTGACCTGTTTCTGAAGTCGGACGATTTCGCCGAGTTTCCGCTGGCGGCCCGGCACCTGATCGACCTGGACAGCTACCACTACGCGGTCGACGGCGTCAGGGCTCAGAGCGTGATCTGTCAGTTGGGCTGCCCGTTTGCGTGCAACTTCTGCGGGGGCCGGCGCAGCCCATTCCTCCGGCGGATTCGCTCGCGCTCGACACCGCTCGTCATCGCAGAACTCCGGCACTTATGGAACGTCTACGGGACGCGCGGGTTCATGTTCTTCGACGACGAGTTGAACGTCAACCGGCAATTTATGGAACTGCTCGACGCCATCGTCGCGCTACAGGACGAGCTCGGCGAGGAGTTCCGCCTGCGCGGATTCCTGAAGGCCGAGCTGATTACCCAGCCGATGGCCCAGGCGATGTATCGCGCGGGCTTCCGCCAGGTGCTCGTAGGCTTCGAGTCCGGGCATCCGCGGGTCCTGCAGAACATCCAGAAGAAGGCCACCAGAGAGGACAACACTCGCGCGGTCGAGATGCTGCACGAGGCTGGCATTGCGGTGAAAGCGGCCATGTCCATCGGGCATCCTGGCGAGACCGACGAGACGATCGCGGCCAGCCGTGATTGGCTGCTCGAGGTCCAGCCAGACGAGTTCGACGTGTCCGTGATCACGACGTATCCTGGCACGCCCTACTACGACGATGCGCGCGAGACGACGCCTGGCGTCTGGACCTACATCGACCCGAGGAACGGAGACCGGCTGCACGCGCACCATGTCGACCATCTGTCTGAGCAGTCCTTTTACAAGGGTACTCCCGGCAGTTACCGCAGTTTCGTCTATACGGACGCGCTGACTCCGGAGGACATCTGCCAGCGTCGTGACGCGCTCGAGTCTGAAGTCCGGTCGGCGCTGCGGATTGCGTATCCGACGGCGGTGGCGGCGGTGAACTACGAGCACAGTATGGGGCAACGATGAGCGCGCCGCTGACGTTCGTCTGCTGGAGGTGGACACCGGCACAGCCGTATCGCTCGACGTTCGGGCCGGCCACCGTCTACGCCCTGCGCGAGATGCTCTCGCGGCATTATGCGAAGCCGTTCCGGTTCGTGTGCGTGACCGACCAGCCTCACGATCTACCAGGCATCGAGACGATACCGCTGTGGGACGACTGCTCTCGGATTCCGTCGCCTATCGGGCACAGCTACCCGAGCTGCTATCGAAGGCTGAAGGTGTTCGCGCCGGACGCTGGCGAGACGTTCGGGGAGCGGCTGGTGAGTATCGACCTCGACACGGTGATCGTGGGCGACATCACGCCGCTGTTCGATCGGCCAGAGGACTTCATGATCTGGGGCGAGTCGGACTTCCCGCACACGACGCCCTACTGCGGCAGCCTCTGGATGCTCAAGACCGGCACGCGTCCGCAGGTCTGGACGGAGTTCAACGAAAAGACATCGCCGAAGCTGGCCTGGCAGGCCGGCTGCCGCGGCAGCGACCAGGGCTGGCTGGCCTACATCCTCGGCAAGCATGAGGCCACCTGGGGCAAGAAGGACGGCGTCTACTCGTTCCGGAAGGACATCGCGCGGCTGGGCGTAGGACTGCCCAGTGACGCGCGGCTGGTGAGCTTTCACGGAAAAGTCGATCCCTGGGCATATCGAGCACAGCAGATTCCATGGGTCAGACAGCACTACCCGATGAAGGTGGCCGCATGAGCGCAGTCATCACAGCGACAGCCGCAGACTACGAGCGGGTCTTCGAGGCCGAGCTCGCCGTCGAGTATCCCGTGGTCGATGCGTTCGAGCGTCGGATGGGTCATGCCATTGGTTCTGAGCGAATCGAGCGTGCCGCGCGCGTGCTGGCCTGTCCGCTGAAGGTCCACGCGCCGAACTGGCAACACGGCCGCGTGCTGGTCGCGCTAGCCAGCGACTACGTGACGAAGCACGAAAGCACCGGCCAGCCGTTTACCTATCTCGACATCGGCACAGCGAAGGGGTTCTCTGCGCTCTGCCTAAAGTGGGCGCTCTGGACGTGCGATGGAGACGTCTACTCGGTCGACGTGCTCGACCCAAACGGCCGGGTTAGGCGCAACACCGTCGCCGAAGTGGACGGCTTCAAGACGCTTTACGAGACGCTTGCACCGTGGCCAGAAGCCTCGGCCATCCACTTCGAGCAGTCCACAGGGATCGACTGGCTGAAGCGCCACCCCGAACGTATCCACGTGGCCTTCGTGGACGGGAAGCACAGCGGCGACGTGGTCGTCAAGGAAGGCAAATTGCTGGCGGATCGTCAGGAGTCAGGCGACGTGGTGATGTTCGATGACGTGCAGATCGATGGCGTGGCGATGGCGCTGAAGTCGCTCGACTGCTACGCCTTCGAGTATCTGCAGGTGAAGCCAGAGCGGAAGTATGCGATCGGGGTGCGTCGATGAAGGTGCCTTGGTGCGCACACCTGCCCGTCGCGAACGTGCCGAACGGTGCGGAACCGAAGCCCGTTACGTTCATAGTCCCGTATTACGAGAACCCGGACTTCCTGCGTCAGCAGTTGGCCTGGTGGTCGACCTATCCGGAGTGGCTCCGGTCGAGCCTATCCGCGATCGTCATCGACGACGGCTCGCCGGCGCGCACGCGATTGCCCGAGAAGCTGCCGTTCCCGATCCGATTGTTCCGGATCGAAGTCGATGTCCGGTGGAACTGGTTGGCGGCGCGGAACATCGGCTTCCACCACGCGCCAGACGGCTGGTGCCTGGTGACAGACATCGACCACGTGGTACCGGAGTCGACCGCGACGGCGCTGGTCTACGGACGCCATGACGCCTCCGTGATCTACGGCTTGTCGCGAGTGGAGTTCGACGGCACGAAGCTGGCGGCCCATCCGAACTCGTGGTTCCTGACGCGGGAGATGTTCTGGAAGGTCGGCGGCTACGACGAGACGATGAGCGGGTTCTATGGCTCTGACGGTGACTGGCGCCGGAGACTGGCGGCGACCGCGCCGATGCAGATCTTGTCTGATCGGCTGGTCAGGCACGAGCACCAGGGGGACTCGAGCACGACGCGATACCTCCGGAAGCAACCGGAGGACTCGGCGATCGGTCGAATTGTGGCGGCGCGGGGCAAGAATTGGAGACCCAAAACGCTATCTTTCCCGTACCATCAAGTGACGGCTGAGGTGGTATGTCAGTAGCGCAACAGGTGCTCGTCGGCAAGCCTCGCACGGCCTCGGGCCTGCGCGACAAGCTCGTCACGATAGAGCAGATGACCAAGTCGAAGGGGGCGTCGGGGTTCCCCGTGGAGACGTGGACGACGCTGCGCACGGCCTACATGAGCAAGTTGGACGTGCGGGCCGACGAACGTTTCACGGCGAACCAGACGTCTGCGGCCATCGAAACTCAGTGGCATACGGACTATGCCACCGACATCGATCCGGACGTCGTCAACGTGCAGACGAAGCGGCGGCTGGTGTGGAGTGGCCGAACGTACGACATCCTGTCCGGCGCCATCATCGGCAACAAGCAGGGGGTCGAGTTCGTGACGCTGGCGAAGTCCGACGATAGCGACGAGGAAGACGAGGCCTGATGTTCTCCATGCGCGTGGAAGGCGGCGACGAGTTGGCGCGGGAGCTCAACAAGCTCTCCGTCCGTCTCGACCGTCGCCTGCTCACCGAAGCGCTCATGGAGGGGGGCGAGCCGATGCGCCGTCTGATTGCCAGCGGAGCGCCGCGTGAGCCGGGGGCCCCCGACTTGGCCGACAACATCAACCTCGCCCCGGTGCGCAAGCAGGAAGGGGACAGCGAGCGTACCGCGAATGTCGGGATCGGCGTGCCGAAGCGCTTCTTCTACGACTGGTTTCAGGAATTCAGCACCGTGCGCATGCAAGGGAAGCCCTTTTATCGTCCGGGATTCGATGAAAAGGTGCCGGAAACGCTGGGCATCATCGGCCAAGCGCTCTGGCGCGACTTGGCCGGCCGCGGCGGCGTCGTGCGGACGGTCTCGGCGCCGGCGCGGCCGTTTGCGCCCTCGGGTGGGTTCCTGTGACGGTCGAGGAAGCCGTGCGGGCGCGCATCATGGCGATCGCCGCGGTCACGGCGCTGGTCGGGACGCGCGTCTACATGCAGCGGCTTCCGGAAAGCCCGAAGTATCCGCTGGTGTGTGTGCGGTTCATTGATGACCAGTCGCCTTACCACCTGCGCGGGCCCATCGGGACGAAGACGGCGCGGGTGCAGGCGGATGCGATCGCGCGGGAGTCGTCTGGGGTGGACCCGTATGCGGACGCCATGAGTCTGCTGGATGCGATTGACGGTGACGGACTCGGACGGCAAGCGACGGGCGTGGCCGGGTTCGTCGGCGGCATCGGAAGCCCTCCGTTCGAGATCGTCGGGGTGTTTCCGCAGTCGCGGCGGACGTCCTACGACCCGCAGGAGTTGCGCATCGTGACGGCGTCGAGAGATTACATCGTATGGTTTAACGCATGACCTAACACAAGCTCGGAACCAGCGCTGATAGGAGGCATCCGAAGCCTTGCCTGGCCGGCAAGTGCAGCGCTGACAAGAGGCCGCGAGATTAGGCCGCTCGCTGTTGACACGCAACCCCGTGTCCGCAGTGGGCGGCCTTTTCTTTTGCGGCAGCCTCATCAACGACGGAGAACAGGAGTAGGCAATGGCAGACGTCACCGGTCTCACTTACGCAAGCGAAGCCACCATCGGCTATTTGGCCGAATGGCGGATTGGCATGGACAACGGGAGCCCGGAGACGATGGTCGCCGTGGCTCAGGTCTCGTCCATCCAATTCGGAGAAATGAGCGCGAACGTCATCAACAAGACGCACCTGCGCTCGCCCGGCCGTGCCCACGAAAAGATCGCGACGATTCGCGACATGGGCGCGTTCACCATGACCGGGCAGCTGAACCTGAAACACGGCTCGCACAACAACGCGGGCGGCGACGGGTTCACATCGCCGGGCGGTCTCATCGCCCTCCACCGCGGCCTCGTTGAGCGGAACATGGAGATCGAGCTCAACGACGGATCCCCTAACACGGTCCTGCCGTTTCGCGGCGTCATCAACAGCCTGAACCTCGGCCAGCTCACGCTCGAAGGGCTGATGGAGTTCACGGCGCAGGTGCAGCCGCTGCAGGATTACACGGAAGAACTGCCGTAGTCGGAACGGTCGGAACTGAGGGGTTATGGCGAATCGCGAAAAAGGGGAGGTGTCGCTGATGATCGGCGGCGCCTCCTACATATTGTGCCTGGACATCAATGCGATGTGCCGGCTCGAGGAAATGTTCTCGACGCCGACACAGGAGGTCACGTTCCAAGACGTCCTGGTGCATGTCAACCGAAACAGCATGCGGCATATTCGGGCGGTGCTCTGGGTGGCGTTTCTGAAGCATCACCCGGACTTCACGTTCGAGCAACTGGCGGACGGGATGACGGAAGCCGGCGGCTTGATGCCGTTCGTCCAGGGCGCGCTGGCGTCGCTTGGGCTGGCCGCGACACCGGATCCCAAGGACGTGCAGAAGTCGGGGGTAAACGGGACAAACCCTCACAAGGCTCAGCGACGGCCACGCGGCGCGGGTGGGACTGGGACGGTCTCTACCGGCACTGGCGCCGCCTCGAACTGAGCCGCGGCGAGTTCTGGACCAGCACGATTCGGGAAGTGTTTCGGGAGTTCGCGATCGCGCGCGTGCGCGCCGATGACACGCATGACCAGTGGATGGCGCAAGCCTGGTGGACGGCGGCCCTGACTGGCCGGAATTTGCCCCAGTTGAAGACGCTGCTGGCGAAGCGCGATGCTACCGAGTTGGCGAACATAAAGAGCACACTTTTTACCATCGCGGCGGCCTACAAGTTGAAACTCCGGAAGGGCAAGAAGAAGAAGGGGAAGAAGCGGTAAACCGTGGCCCAGTCATCCGTCATCGGACTTCTCCGCGTCCTACTCAGCGCTAATACTGCGGAGTTCGACTCCGCGCTGAAGCAGTCTGCGTCCGCGGCCACGAAGTGGACGAAAGACCTGAAGTCCATGGGCCAGCAGGCGACCAACGTGGGCGCGACGCTTACGAAGGCCTTCACGCTTCCCATCGTCGGCGTCGGGGTCGCCGTCTCGAAGCTCGCCATGGACTTCGAGTCCAGTTTCGCCGGTGTCAGAAAGACGGTCGACGCTACCGAGCCGGAGTTCCAGGCGATGGCGGCATCGTTCCGCCAGTTGTCGAAAGAAATACCCATCAACGTCAACGAGTTGAATCGGCTGGGCGAGGCGGCCGGGGCACTCGGCATCCCAAAGGCTGAGATCGTCGACTTTGCCAAGGTGATGGCGCAGCTGGGCGTGACGACTAACCTGACGTCTGACCAAGCGGCCGAGTCCATCGCGAAGATCCAGACGGTCTTTCAATCGGCCGGCAAAGACACGGACCGCTTCGCCGCCGCACTCGTGCACTTGGGCAACAAGGGTGCGTCGACCGAACAAGAGATCCTTATGCTGGCGAACCGGATCGCCAGCGCTGGCAGAGCTGTGGGCATGAGCCAGGACAACGTTCTGGGATTCGCCGCGGCAATTGCCAATGTCGGGATCGAAGCCGAGGCGGGCGGGTCGGCGATCTCCAAGGTCTTCAGCGATATATCGATCGCGGTCAGCCATGGCGGCGACGAGCTCAAGGCCTTCGCGGACGTGGCGCAGCTCAGTAATGAGGAGTTCTCCA
>Ga0137334_1000176_pt1 | contig 10151 bp, 5 predicted proteins | sample EasRivERMLT262_2_FD_104776 | JGI IMG/M metagenome (GOLD analysis project Ga0137334, IMG submission 104776) | Soil microbial communities from meander-bound floodplain in the East River, Colorado, USA - East River MetaG ERMLT262_2 | ecosystem: Environmental > Terrestrial > Soil > Floodplain ...
TGCGAGGATAGGTATCATTAAAAGAGCCATATGCCACAATCGGGATCGTGACGCTATTCGCATCGTCCCAGCTGGCAAAGAAACAATCGTCCGCTTCGAAAAGCTTCCCAATGTGTTCGATGAACACGTTCAGGATCGCTTTCAGATCATCGGCTTCAAGAGCTGTCCCTGTCATTTCATTCAATAATTCCAGGAATTTTGAATGGGTCTGGTGGTCTTTTTCCAACTGCTCCAATTTGGCCAGGGCTGCACCCCGTTCGCGTGTAACGTTTCCGAGCCTGCCGACGAAAACTGCGATTAGGATTAAAGTGAAGATCCGGATGTCATTACTTGGATCAAGTAATATGGCATCCAGCTGTTGATTCATAATCGTCAGCAGGATTACATTTGCCAGAATGGATAAAGTTGCCATCAATATTCCGCCTCTGACGCCAAAATACCAGCTAGCGGCTATAACTGGAACAACTCCGAGTGATGCAACTCCAACCCCAACACTATCACGGAATACAGCTAAAACCATCACGTACATCACATATGCGACGGCAATTCCTAAATATGGGACAATCTTATTTCGTGGTTGGGCAAGTCTGTTCATAGTATGCTCAGGTGATAACAATAAACTAATCTCATGGAGATTACATCAAAACCTTTGCATTTATTGTATCCCCCCACCACAAATATAAAATTGCAAGTTTGAGACGCCGCGCTTTACAGCACTGTTAATGACATTGGGTGAAATCCCCCATTGTCTGAAAAACGATTCGTGAGTCTATACATTCACATTGTTTGGGTTAGTGCTGTATTGCCACCAATTGTGATGAATTCCGTTTTTATTTCCTTTTATTTTCGGGGAATGCTTCAGCCACCATTTGTGGTGTTCGCGGGTATCACCACCGTTGCCCCAATCTGCTGTAGTAACTAGCTGTTCACTGCTGATTATTTGCCGACCACCACCCGGTTTCGTCCCTTGTGTTTTGCAGTGTATAAAGCCTGATCCGCGCGCGCAATGAGGGTATCGAGATCCGGAGTGTCTGGGGCTTGTTGCGCCAAACCAATGCTGATGGTTACTTTCAAATTCCCTTTTTCTGTTTCGACAACCAGCTTCTCCACATCAACTCGAAAGCGCTCCGCCGTTTTCTTGGCGTTTCCTACGTCTGATTCGATCAGCAGGGCAATGAATTCTTCACCACCATAACGCCCCAAAGGGTCAACCTCCCGTATTTTTTCGCGACACAGTTCTGCGATGGCTTGCAATACCTTGTCGCCGATTTGATGTCCATACGTGTCATTGAAATTCTTGAAATGATCAATGTCAAAGATCATCATGGTCAAATAGCGCTTATAACGGCGGGCGCGCTCAAATTCGACCTGCGCCAGATCTAGAAAGTGACGGCGATTATACAAACCCGTCAGGCTGTCAGTGATCGCGAGATGTTGCACCTCATTGAACAACCTGGCATTCTCGATGGCAATTGCTACCTGATTGGCAAAGGTGCTGACCAGTTCGATGTTTTCAGGTGTGAAATGGTGTGGATTATTGCTATCGATTGCCAGCAGACCGATAAGCTGATCGTGTACGATGAGCGGAACACCAAGCCAGGAACGAATATGATCATGAGGCGACTGTTGAAAGACGGGGTAGACCATATCTGCATCATGCAATAGATAAGGCTGACGAGTTTCCATCACAACCGTGTTGGGGTTGTTGCCCGGTACTGGAAACCGCATACCAACCACAGCGGATTTGAAACCCTCCTCCCCGATAATTTCAAGTTCCCCATTGCGCAATAATTGGACGGAAGCACTATCATGCGGTAGTACATGAGCCAATTGTTGGAGAATACGTGTGGTCGCCTCCTTCATCTCCAGGGTCTCTGCAACTGCCGCCCCGGCCTTGCGCAGTGTTTCGGATTCCTCCGCATGACGACGCGCCTGTTCCAGCGCCTGGAATTTTGCCACCGCCAAAGTTACCAAATTGGTGGCTTGCTCGCTTATGATGATTTCCTCCTGGTTGAAACTGTGCTGATGGTTAAAACCAAGCAGAACAGCCCCCAGTTTTTTTTCATTGGAGATCATGGGTAATACAAGCGCGGACACCGTAGGAAACTGCCTCGCAATGTGTTGACTGATGTGTGTGGAATCAAGCGCATTATCAATGATCAGGGTTTGTCCAGCCTCAAGCGCGGAGGCTGTGAAACTCTTTTCTCCGGATTGAGGTTTCATGGTGTGATATATATTGCGGAACTCACCATACGCAGCCAGCGGAATTACCTGATTTTTATAGTCATCCCATAGCGTGAGAAAACAACCATCTGCCCCAATGAGATTGCCAAGATGATCCACCAGAAACTGGCTCATTTCGTAGAGATTGCTGTGGCTAAGCGTAGCTTGCAGGATTTCCTGCAATAGATCCAAAGTCCTTTGACGTTTCAGTAGACGCGTTTGATTGCTGTGTCGCATCAATGCCGCGCCGAAGATATCTGCCGCAGTCCGCAGGGCATCCAGTTCGGCTTCATCCCATTCACGCTCGTAGTTGCACTCATCGAAGCCGATGCCCCCCCACAATTTTTCATCGGCAAAGATGGGAACGACCGCAATGGATTGGATCCCTTGCGCGAACAGGATTTCTCGTTCTGATTCCGGAAATTCCCTGACCAAACCAAATATGGATCGGTGTTGTTTGAAGGCTTCTTCCCAGCGCGCGTATCCGATCTCGCGCAATGAAATATTTTGCAGGTCGGGGTTGTTAATTTGCGGAGATATATTCCCAGCCACCCATTCGTACCGCTGGCTGACGCGAGGAGCATCAGCATCTGAAGAATGACGCTCAAAAACATAAACGCGGCTCACCTGTGTAGCCCTGCCCAATTGTTCCAGCACGACAGGGACATTCTTTTCCAAGGTGGAAGCTTTCAAAAAATATTCAGAAGCCGCGCTGACCGCCTTTAGAATGGCTTCACGCCGTGCGAGGGCAGATTCGGCTGCTTTTTGCTTAGTAATATTGTGGAAGACGATCAGGTATGAAGGCCGTTCGGATAAGGATGGCCCGTCAGTGGAGTAAATGGATGATGTATGGATCTCATATTGATGAGGCAGACCCTTTACACTCAGTGTGAGTTCAATGCTTTTTTCAGTTCCTCCAAGTAGCGGCAAGATCTTGGCACTGTATGAAGCGCAGATCAGGTCAATGGGTTGCCCAAGAGACTCGTTGGCGCTTTTTGAAAAAATTTCTTCAGCAGCACGATTCATATATAAAACCTGATGGAATGCATCCACCACCAGAACGCCATCGTGCAGGTTACGCAGAATGGCGGCCTGCGCTGGTGGAATGATATTGAGCAAGCGATAGCGCGCGATGCCCCATGCCAGTATGAGACTGGTCGGTATAAAAAGGAATATGGTTAGATCAACGCCAAGGTCGGGAAGCAAACCGGTCAAATAAATAATATTTCCCACTATGGGGCAGAGAACGGCAGCCAGAATAGAAATTGCCTGGGCGCGGTAAAGGCGCGAAGCCTGCCAGGCCCCGAGTATTAAGATCCAACTGCCAACAAGAATCAGAAGATAGTTATAGACTACACTGATCCAGAAAGCTGGTCCATGTTCCAGATGTAAAAATATCAGATTGTTGATTTGAGCAAGGCTTGTGGCAGTCCAGATCAAATGATGGAGTTCATTTGTCCATGCCAATATGATGATAATAAATGGGATGACCCAGAGCAGGATCTGATTGCGTCGGGTGAGAAATGCTTCGCGTCGGGTGTATTCCAATGCAAACTCAAACCACAGGACAGGAATCGCCACAATGCCGGGATATTGCAACTTTGCCAAAAAGATTTTGTTAACTAAATTCGGGTATTCAATTTCCAACCCATAGCCTAATGACCACCATGCCATTGCTAACATCAGCCCTGTAAAGGGAACAGCCGTCAATGCTGGTCGTTTTCGCCAACTGTACAGGCTTAATAAAGTATAAAAAAACGCTGTCGCAAAGAGCGCGTGAGGAATTATTTCAACGGAGGTGAATTTTGCCGTGAGAAACAACATGCTCTTCTCCTAAATATTTCTGAAGTTGGCAGCACGGTATTTAATTGTTTAGTAAAAGAGATTGTATGCTTGTCAGTTTGTATAATCTTAATCATTCTACCATCCCCATTAGATATATGAGCTTTGTCTTCAGAATCGTAAATGAACCGATCAACTGCCTGCGTTATTTGGATTCATAATGTACTGCCACCAATTATTGCGGATTCCGTTCCTATGGCCATTTGTTTTTGGGAGATGGCTCAGCCACCATTTGTGATGTTCGCGGACGTCGCCGTTGCCCCAATCCGCTGCGGTGACTTTGCGAGTCACGCCTTTGAAATCTGGGAAGTTGTATAGCCAGTCATCACATTCGCTCATAACGATTGAAGGATTGCCCCAATCGTAGTCACGGTCACTGTTTGGCGCAAAATGAACGTTACCCAACGCGCCTCGACCGGGATGTGTTTTCTCGTAGCGGATAAAGCGATTCCATAAATTATCGTCACCGGTTAATTTCTCGAAAGTCTTTTCCATAATCGACTCGGCACGATGCCCCATATTTTCGAGCATCTCACCGACGCCGCGTTCATAAGAAAAGCCCATAATGACGAAGCGTCGCTGTGAGGCTTCTGTGTTTATGAGTGGGGGCGCATTGCACCAAAAAGCGCCGGGTCCGCCCATGATGGATTCGTAAAAACCAGCATGGGGAAAGTTGAAAACCCACACTTCGTCAATTTCGTTGTTTGCCACGCGTTGTAGGATCTCAAAGCGCTTGATGATGGCGTAGTAATCAGCTTCCTGCGGCATATAGGGACGGGAAACACCGTGGAGAACATCAATAAAAGTCTGCGCGTCGTAGACGTATCCATCCACTTTTGCAGGGAAGGCGTCCACTTCTATGCGTTCGGTGATTTCATATTGGACGAGTCCGCCGCTAACCTCGAGAATATCGGAAATATATCCTTTGGTTAGATCGTCCACGTTATTCCATTGCATATACTCCGAAAGCTTTTTTCCGGAAACTGTATCTACAACAGGGTCATAGACAATGAGAAGCGTTCTGAGGATTATCGGTTGAGGGAAATCGTCGGAGGAAACAGAAGCAATTACCGGCTTGGGAGGCGGCGGAGTTTTTCGTTGAAAGAGGGAGAAGAGCTTCATGAGAGAAATCAGTGAGCAGTCTTCAGTAATCAGTCGAAAGAAGAAAGAGTCTCCGTGTCTCTATGACTCAGTGGTTAGGAACTACGGAAGATTCGTTGCGAAGTAGACTTGATCCCCGATCGCGAGATACAACACATAATTCGGGCTGACCGTCATCGCGCCTACGGAACCAGATTTGAACGGATTACCTTTACCAGCATGACCGTTGATCTGATTCTGTAACTCGAGTGAGCGCGGCGAAAAACGGAAGACACTCTGGTTTTCAGAATCAAGCAAAAGCACAACCGAGTTCGGCGGATTGGTCAGCGACATTTGCGTGAAGTGCGCCTGTGCGAAAACATTGATGCCTTGATGCGCAGGGAATGAATCTTGAAAGATGACCGGGTCAATGCAGCGCGTGGGAGTTTCTGCGATGCGGCTGAAGGTACAAGTGGAGATATGCCCGTCGGCGTGCAGTAGATAAAGATCATCACCGCTCACAGATAGGTCAATCGCATTATCCATACTGGCAGGGATTTGGTTGCCGAAATAAAAATAGGGTGCATCAACGAACGCGCTATCTTTGCCAACAAAGACCCAGACTGCGCGTGAAGTTGAATCAAGTACGTATAAGTTGCCATTGTCCAATACAAATGAAGTAATTCGTCCCCAATTGGTGTTGGGCAGGGCCGGGAGCGGAATGGCTTGCGGAACTTGCCCCGCTGCGCAGTACAAAAGATTGCCGCTTGAATCAATGCCGAGCACGTTTGCACCCGCCGCGTTGATCTTCGGTAACGCAAGCAGGTCTACCAATGTGCCGACTTGATAACCCGCATGCGTGCCTGGCTGACAGTTGAACGCGCTATCCAATTCCAAGCTGCGACCTGTGAACGTGGCGTGCAAAATATTTCCACGTTCGGCATCGAGCATGTATAAATCGCTTTCGCTGGCTGCCATGCGGCTGATCTGGGTGGCGCCGCCAATGCCATTCGTAAAAGCAGGAACAAATTCCAGGCGTACATTACCCATCAAGGTATCAAGGTTTGATTGCGCTTCAGTGCGTAGAAAATCTGATTCATTAGTTTCGCGGTAGTCTTCGGCGCGGTCAACGGAACTAATAACGTTTTGCCACGCCTCGCGTTGACGGGCGGGGTCGGCTTCGCTGACGGCCTGGTCGCGGGCGCTGAGTGCCTGCGAATAATATTCATCGTATTGCACGCTCTGACCAAGGCTTAAATACACAACGGATCCAATCGTGCCAAAGACAAGTGGAATGATGATCGCCAATACGACCAGCATATACGTTGGCATGAAGAACATTTTTTGTTGTTGCGGTTCGCCTTCCGCGCCTTCGACATTTTCCGTGCCTGGAAGCAGCCGCGGGATGAAGCGTCGCAGAAAAGTACGCAGACTATCACCTGCGCGCCGCCCGGTCTGGATTCCGCCAACCATCACCTTTGCCATCTGACGTGTTGCGATCACATGCGCATCGGGCTTTTCAGGTTTGAGGCTGGGTGAAGCAGTAACAGAAATGGGTTCTTCGACTTCTATCTCTTCTTCTTCCAACTCTTCTTCTGGCTCTTCTATGATTATTTTGGCAGGCTCAGGCTTTTGTTCTAGCGGCTTGCTGCGTGGTATCGAAGGCGGGAAGTTGCGCGGCGTGGAGATCGTGTTCGTAGTCGCTTGTTTGGGTGTCTCTATCTTGGGTAGGGCGGGGGGGAGTTCGCTGGGTTGCGGTGGGATCGCATACGCCGACGGTTGAATCATGTGTGCGGCGAAATCCACCAGTTCATCGAGTTCCTCTTCGGTGATCGAAGTGGGGTGGGATGCGGTTTCAACATTTTCATCTTCAGAAAAAGATGCAGATGTATTAAATCCTTCAGGCTTACTTTGTTCGGCATAAATGCTTTGACTCTGGATTGGGAACCCTTCACCCAAATCGATATCTTCTAAAGAAGCAGCCTCAGCGTCTTGTGAGTCAAAAGATTCGGATGAGCTCAAATCTTCGGTAACAGTAGCAGTTGTCGGCTGCCCCGCAGGGGGATGCGCAGTACTTATGTCCGCATGCAGGACCGTGATCGCGCCATGTCCAGTTTGGGTTTGGATGAGCGCGGCATTTAAGTCGCCTTTTGTGAAAGTCAATTTGCGATAACTGGCTTCCAGCAATGTTGATGGACGTTCGCCCAACAGATCGGCTTCCCAATCCTTCGGGAATTTTCCGCACAGCACCAGCAGATCGTTCGTGTGCAATTCAACTTGTGAAAGATACGTTTGGATATTCTGACTCGCTCCGAGTCCCTTACCAGAAAGCGCGGGGTCATGGATGTGACGCGACTGTCCCTCACTGACCCAAACTGCATGCGTAGGTCCGCTAAGCGACAGAGTACATTGACCTTCGCGGATCACTGCCAGAACCAACAAGCCCAAGGCGTATTGTCCGCGCCCGGTGGTGGCTAGATTACGTTCAAGCAAGACGCTGTTGATATTTTCCGCCGCCTTGCGCATGGCAGAAGTGAGCGAGCCTGCCGATTGATAGAACAGGTTCGCCGTGTTTTTATTGATTTGAGTAAGTTCGGTGGTTGAGAAAGTGGCGTTGCCTGAAAGCATCAGGTAAATGATCAGGTTGTCTTTTTCGCGTCCGCGCGCAGTTTTGCGAGGCGCAGTGACAGCCAACAAGCCCGGCAACTCCGGTAAATCTTGTCCATTGGTTCTATGAATGGGAAGGATGTTTAAGTCAAATGTAGGCACGGCGTAAGATTATCGGGAAAGTTTCTATCATTATACTGGTAAAATCTCAAGAAGAAGGACGAAGGCGGAAGGCGAAATGATGGATTTTAAATTGCACAAAGATTTTTCAGAAATTAATGCGGCAACCTGGAATGAGTTAGTTGAACAAAGCATTGCTGATACGCCATTCTCGCGCTACGAGTATCTCGCCGAATGGTGGAAGACGCTGGGCGGCGGTGAATGGCAGACTGCTGAGCTTGTTTTGGTTTCCGCAACTGAGAATGACCAGCTCATTGGCATTGCACCGCTCTTCATCGCGGAATACGATGGTCATCAGGCGTTGATGCTGGTTGGCAGTATCGAAATTTCTGATTATCTGGATTTGATCGTACGTGAAGCGGACTTATCACGCTTCCTCTCTGGACTCATCGACTTCCTCGCTTCCGCCCTAGCCGGTAATTGGTCCGCCATCGATTGGTATAACCTCCCCGATAACTCGCTCACGCTCGCCGCCCTCAAAGCGGAGTCTGAGAAACGTAGCTGGGTATATCACGAAGAAATTTATCGTCCCACTCCGCGCATTGCCTTGAACGGCAGTTTTGAAGAATATCTCTCACGTGTTGAAAAGAAACAACGCCATGAGATCCGCCGCAAGATGCGTCGTGCCGCTGAATCAGATTTGAACGTCCGCTTTCTGGTTATTGACAGAGAAGCAAATATTGAAAATGAAATTAACAACTTCTTCGACTTAATGGTGCAAGACCCCAACAAAGCCAACTTTTTGCATCCCGCCATGCGCGAGCAGATGACTGTGACGATCCACGCCGCGTTCGAGCAGAACTATCTCTGGCTGGCTTTCCTGGAAGTGGATGGTGTCAAAGTGGCGGCATCTTTAAATTTTGATTATAAAAATAAACTATGGGGCTACAACTCCGGCGTCAGCCGCGCCCACATGGAACTTTCCCCAGGCTGGGTCTTGCTCAGTCACGTCATTCAATGGTGTTGCGAAAACGGACGCCACGAATTCGATTTCATGCGCGGCGATGAAGATTACAAGTATCGTTTTGGCGGGGTGAATCGATTTGTGATGAGGGAAAGAGTCATCAAAAGGTGACTGTCACCTTTCTACTTTACATCGTAATCGTAATCAGCCAATATAACAAAGCACCTAAAACCAGTTGCGGAGCGCTGGCATACAAAAATGCCTTCCCGTAACTGATTTTCATTTCCGCTTGAAATACGAAGGATTCATAGATCACTAACAGAATCAGGCTAAGCGGCAACAGGATCAGGAAGATATTGTTCCATAGGGAAAGAATCGCAAATAACCCATAAACAAATTGCGCAGGAGCCAGCGCGTAACAGTGCTTGTAAAAAGTAAGCTTGAGCGCAGACCTTTTAACCGGCTGATCGCTCATCCACGCCATCCAAACAATATACGTGAATGGGATAAGCGTTGCATACAGTGCCTGAGAGAGCAATCCGTCCCTCAGGGCATTGATCAATTCAGGTATTGTTTGGATGTTTCCATCTTTGAGCAAAGTGGAGATGGTTAAGGGAAGAACAGCCGCGATCAGCCACAACAATACTGGCGAAAGGAATTCGTCGAAACGGTCTTCCGGTTTCTTCTCCAATTCTTCATCAACATATTGGATCGCCCATCTTGGTCTGAACATGGAGCGGAACAAGGTTTTGGGAAGCAACATGACCCACACCATCACCTCATATACTGCGTCTTCAATGGATTGAAATAGTTTGCCGAAGTCCATGATTTATCTCCACTAAGCACATATTTCCATAATAAACACTGGATTAGGTCAGTCGTTTCTTTTGTTGCGCTTACCCGCCTCCACTGACTCCGCCCACAATTCCACCATCCGTCAGCTTGTGTAGATCACCCAACGCTGATTCGATCTCAGCAGCTGTAACAGGTCTATCTCCATCGCGGTGTTTCAACGTACCTGCTTTGGCTTTCTCGATTGCCAACTCTTTGATGGAAGCATTCAAAGCCAGCGCTTCTTTCACGAGTGCTGAGCCTTGAGAATATCCGATCACAGGGTTGAGCGCGGTCACGATAATTGCGTTCTTCGCCAACCAGCCTTCCGCTTTCTCGCGGTTGGCGGTCATGCCTTTCACGGCGCGCTCAGTAAACGCATTCACCGAACCGATCATTACCTGCATCATCTCAAACAGGTTGTGCGCGATGATCGGCATCATCACGTTCAATTCCAATTGTCCTGCCTGCGCTGCGAGTGCAA
>Ga0137334_1000177_pt1 | contig 10090 bp, 7 predicted proteins | sample EasRivERMLT262_2_FD_104776 | JGI IMG/M metagenome (GOLD analysis project Ga0137334, IMG submission 104776) | Soil microbial communities from meander-bound floodplain in the East River, Colorado, USA - East River MetaG ERMLT262_2 | ecosystem: Environmental > Terrestrial > Soil > Floodplain ...
ACTGCCAAATCGCTGGGTGGTGGCGTTATGCCTGTCTCAGCCGTGACTGCCACGGAAGAGGTCTTCAAGCCAATGATGTATCCGAATCCGTTCATGCATACAACGACCACCGGCGGGAATGCGCTGGCTTGTGCCGCGGCCATCGCGACGATTAACATCACGCTTCGTGACCGACTTTGGGAGGGCGCCGCTACGAAAGGCAACTACCTCATCGAGAAAGTGACTGAACTTGCCGAGGAGTTCCCACAAGTGTATGAAAAAGTGACTGGCAAGGGTTTGTTGATCGGTCAACACTTCCGTACGCCTGACTTGGGGTATAAGGTTGCGGCGGAATTGTTCAAGCGCGGTGTGTTGGTGGCTGGCACCCTGACCAGTGCGCAGACGATTCGTATCGAACCACCGCTCATTATCACGCAAGCCGAGATCGATGAAGGTTTGAATCGATTGAATGATGCAGTGGGTATGGTGGCAAAGATGATGTAAGTGCGTAATGCGATATTTATATCGCCTTACCTCAAATGGCGACATGAATGTCGCATTACGTTTTTGTCAAAAATACCAGTAAAATAAAACCACCCTGGCTCGAGGAGAAGATAAATGGCAGCTGAGTTTGCAGTGGAACTTAGAGATGTTGTAAAACAATTTACGACCCCTGAAGGGCATCAGTTAAAAGCCGTAGATCATGTAACGATGCAGATCAAGAACGGCGAATTCTTCTCGATGCTGGGTTCTTCGGGATGCGGCAAAACCACATCTCTGCGGATGATCGCAGGTTTTGAGTGGCCCACCGAAGGTGAAGTGTATATTGAGGGGCATGCCATGGGACACACGCCGCCGTTTCAACGGAAGGTAAATACAGTTTTTCAGAGTTATGCCCTCTTTCAGCATTTAACCGTTTTTCAAAATATCGCTTTTGGTTTAGAGATGGAAAACGCATCCAAGGCAGAGATCGAAAAACGTGTCAAGCATGTGTTGGAGATGGTGCAACTTACTGGTATGGAGCGCCGTAAACCCAAGCAACTCTCCGGCGGACAACAGCAACGTGTTGCGGTGGCGCGGGCTTTGGTCAAAGTGCCGGATGTGTTATTGCTCGATGAGCCGCTCGGCGCGTTGGATTTGAAACTCCGCAAGGAAATGCAGCTTGAGTTGAAAGCACTACAGCAACAGCTTGGTATTACATTCGTTTACGTGACGCATGATCAGGAAGAAGCCTTGACCATGTCTGACCGTATTGCGGTGATGAGCAAGGGCAAGGTTCAGCAGATCGGCGCGCCGGTTGAAGTCTATGAAAGACCCGCAAATCAATTCGTGGCAGATTTCATCGGGGAGTCGAATTTCTTCGAAGGCAAGATCAGTTCGTTATCAAAGGATGAGGCGGTGGTCTTCGTCCCTGAGTTGAACTCAGAATTGACAGGTCTGCCAGTTTCGCCGGGCTTGGTCAATGGGGAGGCTGTCACGGTTTCGATACGCCCGGAGAAAGTTTTGATCGCCGAACATGGGATGAATCAAAATACATTTACCGGGAAAGTGATGAATACTGTTTATATCGGAACGGATACGCATGTGTATGTGGACTTGCAGGGCAAACGCGTGAAGGTGTTTGAGCAGAATCGTATCTCGCGCCTTGACCCCGGTTCGTTCTATACCGTTGGGCAGGATGTTATTCTGGTGATGATGCCCGAAAATGTGCTTGTCTTGAAAAAGGGATAATGCCATGTTGAAGCGCTTGCGAGAAAACAAATCAGCACAAGGCACATTGTTGGCGAGCCCAACTTTACTATGGATGATCGGGTTGTTGATCATCCCACTCATCCTGACGTTGATCATTTCATTTGGTAAACGCAGCCCGGATGGCGATGTGATCTATACCTTTACGTTGGATAATTACATCCGCCTGATCGGCTACAGCACGGATTGTGACAATGGGCAGGCGTCCTGTTTCGATCCGTTGTATATGCAGATCTTGTGGCGTTCCCTGACATTGGCTTTCAACACTACTGTATTGGTGATCTCACTGGCGTACCCGCTGGCATATTTCATTGCGCGTGCCCATCCGAAACGCCGCAACACGTTTTTGTTCATGGTGCTGATTCCCTTGTGGACCAATTTCGTTATCCGCGTATACGCGTGGATGATGTTGTTGCGTACACAAGGTGTGATCAATCTCGTTTTGGGATGGTTCGCTGGGCTGTTGAATATTCCTTTCACGCCGTTGGAAATGTTATATACACCGGGTGCAGTGCTGGTAGGCATGGTCTATGAATTTTTACCGTTCATGATCCTGCCGATCTATACCTCGCTCGAAAAGATCGACAACTCGTTGTATGAAGCCGCAGCAGATCTGGGAGCGAACGGTATCAAAACATTCGGGCGCGTCACTTTGCCGCTATCGATGCCGGGTGTGGTTGCAGGGACGATCCTGGTGTTTATCCCAGTGATGGGCACGTTCATCGTGTCTGATATTCTGGGTGGACGACAGGTGATCCTCGTTGGGAACTTGATCCAACGTCAGTTTTTGGATGCGCGTGATCCAACCTTTGGGAGTGCGGCTTCTCTGATCTTGATGATCATGACTTTGATCGTGACGTATTTTTACACACGTAAATTCGGATTTGGAGAGGAGATCATTGTCGCATGAATCCTCATCGCAGACACCCCCTCATCTTTTCATCCGCCATGTTGGTATACTTATTCCTATATGCGCCCATTCTTGTGTTGATCCTGTTTTCGTTCAATGCTTCACGGGCGAATATTACCTTTGAAGGTTTCATTCCGGCTTTTAGTGACCGCGTCGTGATGGATGGTAGTTTGGTGAAATCCGGTCCTTGCGGTCCATTTTATTGGTTTTGTGAACTTTCGAAGAATGAAGATGTCGCAGAAGCCGCGGGCAACACCCTGACCATTGCTTTCATCTCCACGATCATCTCGACGATCATTGGCACCATGGCGGCACTTTCGCTTCAACGTTATGAATTCAAACTAAAACCCTTCTCACAACTTTCCCTATACATTCCCATTGTTATCCCTGAGATCGTGATGGGCATTGGGATCTTGACTCTCTTCAGTCAGTTGTTCGCCGTCTTGAATGGTGCGCTGGGGTTGACAGGCGATTCGCGCCTCAGTATGGGGCTGGGGACTGTGATCGTAAGCCATATCGCCTTTAGTGTGCCTTTTGTGACGTTGGTGGTGCAGGCACGTTTGCAGGGCTTTGATAAATCCTATGAAGAAGCCGCCATGGATTTGGGCGCCAACGAGTGGACGACCTTCCGACGCGTCACGTTCCCGATGATCCTGCCTGGCATCTTGTCTGGTGGATTACTAGCTTTTACCTTGTCGCTGGATGATTTCGTGATCACATTCTTTACGAATGGTCCCGGTTCTACAACCCTGCCGATCTATGTCTATGGTTTGTTGCGCCGTATCATTACGCCGCAGGTCAATGCCCTGTCCACGGTTTGGATTCTGACGGTCTTTTCAGTTGTATTGCTGTTGCAGATCTTGCAAAATCGCGAACCGAAGCAACATGGCTGATCAGAGATTTTCAGTCGCTTGTTCTTTATCAAGCACAGCTGACTGAGAGAAAAATAATTCAGGTATTTCGCGGATGACCGCGTGACCAAAGTATCCATATCTTCTAAAGGAGGAAGAGATGAGTAAGAAAAATATCATGAAGTTGCTGGGGTTGATGGTGGTTGCCAGCATGATGCTTGCTGCCTGTGGCGGTGGAACACCTGCCGCGACAGAAGCCCCCAGCGGACCCAAAGTCACATCGACTGGCTTTGAGTGTCCGGAACCAAGTCCACGTGTGGAAGTCACATCCAAAGAATTGAACATCTTTGTTTGGACTGAGTATTTCCCGCAGGATATGTTGGATTGTTTTGAGTTGGTCTATGGTATCAAGTTGAATCGCGATGAATATTCCAGCAACGAAGAGATGTATGCCAAACTCTCTGCCGGCGGCGCAGCCTATGATCTTACACAGCCTACCGACTATATCGTCCCCTTGATGATTCGCCAGGGATTGTTGCAGGAGTTGGATCATGCAAAGATGCCGAACATGAGCAACTTTGATGAAGGCTGGATGAACCAGGAATTCGACCCGGGCAACAAATATAGCGTTCCATATCTGGCCGGCACCGATGCCATTGTCGTAAACACGGATGCAGTGGAGAATGTTCCTCAATCGTGGGCGGACTTGTGGAAGCCTGAATACGCCGGCAAAATGGTCTTTCTGGATGATTCGCGCGCTGTCATTGGTTTGACGCTTCTCACCCTGGGATATGACGTCAACACAACCGACCCCGCGCAACTGGAAGAGGCGAAAGCAAAATTGGCTGAACTCGTCCCGAACATCAAATTGTTCGACAGTGACAGTCCCAAAACCGCCCTCATCGCCGGGGATGTTGACCTGGGGATGACCTGGACGTTTGAAGCATTGGCGGCGCAACAGGAAAACCCCGCCATTCAATACATTTATCCCACAGAAGGGGCAATTCTCTGGCAGGATAACTGGGTCATGCTGAAAGACGCGGCTCACGCTGATGCCGCATATGCCTGGTTGAACTATACTATGCAGGGCGATGTCTTCTGGCTGACATTGATTGACTTTACTTACACCAACCCCAACAAAGCGGCTTTGGAGTTTGCCAAGGCGAATCACTCTGATGTATATAGCGCCTATGCCGATTCTCCAATAACCAACCCGCCTGCCGAGGCGATTGCCAACGGTCATGGAATTCAGGATGTTGGCGACGCGACACCACTGTACGATGATATCTGGGTGGAAGTAAAGGGCGGCAACTAAGTTCGTGTTTTGCAAATGTCCGGCTGTGAGAACAGCCGGACATTTTTGTTTAAGAGCAGGGGTGATATATCTTCTCGAAGAGAAGCAGTTTTCAGCTTTGAATGAAGCGTAAATACGTCGAGTTTATGCGTAATCGTCACAAAAATATTGACATTAATGCGTAATCGTCATAAAATCTCCCTATGGACAAATTAATCAGCATAACACAGCCTGATGGTCTTGATGAAACCGACTTAAGGATTATCGAAACGCTCCGCAAGGACGGACGGGTGGCGTTTGCGCAGATCGCTGAGCAGCTCAACGTTTCACCAGGTATGATCCGCCAGCGTTATAGCCGGCTGGTGGAGCTGGGATATCTCAAAGTTGCCGCCATCACGAACCCGTTGCGCATGGGGCTCAAAACCATGGCGATGATCGGTGTGCGTGTGGACGGCGACAAGATGCTGCAAATCGCTGAGCAGATCGCAGCGTTCGATGAGGTGGTTTACATTGTTATCGTAAGCGGACGCTACGATATTATGGCTGAGGTTTTTTGCAGAGACCATGCTGAATTGTTGAGTTTTCTGACTGAGAAATTATCACGGGTGGATGGCGTGCGTGAGACCGAATCGTTCATGCATTTGAAGATCGTCAAAGAAATATATTTTTAGGAAGCGCTACGCTGCATGCGGGACTTGAACCTGCTCCTGCACAATAAACATTTTTCTTGCTTTGACCTTGTTATCCTAACTCGCAGCTGCGGGTTATAAAACTAAATGGAGAAAGGATTTATGAAAGTACTATTAGTAGGCGTCGGAGGGGTGGGAGAGGCGATTGCCGCGATTGCAAAACCGCGCGCATGGATGGAACAGATCGTGCTTGCGGATTACAACCTGGAGCGCGCCAAAGAGGTGCAGAAGAAGTTTGGGGACGATGAGCGCTTTCCGGTTGAATTCATCGATGCCAGTAAACAGGAAAATATTGAAGCACTTGCCAGAAAGTATGGTGTTGACCTCATTATGAATGCGGTTGACCCCATCTTTAACAAACAGATCTTTGATGCCGCGTACAATGTCGGCGTCATATATATGGATATGGCGATGACGCTCTCTGAGCCGAATCATGACGATCCATTTCACAAAACGGGGATCAAGCTGGGTGATTATCAATTCGATAAATCTAAAGAGTGGGAAACGAAAGGCTTGCTCGCGCTGGTCGGTATCGGTGTAGAGCCCGGTATGGCAGATGTCTTCGCGCGTTATGCCCAGGATCATCTCTTTGATGAGATCGAAGAGATCGGCATTCGTGATGGCGCAAATATCACCATCGATGGTTATGAATTTGCCCCGAACTTTTCCATTTGGACGACAATTGAAGAATGTTTAAATCCGCCGGTGATCTGGGAAAAGGATAAAGGCTGGTTCACCACCGAACCATTCTCTGAACATGAAACTTTTGATTTCCCTGAGATCGGTCCCATTGATGTGGTCAATGTGGAACATGAGGAAGTGTTGCTGGTGCCGCGTTGGGTAAAAGCCAAGCGTGTGACCTTCAAGTACGGACTCGGTGATCAATTCATTGGTGTTTTGAAGACCTTGCATATGCTTGGTCTGGATAATAAAGACAAGATCAACGTCAAAGGTATGAAGGTTGCGCCGCGCGATGTGGTTGCTGCATGCTTACCTGACCCAGCGCATCTTGGCGAGAAGATGCATGGCAAGACTTGTGCAGGGACGTGGGTAAAAGGTGTGAGGGCTGGGCAGCCGCGTGAAGTGTATCTCTATCAAGTGGCGGATAATCAACAGTGCATGGAAACATGGGGCTGTCAGGCAGTTGTAGCACAGACGGCGTTCAGCGCAGTCATCGCAATGGATCTGCTTCAACACGGAATTTGGAAAGGTGTTGGGGTATTGGGTCCTGAAGCCTTCGAGCCAGATCCATTTATGGATAAGATGGGAGATTACGGTTTTCCATACGGCATCAAAGAGATGATCAAAGAAACGGTCGTATAAAGAGACAAAGCGGACAATCAGAAAATGATTGTCCGCGAATTTTTTTGGGGAGATAAGGTTTCTCGTGCAGTAGCAGGTGTCGGGTTGAAGAGCGGCGGCGGAGCATCCTTTTTCTAATGCACATTATAATAAGCGCGCTGGTATGTAAATTACTTCGCTGACGAGCAAACAGGCAGGCGAACACAAATTTGACCCCCAATATGAATTCCCGTTTCCTTCAGTCCCTCAAAATACATCCAGGCGAGGGCGCGCGCGTCGCGCTCATGTTTTTATATTCCCTAGCGGCTGTGGGTGGGGGTGTTGTGCTTGGTCGTGCGGTTAGCCGTTCGCTCTTTTTGAGCGTGTTGCCTGAAACAGCCACGCCTTATAAATTCATTTTGCCGCCTTTCTTTGTGATTGTCGCTGTCATTTATTACAACCGGCTTGTGCCGCGTTACCCGATGTACCGGCTGATCGCAGTTACCAACCTGTTGATGATCGTGGGTTTGTTTTTCTTCCGTTATTTTCTTGATAGCAGTTTTGGGCACAGCTTTTCCTTCGTTGCCAGTCTTTATGTATATTTTGAAGTTGTCGTTACCTTGATCGGTATCCAATTCTGGACTTTCGCTGGTGAAATTTTCAACCCGCGTGAAGCCAAGCGCTTGTTTGGCTTGATCGCCACTGGCGGAGTTCTTTCGAATGCGCTGGCTGGTGTTGGACTGCGCGCCGCCTTGAGCAGTATTTCCTCCAAAGACTTGATCTTTGCTGTAATTGTTGGTCTGCTGATCGGGGTTGGCTGTGTGTGGATTTTGGGGAAGCAAAAGGAACAGATCGCAGCCACTCCAGCTCCAAGCCTGCCGCGGCAGTTGGATTACAAATCGACCTCCATATGGAATGAGCTGCGTGAGATCATGCGTGATCCCATGGCAATGACCCTTGGCGCATTGATAATCATCACTTCACTTGTCGCCAATATTACTGATTTTCAGCTTGACCTTTCGCTGCAGCGTTTTTACGCGCAAGATAGTCAGGGCATGCTGGCTTTTCTGGGTACATTCCAAATTTATGTTGGGGTCGCTGCGGTGCTCGTGCAGTTCCTGCTGACCAACCGCGTGCTTGAGCGCTTTGGTCTGGTGGCGGGACTCCTGCTCCTGCCGCTTGCCATAGGCGGAGGTTCGCTGGCATTCCTTGTTTCTGGCGGTGCTTTGTGGGCGATGGCCTTGCCGCGCGGTACAGATATGACTCTGCGTTTTACCGTCAACGATGCGTCGCTGAATGTGCTGTTCTTGCCGATCCGTGAAAGTCTTAGGAGGCGGGTGAAATCCACTCTGGACGGTGTGATAAAGCCGCCCATCATGGCTTTGCTTGGTTTATTCTTTCTCCTATTCTTGCACAATGGTAATAATCAAACTGGTGTGCAGACCGGGGATGTATTGCCGTGGTCATTTGTAATTTTGGTGCTGGTAGTGATCTGGGTTCTGCTGGTATTACGTACGCGCAGGCAGTATGAAACTGCGTTGGTTGCGAGCATTAAGGGGCATCGCTTTGCCTTTGAACAAACCACCTTTGATATCAAGGATGAAACGACAGTTGAGCTTATCATCCGGCAACTGAAAAGCGAATCTTCGAACCCTTTGGGGGTGATCCACATGCTCGAGATGCTCAAGCCCTCTGAAGCGATGGACTGGCATCCGCATATCCTGCCCTTGTTGGAACATCCCTTGCCTGAGGCGCGGCACTTGGCGGCGCATTATTTCGAGGAACATGCCACGCACATTCAAGCAGACAACGCTTTGATTGCGTTACTGCGCATGTTCAATGATAAGCATCATGATGTACGCAGCGCGGCGATCCTGGCGTATTGTGCCTTGACCGGGGAAGCGGCTCTTGAAAGGATCGTACCGTTACTCGATGCACCTGAATTAGCCACGCGTCAGGCGGCGATTGTGGGCTTGATGAAATATGCGGGTATTTCGGGTGTGATGGAATCGGCGACGACTCTCAAGAAGATGTTTGATTCAAATAATCCAGTCGAACGCGAGGCGGGCGCAGCGGTGTTGGGAAGCTTGCAGATAAAGAATTATTATCAGCCGCTTCTGCGCTTATTGGACGACCCTGATGAAACGGTACAAGCGCGTTCGATTCGTTCAGCAGGCATATTAAGACATCCGGCTCTCGCCCCAAAACTGATCCAAAAACTCGGCAGTCCGCGGCATGCTCGTTATGCACGTGCAGCGTTGGTCTCTTTCGGTTCAGGGGTCGAATACCACCTTTCCGCCTCGCTTGCGGATTCGTCGCAGCCTGCCATGCAGATCGCGACGGCTAAAGTTTTACGTGGAGTTCATACATCCACTTCGGCGGATATGCTGGCTAAATATTTCTTTGATCCCAACGATCATTTGCGTGCGGCAGTGGCACAGGCTCTAGCGCACTTGCAGGCGGATGGTGTGCGGTTGAGTATCAAAAGGAATGACTTGCTGCGTGCCGCCCTAGCAGAAATCAAGCGTACATATTCCATGCGTCTATTGCGTATGGATCTGGGCAACGATTGCGGGCAGGCGCTCGACCGCATTTTGCAGGACCATCTTGTGTTTATTCTTGATCATTTATTTTCCGTGCTTTCGCTTTTATATCCAACACAGGATATGCGCGCGATACACCGTGTGTTGGTTTCAGAAGGAGCGCAGAAAGCCAATGCCTTGGAACTGATCGACACATTAACAGATAAGGAAATCAAGGAAACGCTTCTGCCACTCGTTGAAGCGCCAGTGGATAAAGTGTTGCAGATCGCGATGTCACGCTTTGGGTTGGCTCGGTTAAGTGCCGAGCAAAGATTGAACGAGCTTGCTCAAAGTACTGACCCGCTCCTGCGGGCATTTGCGATCCATCGTTTGGCGGTAATGGGAGCCGATTCTACGAAAGCTGTGATCTTACAAAACATGGAATATCCGCATGTGTTGGTACAGGAAAGTGCAGTCTGGGCGATTGCGTATGGTGTAGATCAGGAGGATATACGTCCATTACTGCAAAGACGATTGCATTCCAGTTTTGCCAGTGTACGGAGTTATGCGGGCAGGTTACTTGAGGAGATTGACTGATGGCGTTTTCGACAATTGAACGGGTATTTTTATTGCAAGGGGCTGAATTTTTTCGCCATGTGCCCATGCAGGAACTGGCGGCGATCGCCCAGTTGTGCCATGAGGTTAACTTTAATAAAGATGAGCGATTCATCAACGCGGGCGATGTGGGGGATTGTTTATATATCATCGCCGTGGGTGAAGTATCCGTGACTTCAGAAGGCGCGGGACAGGTTGGG
>Ga0137334_1000178_pt1 | contig 10077 bp, 13 predicted proteins | sample EasRivERMLT262_2_FD_104776 | JGI IMG/M metagenome (GOLD analysis project Ga0137334, IMG submission 104776) | Soil microbial communities from meander-bound floodplain in the East River, Colorado, USA - East River MetaG ERMLT262_2 | ecosystem: Environmental > Terrestrial > Soil > Floodplain ...
CGGAATACAGAATTCCATTTTACGTCATTATTTGAAAAACCGCCGGTCTTTGTGTATCCGCCAATGCATCAACGGGCAGATTATCAAAATCCGCTTCCCCATAAACATTCAGTGCTAGTTTTTGAAGGGGGCACAGACATTAGTCCGAGTCTGTATCAGCAAAAAATTGCCCCTCGCACGTCCCTTCCGGACACTAAACGAGATGCGCACGAGGTTGCGTATTTTCGTATGGCGCGCACGGTTAATGCTGCTTGTATGGGCATTTGTCGCGGCGCACAATTGTTATGCGCATTAAGTGGAGGGGAACTCATACAAGATGTGCTTGGTCATAGTGGCAGTCACGCGCTTTATATGCCCGGCTCGACTCTTGAAATGATAACCACGTCGGTTCATCATCAAATGATGAACCCATATGTCTTACCACAATCCGACTGGGCATCCTATGGAACTGCTCCGCGCGATCATGGTTATCGTTTTCGTGATCAGAATGGCAATAAAATTAAGGTGCGCAAGCATTGGAAAAACTGGGAAGAACAAGAAATTGTTTGGTTTCGTAGAACCCGCAGTTTAGCGATTCAAGGGCATCCCGAATATTATCAAAGTAGCACCGCTCTATTTGTGCAGTATTGTCGTTATTTGCTTCATGCGCTCATCTTAACTGAGGATGCTCCGGATGGATTACCAACTCCTTAAACTTGGCAGTGACGCAGAATTCTTTCTTATGCGGAAAGATCAATTAGTGCCGGTATGTGGGTTGATCGGCGGCACTAAAGACAATCCTCGTCCAGTCCTTACGGGACAAGGGTTTGCTGTGCAAGAAGATAATGTGACGCTGGAGTTTAATATTCCTCCAGCGGCGAATGCCAGCGAATTTGCAGACAACATTACCAAAATGCTTGTCTATTTACGTCAAGAATTACAAAATATGGATTTGGTGCCCCGCTACAATTCCGCCGAGTTCTTTCCGATGGCAGTGTTGCAAGAGCATCTAAAAGCATTTGCCTTTGGGTGCGAACCGGATTTTTGTGTTTGGACACGCTCAGTTAACGTTACCCCAGATCCAATCACACAGTTTCCGAGTCCTAGAAAACCGACGCCGGCGATTGCAGGCCAATTCCGCGCCGCTGGGTATCATGTGCATGCATCCTATTTGGTTGCAAAGCGAGATTCAACTCTCGAAGAAAAAGAATTGTTTGTCAAAGCCCAAGATTTATTTTTGGGTGTGCCCGCAACTTTGTTAGAATCAAATCGAAAGCCTTCGGCGCGACGCGCATTTTATGGGCGAGCCGGAGCATTTCGCCCCAAAGCATATGGCCACGAGTATCGGGTCTTAGGGAGTAATGTGCTTTCGGATAACCCTGCGCGCCATAAATGGATTTATGAGAATACGCAAGCTGCTATCGCATGGTTGAATACATGTGAAACGCCAGACATAGCAGACCAGCATTTCGGACGCATTTCACAATTTATTTGGTCGGCAATTAATGATAGCCACCACGACTCAGCACAGATGCTCATGACAACTTACAACATTGCGCCAATCCCACAATGACGCCTCAAATTTTCTTTGATTTGCCTCTGGCAGATTTGCGCACATACTACACGCATACGTTCTTTCGTATTAAAACAACGGCCGCCCAGCCCTTTCGTTGGGTTCTTGCCTTGGAGTTTTCGGCGATAGGCACTCCAAATAATTATTGTCTCCATTATCATGACGAGAATTTGATAGCTTTACCAGCGTTGCCTATTCGTGATGTGATCTGGGATTTTGAAATTCCCGCAACCGGAGCATATAATTACCGCAATACGGTCGTTATTTTAACACGCAATCCTGTGCGGCAGCCAACAAAAGGCTTTGCTAAAAGCAATACTCACATGACCAACTTGATGTTTGAAGTAAAACGTGCTGGAGGTATTCCTAATGAATTTTATCAAGCACACGACTTCAAATTTGCACCAAAAGACTTAAATTTACTCTTTGAAGATATTGAACCATTGGCTTTTGAGAAAAGTCTAGAGAAAATTCTCAAAAAACAAACAATGGCGACCACAATCAATTCGCGAATTTCCTTATCACAAGGTATTATGTCGGCCCATCCATCTATTTGGTTGAAAACGCGCTTAATTGGCGAGTTAAATGTGAAAAAAGGCCTGATTTACCCATTACATACTGCATTCGTGCCGGAACTGACGAATGCATTCGTTGATAAAGGCTTTATTGTCAAAACCCTATGACTCCCCCCAAATTACCATATCTGCAAACGCAGCTATCGAAGCTCATAACTTTTTATCCGATTGAGCCGTTAAATGCCGATCAAAAGTTTATGGATCAGCTTACGCAGGCTGCGGCACAAAATTCGATAAAAACAGCATTTTTGAATTTATACGAGAACGCGCCCGCAATTAAAGAGATTAAAGCCATTGTAGGCATTGAAGTCGAAGTAGAAAATGTGGGTAAAGGCTTAATTGAAGCTCTAAAACCGGGTTGGTCGGTTATTAATGACAATTCTTTGCGTAATCATGGCAAAGAATTTCTATTATTGCCCTCATCGCCACAAGCGGCGCGCGCCGCACTTTGTTTTCTGTTTGCATTATTTAATCATGCCGGAACAAAACCAGACTTTTCGTGGCGCACAAGTCTGCATGTGCATCTAAATATGCGAGAAGAACGCATCGAACAGTTGCTCAGTTTTCTCGTGTTATATTTACTGTTTGAAGATGCAATTTTTTCCTTTGTGGGCGACCATCGCCGAGCTAGTAACTTCTGTGTGCCTTTGCAAGAAACCAATGCGTCGCTGTTGATTGCCAAGATGTTTAAGGCAACAAGCAAACTGTCGAGTATTGCGACAGGATGGCAGAAATATACGGCGCTCAACGCACGCCCATTGATTACCAACGATCATGCGGGTATGACCGATTCATTTCATTCCGGCAAAGGAACAGTGGAATTTCGGCATTTAGAAGGCACTCAAAATTTAAGCCGCATTCTGGGATGGCTTAATATTATTTTGGCGTTGCAAGCTGCCTCGCGGCGCTATTCTCCCGATTATATTGAAGAACGGGTCACCAATATGGGCACCCGAGCCGATTATCTCGCGTTATTGACGGAAATTTTTGGCTCGTTGCTTCCGCCTCCACGCCATTTTCCAACAGTCCTCTATTCTTCCATTGCCTATGCAAAAGAGTGTTATTGTCCGGTGCCTAATATTGCCGAAGTTGTGACAGCGACGATCGGCAAAGAGACAGGCTTAGCGCAACTGATTAAACTGCGCATGCGTCGAAGACCTACGGAAGAGCCCAAAAAAAAAGTCGACGTTAGTGTGACAGAATCGACACCATTGCCTGCGGGTCTGTCCTGGGCCGGCGTTCCACTTGAGGCATTTTATTCAGAACATATAATGGTTAATACCCCCAGCCAAACGCCGTCTGTGACGGTTGGCAATGCAGCAATTGATTTTGATTCAGACGAAGGATAAATTATGTGTGGAATCGTTGGACTTGCGCGGCTAAGTAGCTTAGATTTATTCGAGAAAGACCGCGATGTCTTTCTCCAATTACTTAATACCGGCCTTGTGCGCGGCCACCATGGCACGGGGGTCTTTGCCATCAACAAAGACGGAGCAGCCCACATCGTGAAATCGGCCGGCCCGCCATATATGCTCATGATTGCCCCTGAATTTACGACCTTTTGGAATACCATTAAGGTAGAAAAAACACAAATTTTGATCGGGCATAATCGCTTTGCAACGACGGGGCAAAAGATTAGTAAACATGCCCATCCATTTACCAAAGAGCATATTGTGATGGTGCATAATGGCAGTTTGGATGCTGCCTCTACGATTCCAGATTACACCAAATATGCGGTAGATAGTGAGGCCTTAGCAGCCTCTATTGCGGCACTTGGTATCGAGGAAACAATCAAGAATACATTGGGAGCTTATGCCATTGTCTTTTGGGATAAAAAGGCACATACGCTCAACATGATTCGAAATAGCGAGCGTCCTCTCTTTATCGCCATTGACAAGGGCGTGAATCGTCTGATCATGGCGAGTGAGCGAGACATGCTGACGTGGATACTAAAACGTAATTTTTACGATGTGCCACTCGCTGATGTTGCGATTCATGACTTGCCGCCCAATCGTTTATGGTCATTTGAAATGGATTCCTGTGAACCCAAAGAAACTACAATCTTAGGAAAAACCAGGACCACAGTCTATGCGGGCTATGCGGGCGAGCATTATCGTAACGATGAATGGGACACGGTGCAAGGGAAATGGGTTAAAAAAGGCAATACTACCGTTTATGAAATTGACGATGTGCGAAAGCGTATCATTGACGGTTTTCTGGCGAGCACCCAACCGCCGCGCGTGCCTTACAACCAAACCACCACTTTAAAGCTCGTCGCGCCCATGACTCAAGTGGAAACGACGACACCCCAGCCACCGCGTGATCCACGACTAAAGGAAGTCTTTGTAAATACCAAAGACTATATTGCGGCCTCGATGCTTCAGAATCCCGATAAAACCCAAACCTTAGCTCGGGGCGATAAGATTTCCGTCATGATCTCCGATTATGTGCCGGAAAATTCTGTCAAACAACACTATATCGTTATCGCGCTCAACGAAGCGTGGCCGGATTGTCGGTTTCAATTTCGTGTTGAGCAAGATGGAGTTTTGGATGCCCTCTTTGAGGCCGTAGAAGTAGAAATTACGATTCAGAACATTCTGGAGCCGGGAAAACACGCAAAAGACCCAGAGACTATTGTATGGGCCAATAAACCAACATTTTCGGTTGGCGAAGCAGTCACCACTGTTCATTAACGAAAGAGTGCGCATGGCAAAAGTTATCTTCAAAATTTGTCCGTATAAGCCCAAAAGTGCGGGGGCGCGTTACTTGGCCGAGGCACTGGAAGAACTCTTGGGCTATCCGGTTGAGCGCGTTACGCACGATTACCAAGTGGCTGATAATGTATGGCTGATTAATTGGGGGTCGGGCGATTACTATGCTGAACGACAGGCCGGAGCCAAAAATACCAAGGTCTTGAATCCAGCACATAAAATTGTGCGGTGTATTAACAAAACTGACTGTTTCCGCGTGCTTGCAGAAACAGATGTTTCTCTTCCACAATGGACACTCCGTCACGCGACGGCCCGCCGATGGGCGGAAGCCGGACATGTAGTATATTGTCGTGGTGATGTCGAAGGTATGGATGGGCGAGGCCTACAAGTGGCGACTTCGCCCGCATCCTTAACGGAGGCCTCATTATACACAAGAGGAGAAGAATCTACCCACGAATATCGGGTGCATGTATTTAAGCATATGCCAATTTTTGACTTGCTCAAATGGCATGAACAGCCGACAAAAGCCGCCAATCGCGTGCGCACCGGCGGCAATGGATGGGAATTTACGCGACACTGCGTAATGCCGCCCTTAGTGCGCCAGCAGGCCGTGCTCACATCGCGCGCCTTGGATATGGATTTTTGTGCTGTAGATATATTGTGGAATCAATCTACCAATCGCCCGACGGTTTTGGAGGTTAACTCGGCTCCAGAACTTGGGCCATGGACTAGCGTGGCCTATGCGAAGCATTTGGCGGCATTAATCTAGTCACAACGTTGTGACCGGGAGAAAAGCATGAGATGTGTAGCCTGTGACGTGCCATTAACCGCCCTCGAAATGAGTCGAAAATCAGCCGTCACTGGCGAGGATTTTTTACTTTGCACAATTTGTCTATCTGAGGCCGGATTACTGATTGTGGCAGCCGAGAATCCTTTAGCCGAAACGGACGGAGCCGATGGCTCGGACTATCAATCCTTATTGGACGACTTTGATGCCAATTAAGATTACCAATACAGCGGGCCCATCCCCATCGCTGGCTGAGATTTATCAGTCAATGCGCACAACACAAGCTCTCTTGCGGAAGATTACAGACTGCGAGTATGAGCGTATTACGCCATTTGTGCTCTGCCGCGATTTTTTGGTGGATGCCTATACCTTCTCGAAAGCCAAGAAAGATTTCCAGATTTATGGCTTCTCTTTTAAGGGCGCGACCGAACAACCGGATACTACGGGTATTTATCTCTTGCTGAAATTTGATCAGGCCGCAACCCGCGCCGCGTTCAATCAGCATTTACCCATTTTACAGGAATTGGAACAGAACAATCACATTCCGCTCACTGAAACTCATATCATTTCCGAAACCGAAAACCTAGTCGTCGGAGATAAAACATGGCTAAAGAGTTGTTTAACCTTATCTCTCTATACCTTTCTCTTGAGAGCTATGTGTTATGAGTTTGCCGGATATGGCCCCCAACAATCCTGGGATCAGGTCTTTGCCAAACTCAAAACGAGCGATGCGCGCTATGTTGCTTCGGTGCATCCCTCGATCTGGCAAAAGCTGATGACGGATATATCCTTTCTGTATACGGATCATTTTTGTGGATTTGATCCGGCGGTCGACTCTGTCAGCACGATTCATCATAATTCTGGCTTTTTCTCAGTGTTTGGGTCTCATACTGAAATTAATCCCCGCGCTGTCAAACAGAATAAACATTGGCAGCAGATGCAACAGAAAGGCTTGCCCACGGCGCTCAAATGACACTAGATAATCTGACGTTTCAGCGACACCAGGTTCCGTCGATATCACATCTATATGGCACACCCTATCGTTCGGTCGTCTGCGCATTAGCAGATCGCCATGCAGATTGTGTGACCCAAGTTACAGTGGGATCTGAGTGTTTAGAAATTCTATATCGCCTCATGTGTCGTTACTTGTTGGATCCTCCGCCTCCGCCGTCTCCCTTTGGAAACGGTTCACACTGGAATCCACGTGCCCCCAAACAGCGGAATCCCGATGCCACACGACTCATTGTTGAGTATTTGGAAAAAGATTCGAAGCTCGCCCATGCCCGCTTTCTTGAGAATCTGGCCAAATATTTATGGCCGATTGAAGAATATTGTCACTTGCCTGTAACACAGGCAATAGCTTTGCCGGCCCAGCATCCCCACTATACCGGCTATTATTTAGAGGCTTCTCCGAAGTGGCTGAATAATTCGTTGGGGTTTTCAACTTGGACAGTCATTGTAAGGCATCTGATGTATTATCATGAAAAGGAACAGCCAGACTGGTTCACTGCTTTACATGCAGGCAGTCCATTTCGCTCTCTATACCGATGCCCCTCGACCACCCCGCAGAAACAAATACAATTCTTTTTTGGGCTCTTGCCGGAATTGCTCCAATTAAAACCTAAAACGTGGAGTGGAGGACAGACAGAGATTTGGGACGCAGGTTGCGGTGGTGTCGGCTATATGTTGTCCCAAAAGTGGACCGAACGGCGTGAATGCAACAAGTTGGACAATATGTTACTAACATTTTTAGTCAAGAATGGCTGGTAAGATATGTCCCAATGCATTAGACACGAAGCCTGTCCGGAATGTGGGCCGATTGCTGACGGGGCCGGAGATAATTTAGGCGTCTATGATGATGGCCATAAATGGTGTTTTGCTTGTGCTCATTACGTAGGCGTATTTGGTGAACCTTCCTTAGCTGATATGCGAGGACGGCTCGTTAAAGCAAATACCGGACAATTAACGCTATCTTTGCCAATCGTTTTGCCTGCCGACCATACATATATTTTGCCGGCCCACGCCCTTATCTGGCTGCGGATGTATGGGATTACCGATGAGGAACTGAATCAACAGAAAGTGGGCTGGTCGGCCGATTTACAACGCTTAATTTTGCCGCTCTATGATGCGACGGGCGGGCTATTGTTTTGGCAAGGCAGATATTGCCCGACAGAGCCAGTGCCGGGAGAGAAACGCCATAAATATATCAACCGAGGCCAACCAGACGTAACTCTGGCCATTTTCGGGCGCGAGAAAGTGTTGGTTCCATCCAGTATTTGTGTAGTAGAAGATTTTTTCTCAGCTATTAAAGTCGGACGCGTCATGCCGACGCTGTGTTTATGGGGTAGTGAATTATCTATGACCAAAATCCGGCGTCTGGCATTGCTGTATTCCGAACTCGTCATTTGGTTGGATACGGATAAAGCCGCATATTCGGCTCGTTGTGAAATTAAGGCGCGGCCCTACTTTGATCGAGTAGGAGCAATTTATACCCAATGTGATCCCAAAACCTATACCACCGGCGTGATTACCAGATGGATACACAAGTAATACCCCCTGAATTTGATCTCGAAGCGGATGCGGAACATCGCCGACTACAGCGGCAGCTTCCTCGTATTTATCACATGTATCAGGCTTATTGTGCCGACCATGAAGATGGGGTGGCCTTTGAAGATTACGCGTGGCTCTTCCACGAGATTCCACGCGACATTGCACACAAATGGAAAACTACCGGTGTATGGTAGTCCATTATTGAATTTGAAGTGGGCCACGACGTTGAACATTCCGTAAGGAGTGCCTGACTGCCAAAGTCGTGTTACGAAGTATAACTGTGGCACGGCGGCGGCAACTGTAAGCGTTTAAAAATGTGGGGGCTAAGGGACATTTTATATACTTAATTCGGAAAGGGTGTGGCTGAGGGGCCTGTCCTCTTGGTGCTCGTTCCTAGGCCGTGATTAGTATTTATGTCCCGAATGTGGTTCGATTCCGCACCCACTTCATCCCCAACATCCGTAGGTGCTTAGTTGGTGCAATACAACTAAGAGTCGGTAGTAAAGACGCCTAGCAGTCTGGAACGTAACCGACACCAATTACACGGGTAGCATAAGATAATGCGTGTTATCCCCCCGGAGAGTCAAGATGGTGGTAGGTAAATCCATCCCCGTGTTCCAGAGTATCGTGTGGCTGAGAGGGTAGGCGAAGTGAGAGGCTACGTGTTTTTGGTTGAACCACAGGAGTATTGCCTCCTGTCGAGCCAAAAGGATGCCTCGCTTGACATTGGTCCGAATCCAATCACGGTATAAAACAGAGAAGAACAGGCGGAAGTCCCCCATGTGGGCGGACAGTGGCAGATCGTCGGCGACCCTTTCGAGGGTGATGCAAACTTCTCTGTTTCGTTGTATGCCAGAACTAGCTTAACTGTGAAGTGGGGAAAGCGCCGCTTACTCAGGCGGAGACTGGGTTCAACTCCCTCTCTGGCAACAATCGACCACGCAGCCGGCTCCTGGTCGTTAAACAACACTGAGCCGAGCAACCGGCATGGTGATCTAAGTAGTAAGATACGCTGGATGCAATTCGTCCATGGTTGCTCCACCAGCGAAATGAGGGTGCGAATCCCTCCCATGTCGTTCATTTTCTGATGGTCACAACGTTGTGACCACCTTCCTGGAGAGACCGATGACAGATGAAAGAAGCGAGACACCCGCGCCGTTGACGGATGCGAAAGTTACAGAAATCAACGATTCATGTTTGGGCTATCAGCTCTTCTTTGAGTCTACGCCCAAGCCAAATGCGAGTTTAAAGACTTCTGATATTGAACTTGCAAAAGAACAGATACAACGCTTTGCCGCCGAGCTACGCGCGGCGGGCTGGTGATGCCATGACCGGCCGCCCTGAAGGAGAAGCCATGAGCGAAGCGACCAAGCTGCTGCGGAAAATATCCGATAGCCGAATCCTGTTCAGGCACGATCTGGAACTGGATGCGGAGGTAGCTAATTTCCTGTCCGCGCAGCCGAGCGGTGATGGGTGGATTCCGGTGAGCGAGAGGTTGCCACAGACCGAGCACTACGTCTGGAGTCTGCTTGAAGGTGATGCCGTTGCCGAAATGGAAAAGCGGTTTTATGACGGCAAGACATGGCGCTACATGGACGGCTCTGAAAGTGATTTACGAGTCACCCACTGGATGCCTTTGCCCGCCGCCCCGAAGGGAGATGAGTGATGACCGACCCGATTGAACTGCTGCGGGAAATATCCGAGACTCAAATCCTTTTCAGACATAACCTGGAACTGGATGCGAAGGTGTGCAACCTCCTCGCGGCCCGTGCCCAGGCGGAGCAGGGGATGGTGAAGTGCCGATATTGTAATTTGATCGTCGGTCACGAACGCGAATGCTGGAATATCTCAATGTCAAAGACCTGTAATCGAATCGTCGCCCAAAAGGGAGATGAGTGATGA
>Ga0137334_1000180_pt1 | contig 10047 bp, 12 predicted proteins | sample EasRivERMLT262_2_FD_104776 | JGI IMG/M metagenome (GOLD analysis project Ga0137334, IMG submission 104776) | Soil microbial communities from meander-bound floodplain in the East River, Colorado, USA - East River MetaG ERMLT262_2 | ecosystem: Environmental > Terrestrial > Soil > Floodplain ...
CGCTGCAACATAGGCATCGGCAACTTGGGCGACTCAATCGCCGGCCTGCAGCGTGCGATCGAGTATCTACAGCGAAATCAGGATGAGCGCAAATGACGATAGTGCGCGTCGGTCGGTTGAACTGGCAGCTTTACATCAACGCGAACGATGAGTGGCAGTGGCGCGTGAAAGCCCGTAACGGCCTGATCATCGCGGCGAGCAGCGAGGGATTCGACCGCATGTCTGGGGCGCTGCGCAACCTAAAATTGCTGGCGCCGGATGCCGCGCGCCGGCTTGAGGAGCAGGCGCAGCGATGAGGAAACTCCTGTGGTCCTTGGCTACCCTCGTCGCTTTCGTCGTGCACCAGGCTGATACGGCACCGCTGGTTCAACCACTCCGCAAGCCAGCGTGTTACCCGCCATCCGCCTATGACTGGCGGTGGACTCTCAGGGACGGGCCCGACGCTATCGTGTGGCAGTGTGACGAGGCGGACGGCCTGATCGACTACTACCGTACCGGCGAGTACGGCGAGGCGAAATCAGTGCCGCTGGCGCAGGCGATCGGCTTCGCCTTCTGGCCGGCCGATGAGGCGACCTTCACCGAGCAGCCGACCGAAGCTGAATTGCAGGTGGTCACCGAACTGATCCGCGAGGCGGCGCCGCGCTGCTTCACGCGCCTGTCAGGCACGGCGACTGTAGTGCCTGTGTACACGCGCAATACTGACGGCACCCGTGGCCCGCGGCGTCGAGATACTGCTGGCCTTGTGATGTCGGTCGAGCCCAATACACGCACCAGCTGCCAGACGAGGCTCGCAACGACCGCGCGCTACTGCTCGGTCTGGAATAAGGTTTCCACTACGGGTCAACTGATTCCAGACGATTCGTGGGCACTCTGCCGCGTGGAGAAAGCGCCAGCTGACGGATGGCAATGACATGACCCGCTTGCTGGATTCTGTGCAAACCCCCAACCACTTGCTCGGGATCGTGGAACGGTAGGCGGGTCACTTGATTGTCAACCACGAACTTAAGATCGCCTATGTAGACATCCCGAAAGTGGCGAGCACGGCGATCCGTGGTGCCGTCAGGGGCATTCGAGCCGAGGCTTGCTACTTCACTTTCGCTTTCATCCGGCATCCATGGGATCGGCTCGTGAGCGCGCTCTACTCGGTGCTGCGTTCAAGCACGCCGCTCGATGAGCGGATTCAGCAGTACATGGAAGCGCCACAGCTCGACTCGCACATCCGCCCTCAATCACTGTTCCTGCAGCGACGGGTAGATTTCATCGGTCGCTATGAACGTCTTGGCCGCGACTGGGCGCTCCTGCAGCAGCAGTTCGATCTGCCGGCGCTCACGCACGAGAACAAGGGGCCGCACCGCCCAGCGGATTGGCGAGCAGCACCGATCGACTGGGATCGCTGGCGGCCTTATTTTGCTGCGGACTTCGAGCTATGGAACGGCTTGCAATAGCTCCGCGCGGCGTGCTCGCGAGGGGTGCGCACGCATTCGGGCCGTTCAACATCCCGGTGGGCACCGGGCATTTACAGTTGCGCATGGCCCGCAACGCGTGGCCCGAGCGTGCGGGTGCGGACGCCAAGGCTCGCGAGGTGTTCGATCTGCTGGTCGAATTCTCAGGTGACGGCGGCCTGACGTGGCCTGAGTTCATCCGCATGGGCGGAGACGGCGGGGCTGGCGTACCGAACAGGCGCGGGGACTTCCCAGTCGAGAATTACATTCGCCCGCTGCCCGGCACGATCAGAGTGCTGGGAGACACCAGAAACTCGTCGCGGCGCGTGCGCGTCATCCTGCTGTGTGTCGAAGATCTCGACACGCAAATCGACGTGGACTTGATCTAATGGCCCTCGTCGACACCGCTGCTGGCGTCGAGTCTGGTGGCTCTGTCAGTTCGCTGTCTTTCAGTTTCACGACGACCGGAAACAATCGGGCGATCTGCGCGGGCGTCGGCATCACGACGTCGACCTCGCCGACGATCAGCACGATCACGTACAACGGCGTGAGCCTGGGGGCAGCGCGGGCGGAGACCACGAATGCGCCGTATATCCGCGCGGCGCAATTCGTGCTCGCGGCACCTGCCGCCGGCTCCAACACGCTCGCCTGCACCATCTCGGCAGCAAGCACCGAATGGGCGCTCGGAGCCGTATCAGCGACCACTGTCGATCAAGCGACGCCAGTCCGCGCGAGTTCACCTGTCACCGCGAGCGCCGACAACGCAGACCCAGCGGTCACGGTGACGGCTTCGGATGCGAATGATCTGGTAGTCGATGTCCTGGCGATCGTTGCGTCTGCCGCCGCGACGATTTCGACCGACGACAGCCGCGCGATTGGCTGGCAGCACGATCAGCCGACCTATGGCATCGAGGCGATGTCCTACCGCGCAGGCGGTGCCAGTGTGCCGATGAACTGGACGATCGCCAGCGGCGGCTCTCCTGAATGGGCGATCTGCGCACTCTCGCTGCAGCACGATAGCAGTGGCGGTCCACCGACTGGTCCTTCCAAGCCGCAGATTCAGAAGATGGACAGCGGAGAAGGCTATTTCCCAGCGCTGCTCGACGTGCGGAACTGGATCAGCCCGCGCGGTGGGCTGGTCGTGCAGAAGTGGTTCACGGAGGAACTTGAGCCGCCGGCCGCTGGCGCCGCCAGTGACATTGCCGCGATCGGATCGCTGTCGATCACTGGTGTCGCAGACCTTGATGCGCTTGGCTCATTGCTCGCCGCTGGCACGCTCTCGATCACTGGCGCCGCAGATTTGGACGCGCGCGGCACGCTCATTGCAGCCGGGGCCCTCTCGATCACTGGCGCGGCGGACTTGGATGCTCGCGGCTCGCTTCTCGCCGCTGGTTCTCTGTCGATCTCAGGCGCCGCCGACCTCGATGCCATCGGGCACCTCATTGCCGCGGGCTCCATAGTCATCAATGGCTTGGCCGACCTCACCAGCGCTGCGACCGAAGACATCGCGGCAACCGGCAGCCTCTCAATCTCTGGCATCGCCGACCTGGACGCCACAGGCAGCCTGCTAGCCGCAGGGCTGCTGCAGATCAACGGGCTCGCCGCCCTTACGAGTGGAGACGAGAACGACCTGTCAGCGGTCGGGCTGTTGCAGATCACCGGTAGCGCGACCCTCACCTCATTCGGCGCGCTGATCGCTGCCGGGTCGATCGTCATCACCGGTTCGGCAGATCTGACGGACGGCGGCGTCGCGCCGGCTCCTCCGCCATCTTTCGGCGGCGGCGGAATGGGGCCGCTGTCGCCGTCGATCTCCTACCGCATTGACCAGCGCGTCAAGCCAAAAAAAGCGAAGGAACGCAAGCGCGAACGTGAGAAACAGGTCGAACTCGAGAAGCCGCAGCCCGAAGTCTCGACCGTCGTCGAGGCGAAACCGACGTTCACCATCGGCGACCAGATCGACGCGGCGCAACTCGAGCGCCTGCGCGAACTCGCTGCAGAACTGCAGCGCACGCGGGGACTGGTGGTTGAAATAGCGGGGAAAGTAAGCGATTCAGAGTTTGACCAAGCGCTCGCACTGCTTCTATTAATGTCGATGGATTGAAGGCATAGGTGACCAAATGATGTTCAAACCCCGCATCCCGATGCCGAACACAGTGCCAGTCGGCCGCGCACCGCCGCAGGTGGGCATTCCGACTCCGATCACGCCTGCGCCTCAGCCGATGGGCATGAATCCGTTCCGCCAGCCGCAGCCGCGCCAGCAGTTGCAGCCTGATGTGCTGAACCGCAGGCGTGCGATCGCCGGAGCGATGACGCGGGCGTACTGATGAGCACACTCGGCGACATTTTCGGCTTCGAGAAATTCCACGCGGGCGATCTGTGGAAGCGCTTGAAAAAAGATCCGAAGCGGTTGTTGCTCGGCGTCGACCCGGCGAGTACCAAGCTGTGGAACGCGGCACTCGGCCGCGACGATAAGCCGCTGGTCGATGAACTGGGAGGGCCCGACCCTGGAGTGTACGGGCGCGCCGAGGCAGCCGGCGTGCCGACAACCGCCGGAAAGGGCATGCACGACATCGCCCACGTCATTGCGGCAGCGTACGGCGCCAAGGGGCTTTCAGGGATCGGTGCGGAAAGCGCTGGCGGTGGAGGAGGGCAGGGCGTGCAGCAATACGCCAACATGCTTCCGAAGCAGCAGGGGCCGCAGGATACGCGTGTCGCGCCGTCCGCGATCGACGAGCACCTGGAACGCGAGCGCATGAAGCAGGCGATGCGCCAGCAAATCGCGCAGCAGATGCAGCAGAGGTACGGCTGATGGCTGCTCGCATCAATCCTCGTCACTGCCAGATGATCCGCGACAAGATCCAGGCGAGCGAACTCATCAACCGCCTGCACGACGACGCCATGGGGAAGATTGAACTCACGTCAGGGCAGCGCGACTCGATCAAGTATCTCATTACGCAGTCGATCGGTGCGCCGCCGCAGTCGATTGCAGTGGATTACACCGACCGCAGCGTCGACGAACTGAGCGACGCGGAACTGTATGACATTCTCAAATCACGAGATCGCCGAGGAACTGCTGAAACGGAAGCAGGCTCGTCGGACGATTCAGCCGTTCATTGAACGCACCAGCCTGCGCTGGCAGGCCGGGAGGGTGCATCGAATCATCTGCGAACAGTTTGATCGGGTCGAGAATGGCGAAATCGACCGGCTCATGCTGCTGCTGCCGCCGCGACACGGCAAGAGCGAGATCGCCTCGCGACGGTATCCGGCCTACACGCTCGGCCGCGACCCGACGCACCACGTCATCTCGGCGTCAGCGACGCACGAACTCGCCGAGGACTTCGGCCGGGACGTGCGCAACTGCGTGCAAAGCGCTGAATTCAAGTTGCTGTTCCCGCACGTCACACTGGCCGAGGATAGCAAGGCGAAGGGCAAGTGGAGTACGCAGCACGGCGGGAGTTACTACGCCACCGGCATCGGCGGCACGTTGTTCGGCCGCGGGGCGACGCGCGCGATCATTGATGATCCGTTCGCATCCTGGGAGGACGCGCAAAGCGAGCTCTCCCGCGCGCGTGTCTGGGAGTGGTACACCGGCACGCTCTACAACCGCGTGCACCCGAAGGCTGCCATCGTGCTGATCCAGCATCGCATGCATGAGGCTGACCTAGCCGGCCGGCTCATCGAGCAGATGAAGGCCGGTAAAGACAAGTGGGAGATCATCCTGCTGCCGGCGATCGACGAGGAAGGCGAGGCGCTGTGGCCGGAGCGGTACGACGTTGGTGCGCTCGACCGCATACGTCTCAACACGCAGCCGCTGCAGTGGAGCGCGCTTTATCAACAAGAGCCGCTGCCGGATGAGGGTATTTTCTTCCGGCGCAACTGGTTCGAACTGTTCAATCCGCGTGACCTGCCGCCGTGCCATTTCTACATGAGCGGCGATTTCGCGGTGACTGAAGGCGCTGGCGACTACACCGAGATCGCCACGCACGGCTATCTCGGCGGGATTCTGTATCTGGGCGTCGAGGGCTGGGCCGGTCAGACGACGGCGGACCAGTGGATCGAGACGCTGCTCGATCAGGTCAAGCGTCGGCAGCCGTTCTGCTTTTTTGGCGAATCCGGTCCTATCCGTCGCGCGATCGAGCCGTTCCTGATCCGACGTATGGAAGAGCGCGGCGACTATGTGCCGCTCGAGTGGCTGACCCGCGGGCACGACAAGCCGACGATGGCGCGACCGCTGCAGGCGATGGCGTCGATGAAGAAAGTACGCATCGCCGACACTGCGTACGGGCACCGGCTGCTCGCGCAGCTGCTGCAGTTCCCGCTTGCGCAATTGAATGATGGCGTCGACATGGCGGCGCTGATGGCGCTGGCGATCGACATGGCTCATCCGGCCATCGTCGCCGCACCGACGGTGCCGGAGCCACCGCGCGGTCCGCGCACCTTCGCCGAAGTCATCGCCAAGCACGAGCGCGTCTCGCCGCAGGGCTTCCGCGAGAGGATCAGCTGATGCTCGCCCCAGGCGCATCATTCACTGCAGGCGGGCGCCTGGTGGCGACGTTGACCGCGGCGCCGGCACCGACGATCTTCATCAATGGCGTGGGCTTCAGCGCGGCCGGCGAAGTGCTCTTCGACAGCGACGTGCCGGCGGGTGAGATCTACCTCGCCGGCATCCGCCGGAGCGCTGTCGGCGCCATGTACGGCACCGTCACCGTGAGCGCGACCGACACCATTCTCGGCGGCGTGAGGTTGAGCGTCGACGGTGCCGTAGTAGTGGTGCAATCCGATCCACTGCTCGTCGTCAACGGCAATCCGTTGATCGCCGCCGGCGAACTCTGCATCGCGTGACCCATGGCCAATAAACGTAAAGGTATCCGAAAACCGAAGGCCGCAGCGGCGCAGCCGCCGGGCGACGCCGAGAAACGCGCGAAAGCGGACCTCGCGCAGCGCTGGCTAAAGACCATCGCCAAGCAACGTGACAAGGAGAAGACATGGCGCACGGCGTCTGTGAAGGTTGTCGATAGGTACCGCGACGAGCGTGAGACCGCGCACGACTCCGACACGCACTTCAATATGCTCTGGGCAAATACTGAGACTCTGAAGCCGTCGATCTTCTCGCGCATGCCGATCGCAGACGTGCGGCGACGGCACACGCAAAAGGACCCGGTCGGCCGCTGCGCCGCCGAAATCCTCGAGCGCTCGCTGTCGTACTGCATCGAGCAGCCGGACTTCGAAGACGTGCTCGATCGCTGCCTCGAAGACTACCTGCTGCCGGGGCGTGGGCAGTCGCGCGTCGGCTACGAGCCGACGATCGAGAAGCAGCAGAAGCGCATCCAGGTCGAGCCGCTGCCGGATGACGGCGAGGACGACACCGATGAGATCGTGGCCGACGAGTCGATCCGCGACACGCTCGCCCGCAACATGGACGACACCGCGATGTCGCGCGAGCCGCGATACCCGAACGGCACGCAGTTCGATGCCGAGGGCGCGTTCAAGACCGAAGAGGTCGAGGAACTGATCTATCAGGAAGTGTCGGTTGGATACACGCCGTGGGATCTCTTCGTATTCGATCCGGCGCCGACGTGGAAGAAGTGCAAATGGGTGGCTTTCGGCACGCCGATGACGCTGACCGATGTCAAGGCGAATCCCAAGTACGCGCACGTCGCGAACGAGCTCACGTACAACTACTCGGAGCAGCCGGAGGACGACGAGCAGCAGGAAAAGCGCGCGCTCTTCTGGGACGTCTACCACAAGCCGTCGCGCACCTTCATGGTGTTCGCCGAGGGCTACACCGACGGGCCGGTGTACGAGCAGGCCGATCCGATGGCGCTGCAGGATTTCTTCCCATGCCCGGAACCGATCTATTCGCTGCGCAACAATAAAGACTGGTGCCCGAAGCCGGAATACCTGCTCTACCAGGACCAGGCGCTCGAACTCGACGAAGTGACCGAGCGCATCCGCGCGTTGACGCAGGCGCTCAAATACCGCGGTGTCTACGACCAGGCCCTGCAGGCCGAAAGCAAGCTCGGCGAACTGGCGAAGGCGGGAGACAACGTATTCCTGCCGGTGTCCAATTTCCGTTCGCTCTCAGAGAAGGGTGGGCTAAAAAACATCTTCGACTCTCTGCCGCTCGCCGACATCGCGAAAGTGATCGCGGACCTGCAAGTGCGGCAGATGGAACTGAAGCAGATTATCTACGAAGTCACCGGCATCAGCGACATCGTGCGCGGCGCCAGCAAGGCGAGCGAAACGCTGGGCGCGCAGAAACTTAAAGCGCAGTACGGGAACTTGCGCATCTCGACGCGACAGAATCGGTTTCAGCGATTCATCCGCGACATCCTGCGCATCAAGGCGGAGATCATCGCCGAGCACTTCGAGCCTGCGACGCTCAAGCTCATGACCGGGATCGAAGTGCTTCCGGACATCGCTTACGCGAAGGCCGAGCAGGCGGGCGAACTGCCGGCCGGCGCAGTGTCCGAGACGACATTCATGGCCGCCTGTAAAGTGCTCAAGAGCGACAAGCTCCGCGGCTTCAAGGTGTCGATCGAGACGGATTCGACGGTGCCCGTCGACCGTGAGGCCGAGCAGGAGCAGCGTACTGCGTTCGTGCAGGGGCTTGCACAGTTCATGCAGCAGGCGGGTCCGGCGGTGGCGCAAGGCATGATGCCGGCCAGCGTCGCGCGCGAAGTGCTGCTCTTTGCGGTGCGCGGCTTCAAGGTCGGCTCAGAACTCGAGGACGTGCTCGAGCAGTTGGGGCAGGGCGACTCCGAGGAAGGCATGCGCGGCCAACTGCAGCAATTGCAGCAGCAACTCCAGCAGATGCAGGAGCAGCTGCAGGCTGCCGGCGAGGAGAAGCAGGCGCTCGAGCAGCAGGTCGAAAAAGCGAGTTCCAAGGAGCAGGCGGCCAACATCAAGGCGCAGAAGGATGCCGAGCGCTCCGACTTTATCGCACAGGTCGATGCCCGCATCCGGGAACGGCAGGCCGAGCAGGAGCTTGCGATCGATGCGCGCAATGCACAGCAGGATCTGTCGCTCAAAGCACAGGACGCCAAGCTCGATCAGATCATCCAGGCGATGGCGGCGGATGGCGAAGAGCGGCGCACCGAAAAGGCCGCAGAACAGGAGCGCGCGCTCAACGTCGAGAAAGAGCCGACCGACGTCATGGGCGAACTGAAGGCGGCCGGTGCCGTCAACACGCTCATGGAAGGCATGAAGTCGTCGATGGACGCGCTCGGCCAAGTGGTGGAAGCGTTGAAGGGCATTCAGGAAGAGGCCGCGAAGCCGGTCGTGAAGCGCGGCACGGCGGTCCTGCCGAGCGGCACCATTCAGCTTGAGATGGTGGAGACGCGCCAGTGATGACCGTCACCATTCAAGACGAGCGGCTGTTGATGTGGGCGGCGGAGCGCTTGAAAGGCAAGTTTGACAGCGCACGTTGCCGCTGGCTGGCGTTCATCGATGACCAGGCATTGCGCGCCGTCGTCATCTACCACGACTTTTCGGAGCGCAGTTGCGCGATCAGTATTGCGACGGATGGCACTGGCAAGTGGTGCCTGAAGGGCGTGTTGAAGCGCATCTTCGATTACCCGTTCGTTGAACTGGGCTATCGGCGCGTATCGATTCTGGTGAGCGCGAGCAATGAGCGGAGCGCAAAACTGGTGCGTGGCCTTGGTGCCGTGCAAGAAGGCGAGTTGCGTGAGGCGACTGAGGATGGCGAGAACATTCGGATATTCGGCATGCTGGCCGGTGAGAGGAGATTCTAATGGGCAACCCATTTGACAAGGGCGGAAGTTCTAACCCTCCGGCGCCCCCCGATCCGAACGTGCAGATCGCCGCGGAAACCGCTGCGAACCGGTACAACATCGACAGCCCGTTCGGGCAGCAATCGTGGTCGACGGGCGGCGATAGGGTCATCACCGGATACGATAAGAACGGCAAGCCGATCTATGGGCAGCAGCAGACGCTCACGCAATCGCTCGACCCGTCGCAACAGCGCCAGTTCGATATTCGCAATCAGATCGCCGAGCAGATGCTCGCGCAAGGCGGCCAGCAGGTCGGCACTGCCCGACCAGGATATTCGGCGCTGCCTGCGCGCCCCGGCGAGCGCGCCGGCCCAAGGTTACCCGGCTCGATGGGCACCTTCGACATCAACACCGGCGGCAATGAGGCGGGAAAAGCCTACTTCGAGCGCCAGAAAGCATTTCTCGAACCTGAGTTTGCAAAGGCCGACAACCGTTTTGCACAGGATCTCGCGAATCAGGGCATCCCTATGGGGTCACCGGCGTTCACCGAGGCGATGCGAGATCATGAGAACAACAAGAATTTCGCACTCACGCAAGCCTCTAGAGAAGCCACCACGATGGGCAGCGATCTTGCGCTGCGCGAGCGGGGGCAGCAGTTCGGCGAACGCTCGCAACTCTCCGATGAGGCGCTCGCAACCTCCGCAGATGCGCGCGCCGGTCGCGGTCAGGATTTCTCGAATTACCTCAACGAGCGCGGCCAGACTCAGGACATGGACATAGACAGGCGGCAGCAGTACTACAACGAAATCGCCTCCTTGCTCGGTGGTCAGCAACTGACGCCGCTCGATGGCGGCGGCACCGGCCCGGTCGAC
>Ga0137334_1000181_pt1 | contig 10017 bp, 8 predicted proteins | sample EasRivERMLT262_2_FD_104776 | JGI IMG/M metagenome (GOLD analysis project Ga0137334, IMG submission 104776) | Soil microbial communities from meander-bound floodplain in the East River, Colorado, USA - East River MetaG ERMLT262_2 | ecosystem: Environmental > Terrestrial > Soil > Floodplain ...
ACTTAAACCTAACTGGTAAAATTACAAGAGAAAAAGTGCTTAAAGCCTTTGAATTCCTGGATTTAATGAATATTGAAGATACTCCAGACTCACCCCAACTAGACTCGATTGGGGCAAAAATCTGGCATATAGTAAACAAATTCTTCCCAATGGGCAAATTTACCTCCTCCACTATATTAGAAAAATATGAGGATGAGTATAACGAACCCATAAAACTCAGTATAATTTCGACTTATCTCTCACGTTTTACAGAAAAAGGGAAGATTGAAAGGGCTAGAACTGGCCGAGAATGGACATACCAAAGCATAAAAATCTCTCAAAAACGTCCAACTTAGGATATTATAGCCTTCTTAATTACCAAATGATCCCCTTCTAAGAGGATCTTAACATAATCACCTTTTTGCATTTCAAGATATTTTCTGAATTGTTTAGGGATAGAAACTGTACCTCCTGAGGTTATTTTTACTAATTCCTCATTTTCTATACTCATAAATAATTTATATATTTATAGTATATATGTTTTAATAAATTTAATATTTATTAAATTATAATGATTTTTTATGATTTACTCTAAACTGCTGTATTTTGTAAATATTCGAAAATACCAAGTTTGGCCTTTCCCTTATCTGTAATAGAATAGGTGAATGGTTTGGTCCTCATATCCCTTTCCACATATCCCTCTTGGTATAATTTTTTCATTAATCTTGAAGCATGTTCTCTAGATCTCTGTGATGCACTCTGGATGTCACGTGACGTCATTGACTTGTCTGTGATTAACCCTAAAACAAAATCAATTGTATTGTTATAATCCATAACTGGTGCTTGTCGTGGCTTTGGAGTAAAGCGTTTTGGTTTGGGCTCCGAATATTCCTCATAATTTGGAATTTTTTCTACAACTCGGCCAAAATCCTTAATCTCATTTGAATTAACTTCTTCACTATCAATTTCTAACGAATCTAGTCTTATTTTCATATCAATTAACTGCCTTTCATAAAATTCTAAACGGTCATACGAAGAGGCATCAAACCTTTCTTGCCGTTTTATGGATGGTTTAATTTTATAGATTGTGTAAAGGACAAACAAACCCACAAAAAATGCTGCAACAACTCCTAGAATAATCTCAGGATCAGGAATTTCTACTAACATCACATGTTACAACATTAGTTTGTGATTTATCGTGATAGAACAACATAATTTCACACTTTACATCAACTGAAATATCATATATCAAATCACAAACAAAAACAAAAAACCAAAAAATCATTCCTAAGATCACATTCCAACAATTTGACGAATTGCCTTATCCATCACATCAATGATTTGTTCTTCTCTTTCTGGAAAAACATCACTATTTTGTATCACAGAAATCTGTTCAGAAAGACGAGATATCACATCCATATCATCAGGTAGAATTACGCCTAAACCTCGAAACAAAATTATTGAATAATAAAGACCGATTAACTTGTTCCTAGATTGACTAACCTGCCTGAAATATGCCCCTTTGGAAATACCAAACTCAATTTCAACTAAATTCTTATGATTTAAAATAATTTCAACTTGTCTTTCAGTAAATAATGATTTTTTGATAATTTGATGAAGAATATTATTAAAATTAGATTGTTCAAACCCAGTCATAGCTATACAGATCTGTATATTAGTATAACAATTAAACTTTAAAACGTTAAGCACGAACAACGGTGGTTATGACAGGGCATGTTGAAACATATCTAAAATCCCAATTAAAGAAACAGAAAACAGCATTACTCTTCGTTCTTATTGATTCGGAAGTTTCTAACATTAATTCTTCAGTTAAACTTGCAAAGGATGTAGAAAGAATAGGCGCCTCAGCAATTTTAGTAGGCGGCTCTTCTGTAACTAATCAAATTGAACTGGCTGAGGTTGTAAAAAATTTAAAAAAGGCCGTTAAAATTCCAAAAATTCTATTCCCAGGAAATATAACAGGTGTGGTTCCACAAGCTGATGCAATCCTCTTTAGTTCTCTACTAAATTCTGAAAACCCATATTTTATTTCCCAAGCTCAGGCACTGGGAGCTCCCAATGTTCTAAAATATGGATTAGAACCTCTTCCGACAGCATATTTAGTAATAGGTGAGGGAACCTCCGCTTGGTTTGTTGGTTCTGCAAGGGGGATCCCATTTGATAAACCAAAAATTGCAGCAGCCTATTCACTAGCAGCTCAATTTCTTGGGATGCGTTTTGTATACCTTGAAGCAGGTTCAGGGGCAGCTTCTAGTGTGAAACCTGAAATGGTAAGAATGGTTCGTGAAGTCTTCAAAGGCTTTCTAATTGTAGGAGGAGGTATAAGGGATCCTATAACAGCAAAAAAAATTGTTAGTGCAGGAGCAGACGCTATTGTAATTGGTACTTTATTAGAAAAAAATAACAGTCTAAAAAATTTCACTGCAATAGCCAAAGCCATTAGAACCATAAAGAAGTAAGATATTACATGTCAGACAACACTGCAATTAACAGAATTAAGGACGTCCTTATGCCTGATTATTATTTTGATTATTATAACGATATCTCAAAAAATACATTTGATATTTTTGAAAAAGCCGCAGCAGCAAAATCAACATTAGTTGATTCCTCGGCAATAGTAGAACCAAAAATAGCATTTGATTTAGCAGATAGGGTAGCTAAAATGCATGACATCGATATAGCTGAGCCTCTACGTGAGTTACTAAAAACAAACGGAAAGGAATTATCAGCTCTAATTTTTTCAAAAGAGATTGCCTTAGGAAAATATCTGCCTTCAAATGCTAAACTTGAAGATAGATTAGATTTAGCCGTAAGAGTAGGTTTAGCAATCGTAACTGAAGGCGTTACAATTGCTCCTTTGCAAGGAATAAGCAAGGTGAAAATTAAGAAAAACAAAGATGGTTCCGAATATCTATCAGTTTCAATTGCAGGACCAATGAGATCTGCAGGAGGAACCGAATCAGCTGTTACAATGTTAATAGCAGATCATGTACGAAAAGCTGCTGGTTTAGCAAAATACCAAGCAAATTCTTTTGATGACGAGATAGGTAGATTTATTGAAGAACTTCGAGTATATGAGAGAGAAGCACAAGGAAGTTTTCAATTTCATGTTTTAGACGATGATGTAGCAACAGTAATTTCCAATCTTCCTGTGGAGCTTGACGGTGTGGATACTGATCCATATGAAGTAGTTAACCATAGAAATATGGCGCGAATTAATACCGATAGAGTCAGGGGGGGAGCTTTACGTGTTCTTAATGATGGACTTATTGGTAGATCAAAGAAGCTTCTAAAACGAATTGAGCTTTACAACCTAGATGGTTGGCAATGGCTCAATGATCTAAAAGGAGCCATTCAAACAGGTGAACGTGAAGACGCAGCAACAAAAAGGATGAGGGAAGTTATCACTGGAAGATCGGTTTTGTCAATGCCAAACAGGGTTGGTGGTTTTCGACTACGTTATGGAAGAGCATGCAACACTGGATTTGCTGCAGTTGGGATTCATCCTGTAGTAGCTGAAATTTTAGATCATACTATTACGGTTGGAACTCAGATCAAACTTGACTATCCAAGTAAAGGAGCCACTATTGCCTTTGTAGATTCGATTGAAACTCCCATTGTACGACTTAAAAATGGAAATGTGGAAAAAATTAGCGATACAAAACACGGAATAAAAATTAAAAACCAAATTGAAAAAATTCTTCATCTTGGCGACATTTTAATTTCTTTTGGGGATTTTTTAGAAAACAATGCACAGCTTGTACCTACAGGCTATGTTGAAGAAATTTGGATAGAAGAACTCCGCGAAAAACTTTCTAAATACGAACCAGAAAAAGATAAAAGCCCATTTGTAGAATTTCTTACAAAAACACCTTCTTTTGATGAAGCCATAACTCTTTCACTAAATTTTCTAATACCATTACATCCCAAATATCTCTATTTTTGGGATCTAATTTCAATTAAAGAATTAAAAGAAATTTTACAGCCTTTAGAGATCGGTGAATCATCAATTCTATATTCAAAAAATCAAAAAAATATTTTAGAAAAACTTGGTGTGCCTCACGAAGCTTCAAGTGATTCAATTTTGCTAAAAGAAACAGAAGCTAAAATTTTCTATAATTTACTTTTCAGAAAACCAATCAAAATTGACGATTCTAAATCTGTTACTAAAATAATATCAGAAACTTCAGGAATAAAGATTAGTCCAAAATATTCGACATCAGTTGGTGTTAGAATAGGAAGACCAGAAAAAGCTGCTCCAAGGCAAATGAAACCCCCAGTTCATACACTATTTCCAATAGGAGATAAAGGTGGTCCTACACGAGATTTACTAAAAGCTTCACACAATGAGAAATTTTTCACAAACATCCACAACCGATTTTGTAACACATGTAATGAACTTTCAATTAGTATAATCTGTCAAAAATGTAAGAGTAAGACCTCAATCATCTACAATTGTCGTATTTGTAGAGCAAAATTAGATTCATCTTTCTGTCCAAAATGTAAAAAGGAAGCTTCTTCACACTCCTACCAACTTTTTCCATTAAAAAAGAAACTATTGATGGCACAAGAAAAAATTGGGATTCGTGCAAATGAGCCGTTCAAAGGAGTTAAAGAATTAATTAATCAGGAAAAAATTGCTGAACCTCTAGAAAAAGGTCTGATTAGACAAAGTTTAGGCTTAACTGTATTCAAAGACGGGACAGTAAGATTTGATGCGACAAATTCTCCACTTACTCACTTTAAACCCTCCTGGATTGGAACTTCAATTGAAAAACTCAAAGAACTTGGCTACACACATGATGCAAAGGAAATTCCTCTTACTAACACTGATCAGATTATTGAGCTTAGAATGCAAGATGTTATCATACCATATGAAAGTGCAAAATATCTCATAAATGTATGTAAATACATTGACATTGAATTAGAGAAATTTTATGGAAAGACAGCATTTTACAATGTAAAGAACATAGATGATCTTGTTGGTCACTTAATTTTAGGTCTGGCTCCTCACACATCAGTTGGAATTGTTGGAAGAATAATTGGTTTTGCAGAGACAAACGTTTGTTTTGCCACACCAATCTGGCATTCAGCAAAAAGACGTGATGCAGATGGTGACGCTGATTCCATAATGTTATTGATGGATAGTTTACTGAACTTTTCAAGGCAATTTCTTTCAGATAAAATAGGGGGGCTTATGGATGCCCCACTTCTCATACAACCATCTGTACTTCCACATGAATCGCAACCTCAAGCACATAACTTTGAAGTAATGAAAAGACTACCACTTTCATTTTTTGATGCTACTCTTCAAAAACAAAAGGCAGCCGATATAACCAGTATTGAGACAGTTAAATCAAGACTTGAAACTATAGCAGCATTTTATGGATATGAATTCACACATGCTACTACTACTCTTACTACATCAAGATCAAGAAGTGCATACTCTACACTTGGTTCAATGCTTGATAAGCTAGATATGCAAATACGAAATGCAGATCTTATTAGTGCAGTTGACACAACCGAAACAGTATCTTATGTCCTTACAACTCATCTTGTTCCAGACATTATGGGAAACCTTCGAGCTTACGGACGACAGAGCTTTAGATGCACTGCATGTGGTCAAAGCTATAGAAGAATACCTCTTATGCGACACTGTTCATGTGGAAACCAACTAATTCAAACAATCACCAGAGCATCAGTTGAAAAATATCTAAAACTTGCCAAAAGATTAGTAGAAAAATACGATGTTGGCATTTATCTTAAGGAAAGAATTTACTCCTTATCAGACGAGATTGATTTAGTGTTTGGGAAGAGTAAGGGGGATCAATTACTCCTTACTGATTATGTACAATAATCCAAGATTTTCCACGTTATCGCAATTTGACGTATTCATACGCGCCTAATTTGTTATCAAAACAATAATGAACTTTCTGATAATTCTTTCTAAATGACTTTACATTAGAAGCCAATTTTTTTGGGTTTTTTTTCTCTATAATTACTTTTTTAATAAAAGAAGCAATTTCTTTCATCTCAGATTCTTTCATACCTAATCTTGTTATTTCAGAAACTCCTAATCTTATTCCTCCTGGATGGAAGTAATTACGTCCAGCTTTAATGTCACCTGGGATAAGTTGTCTGTTTACAATTATGTTTGCTTTTTCTAGATCTGCTTCTACTTTTCCACCATCAGAGTAATCGAGAACATTTACAGCAATCTGATGAGATTTTGTGTATCCTCGTTTTTCACCAAGTACTTTAAACCCAAATTCATTTAATGCCTCTGCAAGAGCTTTTGCATTTTTTATTACTTGCTTGGCATAATCTTTACCAAACTCTAATGCTTCTGTAAATGTAATTGCTTTTGCTGCCATATGATGAATGTGGTGACTACTAGTAAGACCAGGGAATGTTGCTTTTTTAATAGCATCCCCATATTTCTCAAATCCTAAAACCAATCCTCCTTGAGGACCAAATAAGGTCTTATGTGTACTCATAGTCATCGTATCAGCACCTTCTCTTAGTGGATCTTGAAATTGATTTCCTGCAATTAATCCGGCAACATGCGCTGCATCATAATTAATATGCATATTATAACTCTTAAGAAAATCTGCTAATTCTTTAACGGGATGAGGAAACAAAAACAACGAACCCCCAAACATAGCCATTTTTGGTAACCTATCTGCAGTTTTTAGCTCCTCAACCTTCTTCTTGGTCTTATCTACATCAATGGTCATTTCTTCTGCATCAAATGGATAGTATTCAATTTCTAAACCATGAACTAAACCAGCTGTTCCAGAATGTTCTTTTTTTCCATGAGAAATATGACCTCCAGCAGGAATTGAGGGGGCCAACATTATATCTCCTGGATTAGAAAATGCTGAATAGATTACAAGGTTAGCAATCACACCCGAAATTGGTCTTACATCTGCAAATTCTGCCTTGAAAAGCTTCTTTGCAAGCGACATACATTCAATTTCGACTTTATCAATATACACACAACCTGCATAGACTCGTTCACCAGGCCAACCTTCTGCGTATCTATTCCCAAAATCTGAAATTATTGCTTCTCTAACAGCTGGGCTTGGAATATTCTCACTTGCTATTAATGGAATCGAATTTTCAAACCATTTATGATGATCTTTTAGCATCGAAAAAACCCTCTTTTAAGAATTTTTGTTGGAAGATCTAGTCATGAACATACAAACTTATTTTCCCAATTTAAAAACACCGATTCTAAACGAATCAAAAATTTTTGATAGTCTTTCTAATATTAAATAACGTATAAAAAGGGAAAACAGGGCTGGATCAGCTATGACTATGCAAGCAACTAGAAGTAACATGCCAGTTATTTTGCTAAGAGATGGTGCAACCGAGACAAAGGGTCGTGAGGCTCAAAAAAACAACATTGCTGCTTGTAAAATTATTGCTGAAATTGTAAAATCTAGTTTAGGCCCAAGAGGAATGGATAAAATGCTTGTTGACTCTTTGGGTGATGTTACTATTACAAATGATGGAGCCACAATTCTAAAAGAGATTGATGTTCAGCACCCAGCTGCAAAAATGCTAGTAGAAATTTCAAAAACAACTGATAATGAAGTAGGAGATGGAACAACTTCAGTAGTTATCCTTGCAGGAGCACTTTTGGAAAATGCTGAATCTCTGATAAATCAAAATGTACACCCAATAATAATTGTTGATGGTTATAGAAAAGCAGCAAAGAAAGCAAAACAATACCTTGAGGAGATTGCTGATGTTGTTACTGCAAATGATAAATCAATATTGCAAAAAATTGCTAAAACATCAATGCAAACCAAATTAGTCAGAAAATATTCAAGTCATTTAGCCGAGCTTGTTGTAAATGCAGTTACAGCAGTTTCTGAACAAGAAGGAGAAAAATTTGTTGTAGATATTGATGACATTAAAGTTGAAAAGAAAGCGGGTGGTTCCATTGAAGATTGTAAGATTATTGAAGGAATTGTTCTTGATAAAGAAATAGTTCATGGTGGAATGCCAAAAAAAATTAATGATGCTAAAATTGCATTGATAAATTCTGCACTTGAAATAAGTAAAACTGAAACTGATGCAAAAATCAATATCTCTAATCCACAACAAATGAAAGCATTTCTTGATGAAGAAAATAGAATGCTAAAAAATATGGTTGACAAAGTTATCGCTTCAGGAGCAACTGTGGTTTTGTGTCAAAAGGGAATAGATGATATGGCACAACATTATCTCGCAAAGGCTGGAATTTTGGCTGTAAGAAGAGTAAAGGAAAGTGATCTAACAAAACTTTCAAAAGCCACTGGTGCAAGAATTATTTCAAATCTTGATGATCTTTTTGAAAAAGACTTAGGAACAGCAGGTTTAGTAGAAGAAAGAAAAATTGAAGAAGACAGATGGGTTTTCATTGAAGAATGCAAACATCCAAAATCAGTTACTCTACTTCTAAGAGCTGGTTCACAAAGAGTAGTTGATGAAGTTGAACGTTCTGTTCATGATGCAATAATGGTAGTTAGAGATGTAATGGAGTTACCATCAATTGTTGCAGGTGGAGGAGCCCCAGAAACATATACTGCCTCCAAGATTAGAAGTTGGTCTAAATCTCTTGAAGGTCGTGAACAACTTGCAGCTGAAAAATTTGCTGATGCTTTGGAGACAATTCCCTTAACATTGTCTGAAAATGCAGGGATGGATCCAATTGACACTTTAGCGACACTGCGTTCTAAACAAAGTAAAGGTGAAAAATGGGCTGGGATTGATGTAATGAAAGGACATGTGGGAAATATGAAATCAAGTGATATTATAGAACCTTTAGCTGTCAAGAACCAGATAATTTCTGCTGCCGCCGAAGTTGCATGTATGATATTACGAATTGATGATGTAATTGCTACAACTAAATCAGCCGGACCACCACCTGGAGCTGAAGGAGGAATGCCGCCTGGAATGGGTGGAATGGGTGGAATGCCTGATATGGGCGGAATGATGTAACTATTCTTGCTTATTAGTCATTTCAAAATTTTTCAAAAGTTTATTTTATAACAAATTTTATTAAATTTAATGAGTAAGATTACTTCAAAAGCATTAACCGGGACAAAATATGTTTATTTGATATTCTTTTTTGCATTACTCTCAGGTTTCTTTCACCCTCTTATCAGTGGAACCTCATTTGATCCAGTAATTTTTGGAGTCATAATTTTGTTCGTAGGACTAGCAGGAGCAGTCTTAGTGTACAAAGCTGCAACTTCTGAAAATAAACGTGGAATATACCTTGGTGGAGGTTTTGGATTAATAGCTATTTCCTTTTACTATATTCTACAGTTTGCTGGTAGAATTTAGTTTTACTATACATCAAAGTACAGATAAAATTCATGAGGATGAGGTCTAATCGAAATCTCTCGTTGATCTCTTCTTTCTAACTCGATTATTTTATCAATTACATCATTTGTAAAAATGGGATTAAGGAATTTTCTATCGCTTTCAAGCGCATCAAGTGCCTCACCTAAGTTAGCTGGTACATTCGTAATCCCTCTCTCTTTACGTTCCGTTTTTGTCATTTTAAAAATATCTTCGCGTACTTGTTCACCTGGATCAGTCTTCTTCTTTATCCCATCTAACCCTGCTGCCAAGACTGCCGAGAAAACAAGATATGGATTTGATGCTGGATCTGGTGCTCTAAACTCTAATCTTTTTAGAGAAGAATATTTTTCACCTTTAAAATGCTGGGGAACTCTAATAATGGCTGATCTATTGCTTCCACTCCATGCGATATATGCAGGAGCTTCATAACCTGGAACAAGTCTGTGGTAGGAATTTGTTGTTGGATTGGAAATGGCAACCAAAGCTCTTGCATGATTAAGTATGCCACCACAAAAGTATCGACCAGTCTGACTAAGTTCATCTTTTTCGTCTTTGTCAAAAAATAAGTTACTATTATTTTTCCAATGACTCACGTTTGTATGCATTCCTGAACCAGCATCCATTGAAATTGGTTTTGGCATCATAGTTGCGACCTTA
>Ga0137334_1000182_pt1 | contig 9998 bp, 8 predicted proteins | sample EasRivERMLT262_2_FD_104776 | JGI IMG/M metagenome (GOLD analysis project Ga0137334, IMG submission 104776) | Soil microbial communities from meander-bound floodplain in the East River, Colorado, USA - East River MetaG ERMLT262_2 | ecosystem: Environmental > Terrestrial > Soil > Floodplain ...
ACACAACTATAATTTGGGTATCCATGAGTAGCTCCTGTAGTCTGGTGGTTGGGATACCCCAAATTTACTGGAAACTCATGGATTTTTATAACAGCCCATCTCAAGGTAGCAACTTGGGTTAAATATCCAATTTTCATTGGATATAAAGGAGCCAAAATGACTAGTGATCTCCTGGAACAACTCAAGGCAGTCGATCAAGCATTTTTGACAGAGGTAGTCCGCAAAGACCAGCATAACTCGGATTTGGTGATCCTCGATTGGACAGCCGAACCGATCAGTCATGAGAAAATCGTAGATAGCACTGGCGGACTGTTCTGCTTCGGTGGGCGGAGCCAGAGCACACAAGGCATACAACCCTGGAAAGTAGTTGTGAAATGCATCAACAATCGCAAAGGGTTGAGCGAACAGCCGCGCACATGGTATTACTGGCGACGAGAAATCATTGCATTCAAGTCTGGTTTTTTGGAGCAATTGCCGTTCGGGGTGCGTGCGCCGCGCTTTTACGGGGTTATGGAAAATGAGAACGGGGCATGGATCTGGATCGAACATATTAAAGAATCAACTAGCAAACAGTGGTCATTGAATGATTTCCAACGCACGGCGCGGCAGTTGGGTCGATTTCAGGGAGCGTACCTGAGCGGAACTCCACTTGTTGATCAATCCTGGCTATCCCAATCTTTTTTTCGTAATGTCTGGAACGAACAGGACTGGTGGTCTGGATTTATGAACCCCGCATCTGCGGAAAACGCGTGGAAGTCACCCATCACCCAACGCGGGTTTGATGATCGGAAAAAGTCACGCACACTGCAACTGCTAGCGGATAAAGAACTCTTTCTCAATGTCAACGACCGCCTGCCCCAGGTGCTTTGCCATCATGATACGAGCCGTAGAAATTTTATGTGGTCACGCGCCCCCAAAACCGGCCAGGAGGAATTGATTTGCATTGACTGGGCTTACACAGGCATAGGTGCATTGGGCAATGATTTGGGGCAATTGTTTGAAACCAGTCTGTTTCTTTTTGAGTACAACTTAACTGATATGGAAACGCTCGAAGCCGCCTTATTGGATGGGTATCTGACAGGGCTCGATGATAATGGCGTAACGGTGGATGTGCGGCTCGTGCGGCTGGGCTACCTAATCTCACTCTCTTTATGGATGGGGGTGATGTTGCCGGGCTGGGCGGCGATCATATTACCGCCAGATTCCGGCTTCAATGTTGAAGCCATGTATGGACACACAGCCGAAGACGTGTTGGCAGGCTGGGTTCAACTACATGAATTTTGTCTTGACCGAGCAGATGAGGCGCGCACTCTAGTCCAGCAGCTTGGCTTATAGGTGTATTCCTTTATAACAGTTGGCTACACGGCGTGCAGCGGATTGGCGGGTACGCGGCGCGCTGGACGATATGTTATCGACACCCGCCAACAGCTAATGCAAATCGTTGGAAAGAGACAGGGTCTCATGGTGAGCCCTGCTCCTCAGCAAATGAGACTGAGAGTGGACTCTCAGTCTCATTTGCAAAATGAATTAAATTTAAAGAAAGCAGGTATACGATGAACAAGTTCTTCAAGTTTGTCAATATTCTTGCCGTGATCACACTCTCCATCTCTGCCTGTAGCCTCTTAGTAGTGCAGGCACAACCAGAAGAGCAAACTACGCAGAAAGCTATTCCATATCAAACCATGCTGGGCAAATCAATCGGAGATATAAAAGTTGCGGATTTCATTGTCAACAACTGCGCGAGTGCGGGTCAATTTCAAGTGTGTAAAGATGTGGGTATGGCTTTGTGGACAGATGCTAGCCAGATTATAGGAAAGGTCTATCTGTATGCCGGGAGGGTGGATGGTTTCAAGCGTTATCGAGGTGAGTTGCCTTTCGGATTGTCATTTTATGACCCCATGTGGAAAGTAGAGGAGCAGTTGAGAAAATTGGGTGCGGACGAGATAGCCCAAGCCGCGCTTGAAACTGGCTTGCCTGACGAAGGAAGTTCACCGGATCATATCCACTATTGGGCTGTTTACAAACGATTCAACGTGGTCATCATTTACGACACTCCATTTGCTGATGAAGATGCTTATATCTATGCCATAGTCATCAACTATTAACAACCTTTTGTCTATTGAAGGGAATGGGTAACGATTATTTCCGAAATACTCCTTTCACCTCATTGACTTCCTTTGTCCTCTATGTCAAGAGGTACTCCCATCATTTTTATATCTGCGTTACAAAGAATTTCTGAACTATAATCCAAAAACTCTATGGTTTTTCTATCTAGTGCCGTTTGGACATCAATGCGATTCGGTCATTACTAAGAAAAGAGGGTTGAATGCAAACTTCTCCTACACGCTTGAAAAAACCTTGGTTGGTTTGGATGGCTCGTATCACCACAGCGGGATTCATATTCGCATATATCTGGATCCATTTCGTAACAATCCAGGAATTTATTCAAGAAGCATCGGTGGGAGCTGTGCTGGATATCAGATACGAAGCAGATGACAACAATAACCTGATACTTACCTACCTTTCTCAGGAAGCCATCAACAAGGGACTTCACCCTGGAGATCGTTTATTAAACCCCGAAGCAAATACATTCGGAAAGATCGGTACCGAGTTAACGTTTCAAATCCAACGAGGAGATCAGCTTATTCGGGAATTTACATTTAAAAGACAGCCTTGGAATGAAGATGTCTACGGGGCAACTAATCTGCTGGGCCTGTCACCAAATACCACCATCACGCTGGTGCTGTTCATAACTCTTTTCACTACCGCTTTCTCAATTGTAGCCGCGCTCTTACTTGGCTTACTTCGGTCCGATGACTGGATGGCACTCCTAAGTGCCACGGTACTCATCGGTCTATATGATATCTATCCCAAGGATCGTACCCAGTGGATGCTGATAGTGATCGCCAGTGGAGACATCCTCCTATGGCTCTGGTTAATCCTTTTCCCAAACGGTCTACTGGCTCCCAAATGGTCGTGGATCCTTCTGTTATGCAAAATACCCTACACCGTTCAGGCCAATTTATCGTGGGACGCGCCCGATACAATAACCCAAATCATCAAAATACTAAACTGGGTCACAGTACCGGCCATCGTCGCGCTTGTAGTCTATCGATACAGATATGTGTTCTCTCCAACGGAGCGCCAGCAAACCAAATGGGTGATATTCCCTTACATAGTTGCGATTCTTCCAATTCTAATCTCAGATCAGATCTACAAGTATTACCTCGATGCAGAGCAATATGGGAAAGCTTTCGCAGCATACTACATGAACACTCTATTCATATCGCTGCTGATTTCAACTGTAGTAGTAGGAACTCTTTTTTCAATCTTTAAATATCGCTTGTATGATGTGGATCTGATTGTCAGTCGAACCATTGTATACAGCAGTCTAACCGGGATCCTCGGGCTGGTCTTTACTGTAAGCGTAAACGTAAGCGACTATATTCTGAAACGGATGTTTGGAGACAGGTCGGACATACTTACCGTATTGGTATCTGCGTTACCCATCACCGCTCTGTTTGGCCCCGTACGGGAACGATTACAGGAATTCGTTGACAGCCGATTCAAACCCGAAGATGTGGATTTTGAAAACACATTTATTGAATTCACGTCAGAGCTTAGTTCATTTTTCACTATTAAAGAATTAGCTGCCCTACTTTCCAATCAAGCCCAGGAACAACTGGCTCTGTCCTATGCCAGCGTGTTCTTACGCGGACAAAATGGAGAACTAAAGCCTATCAACACCGCTTGTAAAGATGACAACCTAGAAGAACTAATTCTGGATTCTAAGACCATGGAAATCATTCAGCGAGGAGAGCTAGCCGAGATTGAAGGCGACTCCCTGCACTCTTTAGTTGTTCCCTTGACAGTGCCACGCGCCCGCAAACCAAGCTTAATCGGCGCATTGGTCCTCGGACCCCGGCTAACCAAGCTGGGATATTCAACCGAAATGAAAAGAAGCCTGCAAAAATTTGGGGAAACAGCTGGAAAGGTATTTTACATTGCTGAGCTGAAAAGTCAGAAAAAGAAAGGCTCTTGAAGCACCTATCTCGTGTAGGTTCACCGCGTCAAGAATCAGTTATTCGCCAGGCACCTATTCATTAAGGCGTAACCGTCGGGAACTGGTTCGCTCAATTCCTTTTTGCAGGGATACCGAACTCTTCAGCAACTTTTCGAAATCGCTTGATCGTAAGCGTAGTAGAACGGTCGGCTGCAGGGCAATTACAGTTTCCGTATAAGGGCGACTTTCGAGAAGTGAGATCTCGCCGAAATATTCCCCTGCCCCCATCCTTGCCCGTTCTGACGAGTCGATTTCGAGACGGACATCACCTCTTTCGATGATATAGAAGGCACCTCCCAGCTCACCCTGCTTACAGATCACTTGCCCGTCTCTGAACATTAGAGGTTCCAACTTTTCTGCTATTACCAACAGATCCTGGACATCCAATTGTGCAAAAACAGGGATCGTTCTCAACAAGGCCAGACGACTAAAGTTAGTCTTTGCTTTTTCATCAAACTTCACTTTCCCATGAATGAATCTGTCAAATTTCGCCCTGTTCAATTCCAACGCCTCTACCGCCGTAAGAGTACGAACTGTAGCGTTGCGACGCTCGTTTGTAAGCAGTGCTATTTCGCCAAAATAATCTCCGCGACCCAAGTGGGTCAAAGTTTTCCCGTCTGCAGATAGAACTTCCGCTCGTCCCGTACGAATCACATAGAAAGTCGTGCCTGCTTCTCCTGCACGGATGATCTCCGAATTCGGGGCAAAGTATCTGGGCTCAAACTGTTTAGAAAGTCTATTGAGTCTTCTATGTTTCATCCTTCTAAATAGCGGCACTGACTTGATAAGTGTTTCCAGATCGTTAGAGATATCAGTGAGTCCGCTGCTGAGTCCACGAGCCCGCGACACGAATCGCAAAATATAATCTTCTGCGAGTTCCTGCAAATCCCAATTCAGTGAATCGTAACCATACGCCAGAACACGGCGCATATATACATCACCTGCCACGGACCGCACGTTCCCCAATAATTCATCCAATTCGACCGCCATCCCTATGCCAATTTCTCCAGGCGTAATAGCAGCAGAATCTAACGAAAAATCCTTTTCCTCCGCGCCACTTCTTCTCGTTGCGGAATTTCCATTTTCCACGCGTGAACGAACAAATACACCATAGTCAAGCTGGATCTCCGACAGCAGAATTGATCGAAGCCAATTGTAGACAACCATCAACTTTTCCCGTGTACTTACTCCATTTGTTAATTTTTGTATTTCAAACATCGACTCAGGGCGCAAGCGGAAGTGTATCAGCCCCCCCAACACAAGACAGGATGCCCCAGCGCGCAGTACGGGCAGGGTAAGCCAGTCCGGGAGAGCTCCTTCATCAAATTGTATAAAACTGGTGTTATACAGGATGATACCAGCTGCAAACAAAAACAATGAGGTGCTCCGCCAACCAGATGTCAAGCTTCGCAGCTGACGACCCACTAAAATAATAAACAAGACCATTAACACTATTTCAATTATCAGTAAACGCGGCCCCCAGACTGTCAGCTGGATAGGCAGTGGCAGTTTATCACCTAAATCGGACACAAACCTCCCCATACCGGAAATCAAACCCAGTGCTGATACCAACCAGAGCCATCGATACTTGGAGCCACGCAACGATTGAATATTACCTAGTGCTAACCAGGCAGCAACGCCGAAGAATGCCATTCCGGCAATCGGAGCAATCCACTGATTGGATTGTGGTAAAGCCACCCACAAAATAGCAACAAAAGCCAGAATACAAAATACGACTACGAGGGCAGCCTTGCCAGGTGTTGAGAAAAAACCTTTTCTTTCCAACCATTGAACGAATTGTTTTAATCCACTGGACAACAAGACCAGCAAATAAATCAAAGATGAGGCGGCGAGAAAGATCATTGCCATAGAGCCAATGTTAGCGAGCAATTCACCCTTTCCATAAAGCAGATTTGAGACACTACGTCCGGCCTGCCAATCCCAGAATAGTAAGCCTGTCCAGGTGAAATAGATTGTGGACAAAAAACCTATGAGCCCATATGTAAAAAACAACAAATCCTGGGCGGTCCATTTCTGCCGCTGCTTGATTTTGGCAGATAACTGGTAGCGAAAAAAATCCGTTGCACGTTCACGTAGGCGAGGGGTTTCTATGGCGTCTGATAGTAAATAATAACCATCCAACTTTACCAAAGGCAGGAGGTTGAATGTGCTTAGGGTGGCAGCGAACAAGGCAAGCTGTAGGAGTATTTCGGACACAACCGGAGAAGGAAGGGGCACGAACCGAACAAACAACGAGCACATACCTGCAATCATATATCCCGTGTAAGGTCCCGCCCAAGTGATGGCAAGCTTTTCTCGTTTTCCAAACATCCAGGCGTCTGTAGTATCGACAAAGGCGGCCGGTAAACCGTAATAAAGCATAAATCCGCCTTTGTATACTTCACACCCAATGTGTTTGGCTGTAATGGCGTGACCGAATTCGTGAATCACAATGGTTAAGTAAAACAGAAGACCCAATAGACCTAACTGCCCGGCAGAATTTTGGTTCGAAAAATCATGCGTGTGGAAGAGTTCCAGAAAAAGATACATCCCAAAACAGGAAACAAGAATCAGAATGACCTGTATAGGAACAGAAAACAGGAAACGTCCAAACTTACGGTCAATACGATCTAGGTGGGTATCCAGCCCTTTGATCGCAAGCTCATGAGTGAGGAGTATACGCGGCAGCCAGCCGAGTTTATAAAGCAGTGACCCCTCCCTAATTTTCCTGGAAAGCTCACGGTAGATTGCTTGGGGAGGATCACTGAGCATATTGGCATCCCGCAATCCATCAATTAATGCATCGAAGCTTGATGGATCACGCACCAGGGTCTTAAACTCCAGGCTATAAGCCACAATGAGTTGCTGGACCGTTTTTTTACCATCCAGATGTTTCCAAATCCAATAGTGTTCTTCTGAGAGTGAAAAGTAGGAACGAGTAATGCCGTTCTTTAAAACGTAATGACGCCCCTTCCGAGCGATTATTTCCTTTTCGATAATTCCCGAACGTTGCGCCGGCACGTAATTGAGGAATATATCTGCCTTTACCCCATCCCATAGGTTTAATCTCGCTTCAGTTTGGACTTGCGATGAATTTAAGACATTTACGTCTTTTTCCAGCGCCTGCCAAAGGTTTTCCTCCTCTTCATGGTCTTTCCCACGCCACCAACCCAGAAACTTCCCCTTAAGCAAAGACATTTATTCCAAGTTCCTGAGTACGATGGCTTGTTCTCGGGGTTTACAAACACCGCAATACAATGCATCTTCGACAACAATCGCAGCGTTCTGTTCCTGGTTGTTCTTGAACAACGCCAGGATAAAAGGTTTTGTTTTCGCAGCTTTTGCGCAATCGCTACAGATCGCCCTCCCACAAAAACGGCAGATCCCATTTGATGGACGACCACATACCCAGCATTTCATCTTTGAAACTCCCGCAGTTTTTACTAGACTACGTGCATTCAACGAATTAGTTAATCTATGCATGTAGTCTGGATTGGAGTCTTCCGAATCAAAACATGACAGACCTGATGACAATCAGATATTCTATCAGCGCCACACCAATCAGGAATTCTACAAGCAGGCAACTTGCCTCGACGGAACCATCCCTGTGTAAAATTAATGTGGGCCGTGCGTCGTAGGATTGGGATCAAATACGCCCATGGATTTCCGTTCTTCAAGCAAGTTCATCTTACTTTCACCCAAACCTTCGCGAGACATATTCTTGATGTTTTCTATTTCTTCCGGCGTAAGATCGTAGCCAGCCAATGCATTCTCAGCGTTCTTGAATAAAGTCTCGGCAAAGTCGGTATCACTAATTACACGAGCTAATACAGTTTCAACAGTTTCAGCAGACATAATTGACCTTCCTTATCCAACTGATATCACAACATGGGTACAATAGAATGTACATATTATAGAGGGAAATGGGCGGAATTTCAATAGGGTATTCTGAAGTTCAGACGAAAGTTCGGACCGGAAGAGTAATAGCTCGGAAAGTCTGCAGGGCACAAAAGACAATCTGTTTGAACTCTTGGTGCGGTAAAGCGAGTTTGAGTTTCAAAAGCACAAATAAGCTGGAAAAGAGTTTGCGTTTGCGACTGGTTTCAGGAAACAGATGGGCACGCAAGGTTTCACCCAACACCAGCCCAATGGCATAGGCAATGAGTGCTAGGGCCACCATCTGCTCCATCCAGTAACGTTTTTGATACATCATTTTGTCGATGCCCAGTAAGCTTTTGAGATCTTTGAAAGCTTCTTCAATTTTCATGCGTTGTAAGTAAAACGATAAGCCCTGCTCTGCGGACAGATTGGTCATAATCCAAATCGGTTCGTGCAAGCCTGCCTGCCAGTAACCAATTACAGTTACAAGGATCTTACCCATGTAGAAAACCTGGTTGATTTGTATAGCGACTATCTGATCAGTGCGTTTGGGCAAACAACGGCAACTGGTTTATCGGCACTACTAAATGGCGAAATCAGTCATGATAGTGTCCAGCGCTTCCTGGCGGGCGAACGACAGACTTCTATCCATTTATGGCATTGAAGTCAATACCAAACTGGCGAAGGAACAACCAGATAGAGTGTCAGATCTGCTCGTGCAGCGAAATGAGATGTTGAACCCCAGCAGTGGTATCATCACCCTATGACCACTGCCACTGCCCAAGTCTGGGCGAATATTCCATTCATCAAATATCAATTGGCAAAACTCGGTCGAACTAACCGCAAGGTTTGTTTGGGGACCGGGGTCTTTCTTGCTGAGATCGCACAACTATGAATTCTACCTGCCTGAAAATTAAAACGATAAATATGCCCCATCCCGAATTCAGGATGAGACATATTCGCGTGTGCTCATTGAAGAGGAGAAGTGTCTGCCCCGGTATCTTATCAACCAAACTATGAGTAGCTCTACTAATGGCTTTGTGCCGCACCTGGTGTGACCTCAAATCTGAACCCAGCATACGGGACCTCTCCAGGCCCAAGGCAGAAGAGCTCAGCCTCCTCACCGAAGCCATCGCAGTGCATGGCGTTGAATACCCAATACACGGCGACAAAATGCTCACCAATGCTCAACGGCGGGAGCTTACTGAGCGTGCCGGGCCAAACACTCTGAAAGCCAGCTGCATTGGTGCCTATCCAGAGAGCATTGCTCGTTGGATAAATGAAAGTCCGCTCCTGCAACGTTCCCGGATCGATCACGTACTTGATCGCGACAAATTTTGCAACGAAGTCCTCAAGCGGCGTTGCGCCCGCGGGCACGAACCCCTCCGGGACCAAATCAAAGTCTGTGTTGATAAACCAGGAGGGTCCCGCCGCAGTCCATTGCTCTGCAGCGTCGACCTGGTTGCAAAACGGCGTAATGATCTGCTTTGTAGTCCCGAAGAGGATATTCAGGTCCTCTCCACTGGCGGGCGAGATACAGTGGTTGTCCACAGGGTGAGACGCTTGAGCGGATTTCGGAAGAATAGCGGTGCTTACAATCACAAATAAGAGTACCGCATTCCATCTGAGAATTTGCTGTCGCAATGATAAACTAGCTTGTTTCATCTTCTGATCTCCTTATCCATACTGCACGGAAGCTCTTCATGAAGACGGGTGGCATCAATCCGAGCCATCAGCACGGAAATCCACCAAGCAGCCTGCATGGTATACTTTGCTCGATGTTCACAGTTTACAGTACCCGCAATTCAGTTTGGTATCCTTTGGTGATACAAAAGTGATACTCTTCAAGAGACTGCGTTGACCGAGGTGAATTTCGGAGAGTGGCTTAAGCGTCAACGGAACGTCAGGGGGCTAACTCGGGAACAACTGGCACACCAGATCGGTTGTGCGACTATTACCTTGCGTAAGATTGAAACTGAAGAACGTCGTCCCTCCGCGCAGATCGTTGAGCGTCTGGCAGAGCTATTTAATATTCCATCGACGGAACGGACATCAT
>Ga0137334_1000183_pt1 | contig 9929 bp, 6 predicted proteins | sample EasRivERMLT262_2_FD_104776 | JGI IMG/M metagenome (GOLD analysis project Ga0137334, IMG submission 104776) | Soil microbial communities from meander-bound floodplain in the East River, Colorado, USA - East River MetaG ERMLT262_2 | ecosystem: Environmental > Terrestrial > Soil > Floodplain ...
CTAAGCACGACCTATTGCGGCGCGTGCGCTAGCGCAGCGGCTGCTTGATCTCAAGGAGAAACAGCAAATTCAGAGCTGGGAGGATGTCGCGTTGTTATTCCGCGCGTCCACAGGCTACGCATTTTATGAAGATGCTTTTGAAGATGCAGGCATTCCATTTGTAACTGTATCCGGGCGAGGGTTTTACGACCGTCCCGAAATCTGCGATGTATTGAATCTATTGCGCGCGCTGGCAGACCCGGCCGATGATCTGGCAATGGCTGGCTTGTTACGTTCCCCGGCATTTGGGTTGAGCGATTCCGCCCTGTATCAATTGCGTTTGCAGGACAAGACACCAGTCCCATATTGGACTGCTTTACAGGGTAACGTTTCCTGCTTAAGTGAACAGGATCGCACGCGCGCAAAACGCGCGGCGGCGATCGTGCGTGGATTGCATCCACAAGTAGATCGGGAGCCTGTCGCCGATTTGCTCAAATCACTTGTGGATGCAGTGGACTATCGCGCCATTCTTGCCGCCGATGACAAACACGGTTCGAACGGACGCTTATGGCGCAACCTTGACAAATTAATATTCGACGCGCAAACCAGCGGATACGTCAACGTGCGCGACTTTCTCGAATATCTCTCCACACTCAATGATGCTGGCGCACGCGAAGGCGAAGCCACTGCCGATGCGCAGGGCGCGGTGCGCTTGATGACCATTCATAAATCCAAAGGCCTGGAGTTTCCGATTGTGGTACTTGCAGATGGGGCGCGTACTACCCGCAGCCAAAGCGACCCGGTATACCTGCTTCCTGAAATTGGCTTATCTCTCAAACTTGATCCTCCGCCGCTGTTATATCGCCTGTCGAAGCAGTTGGATGATGCGCAGAGTGAGGCCGAGTCGGGGCGTTTGCTGTATGTCGCGTTGACCCGCGCGAAGGACAAACTGATCATCAGTGGGCACATGACGTCCTCGCGCAATATTGGAACTTCGGGTTGGATGAAGGGGTTGTGCGAAGCATTGGATATGGACCTTGATAAACTCGCTACCGAAGCAGGAAATTTCTCCCATTACAGGACCAAGTCGAACTATCCCGTCCTGGCCTGGTGCATTCCTGCCCAGGATACACCACCCCAGTCTGTCCCGCATTATGAAGCTGTCAAACCAGAAGAATCGAACGCAGCACCTCTATATCAGCCATTGATGGAAGCAAAACATGTTATCGTGGAAGAGGACGAAACGGAAGTCAGTCGTTTTTGGCGCGCGACAGAAGCGACCGTGCATGTGCCACCGAGTGTTATTGGACAAATGACCCACAAAGCATTGGAATTGTGGCTATCTGTAGATGATTCGCGCCTGATCCCGTTGCTTGAGTCGCTCGCGCTGGATGCAGGACTCGCCATACAGGCACAACGGGTTGAGGCCGTGCGCCGTGTACACCGCCTGATCGAACGCCTCTGCGCCCATCCTCTGCGCATCAAGATCGACTCCGCTGATGAACGCCATCACGAAGTCCCCTACTCACGTATGAGGGGCGAACACGCGGAAACCGGGTATATGGATTTACTCTACCGAGATGAAACTGGATGGCAAGTTATTGATTTCAAGACGGATATAATTCGCAACGATGTGATGCGAGACGAATTACTAAGCCAATATGAGACCCAAATGCGCAGATATGAAAATGCAGTTGAAATACTTTTAGGGCTAAAGCCCAAAGTTTGTTTATGTTTTCTTGACGATCACGGAAGTATCAATCTTATTCGAGTAAACTAAACTTGCAGTCTGACATGTATCGAAGGGTAATTATTGTTGCTCAAGATCTAGCTGGAAACTTCTATGCCTAAACGATCAAGAAAATCCAAGCAAGGTTGTTGTCTAGTGTCATTGGTATTATGGCCGTTCCAGTTATTGGAAGAACTGATTAATTCTGTGAGTGGCTCCTCCGTTACCCATACTTCCCAAAAAACCAAACCGCACAGCAAAAAAACGGCCCGTCGGCAGGCCGGCACGAGTGACGACAGATTTGTCGATGTGCTGCCCAACCGCGGACAGAATTCTGGTCGATCTTCCATTGGCGTCAGCATTTCATACGAAAGTGATAAAACAAATTTCGTAAAGCAAGCTCAAAAGCTCCGGAACAAAGAAGGGGACGTTGCCAACCACATCCCGTTCAAGTGTTACTGGCCAACTTATGGGGACATGAATGCCTCGCAACAACAATGGTATTTTTATTGGAGGGCACAGGCGCGCCGGGGTAATTTTCTACCTACAGATTTAAGCTATATTTTTGTACATGTGTACGAAACCCTGAACCTGGTTGAAGTACCGGACCCCATCCATGCTGCAAATCGGCTGCGAATCTTGTGGCTGGCTTACCGAAAAACATACCCGAACTTGGACAATTACCTGCCAGAATGGGGCGGCGATCTATTGGCGGTGAAAGTCGATGGGGCCCATGCCCTGGTGTGGTGGGAAAATCTTTTGGAACTGGATGGATTAAGAATTCCGGAGCCCATCATCAATACAATTGTCGAAAAGGCGATACGCACCAACGGACTGGATCACCTCTCATACAAAATCTGGGCACTGTTATCAGACTACCAACCCAAAAACAAGTTCTACCAGAAATACAACACCGACCATTTTGTGGATCTCGCTTATGAAAAAGCCATCAGAGTCGCCAATGACTTTTATGTGAGCACCAGCAAAAAATCCCTGATCGATCAATTTGTATCTGATCGTATTCAAAATTATGAGAAACGGGTTTTCTCTTCGGCGCTCATTGGTTTCCCGTACCCAAGTGTTGTCCGCCTGGCGAGTGGGCGCGATTATTCAGGTTCAACCCGTCTGGCCAGCAATATTACATCTATCATGAAATATGCCGAGAACACTTTACGGAAACAATTGAAGTTCTCAGCAAAACTCTCCGGGATCGAAGTTTCTCCAGGTTTAGCCCAACAATTGGATACGGCCCTTCAGACCATTAAACCCAAGCCAGTTCCCCCTGAACCTGTACGTATTACCCTCGATCACGACCGTGTGAAATCACTTCATCAAGAAAGCCGCGTCGTGAGTGAAATGCTCGCAACCAATCAGGAAAACACGGAAAAGGCATTGTTGACGGACCTGGAGGAAGTACGTGCCCTTTGGAAGGCCCTGAATAATCTTGAGCGCCTATTGCTTTCAGGATTGCACAATAAAGAACTGGGCACAGCTTCTCAGATCGAACAGGCTTTTGAACTGGAAGCTGAACAAATGGAAGAAGTATTGAACGCAATAAACAAGAAAGCATTGCCGATCCTTGGTGACAAAATGATCTATGAGAATACTGCCACCGTAAGCTTGGCGGAGGATTTTATCGATGAACTGGATGTCGTTTTAAAAGAGACGCCTCCCAGCCATGAACTTTCATATGTTGAAAGTGCTGACACGAACCTTGATCCCTGGATGTCGTTCTTTGATACACTTGAGCCGGTGGAAGTCGAGGTTACGAAGATCCTTGGGTATAGTGGTCAGATGGAAGAAACAGAACTGGATAGCATTGCGCGGGCCCACAATGCAATGGGCAACGCGGTGATGGATTCTTTGAACGAAAAAGCGCAAGAATACCTGAGCCATCTACCTTTTTATCCCGATGGTGGATACTGGCTTGTGGAAGAGGACGACCTGCCTACCCTGCGACAACATCTTGGTATTGAGGTGAATTAACCATGCCGATCATGAAACGAGAAGCCAAAACAATTCTAAATGCGCTGAGTGCCGGCGTGGTCCCCAGAACCGGACTTCGACATATCTCAGTCGGTCGCTTGCCGGAAGTTGCTGCTCTGAAAAGCGACCTGGACCACAATCGTGAAGGCGGGGCAACGGTTCGTTTTGTCATCGGTCGTTTTGGCAGCGGAAAAAGTTTTTTACTTCAACTCATGCGAACTTATTCCTTGGAAAGCAAATTCGTCGTGGCCGATGCAGATTTCTCGCCGGAGCGCCGGCTGTTTGGTTCTGGAGACGAAGCCATTGCCACGTACCGCGAGTTGATGAAAAATCTTTCCACACAAACCCGTCCAGATGGAAATGCACTGCCTACCATTATCGAAAAGTGGATATCTGGTATTCAATCCAGTGTGGCTGTTGAAAGCAACCTGGAACATGGTTCCCCTGAGTTTGTGAGTCAGGTGAAAAATCGCATTGTCAGTACGCTCAACGAAATGCAAGAACTGGTCCACGGCTTTGATTTTGGCAGTGTCCTGGCTGCTTATTATCAAGGCTATGCGGATAATAATGAGGAGTTGAAAGCCAGTGCCATTCGCTGGCTGCGCGGGGAATTCTCTACAAAGACCGAGGCTTTTGCTGCGTTGAAAGTCCGCTCCATTATTGACAGCGATAATTACTATGATTATCTAAAGGTCCTAGCTGTGTTTTTCAAAAAAATTGGTTATGCCGGGTTGGTGGTTTGCCTGGATGAAGCAGTATATCTTTACAAAATCACCAATAGTGTTTCCAGAAACAACAACTATGAGGCCATTCTTTCCATCGTAAATGATTGTCTGCAGGGCAAAGCTGCACACATAGGGTTCTTGATCGGCGGAACACCAGAGTTCCTGGAGGATCAGCGCCGAGGCTTGTTTAGCTACGAGGCGTTGCGATCGCGCCTGGCAGCCAATCGCTTCCTGGGTGAGGGACTACAGGATTTCACCGGGCCGGTGCTTAAACTCTCATCCCTGACCGCCGAGGAAATTTTTGTACTGCTCCAGAAAATACGCGATATTCATCGCGATCAAGCGACTACGGCCGTAAAGATGACGGATCAGGATATCCATGCTTATATGGAGGAAACCCTGCGCCGGATGGGTGCCAGGGAATTTACCACCCCGCGTGAATTGGTGCGGGAGTTTGTCAACCTCTTGAATTTGCTTGTCCAATATCCTGATAAGACCTGGCAGGAGATTGTGATGGGCTTGCCGGCGCCAAAAGAATCTGCGACAGAGGAAAATACAGGACCCGGCGATGATGATCCTTTGAATCGATTCAGCGACTTTAAAGTGAACTAACATGCCATCCCCAAATGCCTTTGAACGGTTGGCCCCTTTTGTGCAGGAATTCGTATATAGACAGGGTTGGAAGGAATTACGCGTTCTGCAGGCTCAGGCCATCGATGCCATTTTCGACACTGACCATGATGTGCTGATCACAACGGGAACCGCTAGTGGTAAAACCGAGGCAGCTTTTCTGCCTATCCTCAGTGTGATCGCCACAGAACCGCTTGGATCGATCAAGGCGCTGTACATTGGTCCGCTCAAGGCCCTGATCAACGATCAGTTTCGTCGCTTGGAATTATTGTGTGAAGCCGGGGACATTCCTATTCATCGCTGGCATGGCGATGTTGGCAGTAGTCAAAAATCTGACCTGATTGAACATCCTGGCGGCGTATTGCAAATTACCCCAGAGTCCATCGAAAGCCTGTTTGTCAACAAAACGAATCACTTGCATCACTTGTTTAGCGGGCTTCAATTCATTGTGGTGGATGAAGTGCACTCCTTTATGGAATCGGATCGGGGCGTGCAACTGCGAAGTCAATTGCAGCGTATCGAGAAATATGCAAAGACAACCCGCCCAAGACGAGTCGGCTTGTCGGCCACAGTGGGGGATCAGGAAGCAGCCCGGCAATGGCTAAATCCCCAATCTCCATCCAAGGTGCAGGTCATAAATCCAGAAGTCACTATTCCACCAACCCGACTCAGTCACTTGCACTTTTCCCTGACCAAGGAAGAAATTCCCACGGAACTGATCGATGACCTCTATGCACTTACCAAAAACAGACGGGCGCTGATTTTTTGTAACAGCCGCAAGAATGTGGAAGTGCTGACCGCACAATTAAATCGGCGCAGCAATCGCGAGCGCATTCCCGAACACTATTTTCCCCATCACGGTTCCATTAGCAAGGAGATTCGTGAGGACGCTGAAGTACGGATGCGGGACGATGATTACCCAACCTCAGTGATTTGCACAAACACGTTGGAATTGGGGATTGATATCGGTCAATTGGACTTGACGGTTCAAGTGGATAGTACCCATACGGTGATGTCCTTTGTGCAACGCCTGGGTCGAACCGGGCGCCGACAGGACGCCAGTCGCATCATGCAAATCTACACCTCGGATTTAAAGCCCGAGCCTAGCGATGAATTCTATGAAAGACTGCCGTTCTCGCTGCTCAAGGCGTTGGCAATCGTGGATCTCTTCTTGGATGGCTGGCTTGAACCGCCCTTTGAAAGAACCGTTCCCTACAACGTACTCTATCACCAACTCCTTTCAAGGCTCGTGGAGACACACGGCAGTTCACCGAAGGATTTGGTCGGACACTTTTTGAACTCGAATGTTTTTCCGGGTGTCACTGCGCAGGATTATTCCGACTTGCTCAAACATCTGGGAGCCACAGATCACATCGAACAGTTGGAAACAGGTGAAATCATTCTGGGTCTGGCTGGTGAAAAGATTGTGCGCTCCAAGGATTTCTACGCTGTGTTCACGACACCTCCGGAATGGGACGTGTTTCACAAAGAGCGCACCCTCGGTAGGATTTCGCCACGCCCGGATTTGCAACCCGGGACCTGTTTATTGTTGGTGGGGAGGTTGTGGGAGGTTAAGAATATTTTTCCAGACAAACAGCAGGTTATGGTCGAGCCGACGAAGGAGGCACATGATGTCATGTTCATGGGAGCCGGGATTCCCGAAATGCACCCTAAAATTGCCCAGCGTGTGCGCGAAATCCTGCTTTCGGAAAAAGCCTTTCCATATCTAGGCGCAATCGGGCAACACGCGCTATTGGATGCGCGGCAGATGAGTCGGGATTGGAGAATTGGACAAGAAGCAATATTTGAAGTTGCAGAAAGATGGGTCATATTTCCCTGGACAGGCACCCGCTCAGCACGGACACTGCAATATTGGCTCCAGGCATGTGGTCTTAAGGCTGAATTTCCCATGATGATGTTCCCCTGGGTCATGACGATCGGCAAGATCGACCCGGCAGAAACCAAGGAGCAGTTTATCAATCGATTAAGAGATGTGGTGTCTTCTGGTTACGATTTGAATGATATTGTTGACACCATCCCGATTGACAGTCTGCGCGTCCATAAATTTGATGAATTTCTGCCGGATGACCTGATAAAGAGGAGAACGGGGCAGGAGTGGTTGGATTGGGAGCAGGCAAAGATGGATTTACAAGGAATTATCCAAATCCCTTTGGATTAGACAATAATAGGTAAGGTTCGTTGCGTAAATGCTAGGCGAGTAACCCCACGTGTCAAGTAGTGAGTGTAAAATAGCGAAATGGAGAAAACAATCAGAAGCATTTTCAAGTGGTTGGGAGACTTACTTAATCGCTTTGATTTTGGGGGAATTATGAGCTTATTAATTAGTGTTTTAGTTTTGCGCTACACGGGATTCAAAATTGAAAACATAACATTATTTATTTCAACTGGTATTGGGGTTTTTGTTATATGTCAAATCCTTGGACATCTGTTTATTTGGATTAGCAAGAAAATAATTTTGCTTGAAATTTCGGCAGTAGAAGATAAACAAAAAAGCCCACGACTTCTCAATCTTGAAATAACCAATAAATATAAAGAGGATTTTACAGACACTCGCATCGAATTGAAAAGATTAACCATCGTTGGTCAGCGTGTGGATGCTCAGATTGAAAACAGACAACCATTTTTTCAAAAAGGGAAAAGAATCGATGGTGACAAAATACGTTCAGGTGATACGTCTGCAATATATCTTGTGGAAATTCCAATCGGAGAAGAAGATAAATTCTTTGTAGATTTTTTGACTGAACCAGTTTGGCGCGGCAATTATATATATGGAGACCTTTCAGCAGACGAAGCCGAAAAGAGATATGGAGAATTGGCGGGAGTAATATATGAATTTGTTGTTGAAATAAGCGGAAAGATTGACAATGAATATATTGTTCCTCAGGTTTACAAAGGAAGTATTCGCTATCTTTCTTTGAATGAGAAAACGGCTGGTTGGACTCCCGGCATTCATTGGATAAGATTTGATAAATATTCCATGAAAGAGGAAGGAAAAAGAAGTACATTTCGTCAAGATGATGAAATGATACGGGGTCGAGAAGATTTCTGGAGGATGCTTACAAAATTAAGTATAGGCAATTGGAAAGAAAATGAGAATATATCTCCAGCCAGACTAATAAAAAAGCTGAGTGAACAAAGCGATCAAGCAAATCAAATAAAACAGAAAAATGAATCGCCCTCCATTCGAGGCGAGGAGCTTCACGGTCAAAAGACTGAAGTAAAAGAAATTGAATCTAAAAAAGTGGAAGTTGAAGAAGAAATTGACATTCCAAAATCTGCAAGGCAAATGTGTAGATTAGCAGAAGAATTTAGTAGTAGTTTCAGACACGTTAGAGATGCATTTACATTTGACAACGAGAAAGAATCTAATGACGTTTGGACAGCACGACAGGAAGTAGCACGTACACATATCAGTAAATTGCTCGAAATATTTCAAGCAACCAAATATCATTTTGATTGCAGAGTTGATTTGGAAAAAAATATAGTTAAATTGAGTGAACGATTTGGGCAATATATTAGAATTATGAAACTTTATCGAGATATGCGAACGCAACAGGCAATGACTCCGCCTGCAACTCCTCTACCTTATGGTAATTTGGATAATTATGTAAACATATTATTTGGGGAGAAGGCAACTAATACTTTTAATGAAGTTGATAGTGTTGTTGAATCCATAATCGAAATGCTTACGCCATACATACGAGGCGAAAATGCTAATGTTCAAGGAAAAGAATTACTATCTGTTCATATTGAAGCCCCATTTACCTTGCGGAGTCCGTACAGGATAAGTGAATTTCTAGTAAGAAATGATGGCACTCAAAAATTATTCAATTGTTATGCCAAATTGGAAGTTTTAGAGGTGCGTCCCAATAATGCTGAAGGATTTACGTTTGGATTGCCTTTGAGTTCATATCCCAAAAAGATACTTTGGCAATCAGGAAAAGAAACCATAGATTTGAGAGAAAACGACAAAAATTATTTACATGTTTTAGAGTTAGGAAAGCACAATTTTAGATTTTTGTTTTATGGAGGTATTCCGTTGTCTGCTGGAGAATTTGAACCGGAAGACCTTCCAAGAGAACAAACTGAATGGTTATCACACAAATTCCATACGATTAAGGTAACTTTATATGGAGATGATATAAATGGGAAATCAATTGAATTCCAAAAGGAATTTGCGTTGATCTTTATGATATTGGACAACAACTATACTAAACTAATCAAAGCAATACCAGTTTCCTCGTGTGTGATGAAGATAAGAGAAATAACCTCTTATGAGAATATAGAAAACTATTTTGAATGGTGAAAAGCACTAAAATGACAAAAAAGGCTCAACCAAAACAAAAAAAACACGCCCACGAAGGAGCGCATCTTGACTAAGTCCGATTTCTTCAAATCCCTCGATAAGGTTATCGGGGTTGTGAAGAAGAAATCAAAATCTCGTGGGAAAGGAAATTCAAAAACATCTGAGTGACATCGTCAAGGTGATTGTAGTGGAAAGCATATTCGTTGTATTGGGACCCGTTGAAGGTAAGCGGAGAAATTAGCCGCATTGATATGTATCCCAATGGCGCTTACGCGGCATGGCTGTTCAGTAAGGGAAACCCTGGAAATTGGATCGACGAGCTTAGAATGCCAATTATTCAATATGCGATCGGAATTGAGAGGGGATTTTTCCTTGTCGGCACCTTCACGTCCACGAACTGCAACAGGTACAGCCAGTCGGCTTTGCGTAATTGCGCGAGCCAGTACGCTGGATGACTCTCGGAAGCCATTGCTTTGCCCATATCAAAGATCTCATCAACTTGAATGGTCTGAAACATGCTGTGTCTCCTATATCTTCAAAACTTCCTGCTCCA
>Ga0137334_1000184_pt1 | contig 9897 bp, 9 predicted proteins | sample EasRivERMLT262_2_FD_104776 | JGI IMG/M metagenome (GOLD analysis project Ga0137334, IMG submission 104776) | Soil microbial communities from meander-bound floodplain in the East River, Colorado, USA - East River MetaG ERMLT262_2 | ecosystem: Environmental > Terrestrial > Soil > Floodplain ...
GCCCAGCCACTTGATAGCCAAAAGCTACATTTTCAGGAGTATCAATATCAATGGTTTCTTCAGGGGTGCTCATGGGTATAATCAGCCTATGCGTGTGAATGAATTTTACCAGTCCCGCAAAAACGATTGGGAAACCTTAAGTCAGCTGCTCGATCAAAGTCAAAAAGATATGCGCGGACTTTCCGAAGCGCAGGTGCGCGAGCTTGCGCGTCTGTATCGCGCGGTCACTTCTGATCTGGCATTGGCAAAACGGGATTTTCCACGGAACGAGATCACGACCTATTTGAATCAACTGGTGGCACGCGCCCACGCCGTAGTATATCGCAGTGAGCCGCTGGCGTTGAAACGCATGTGGCAATTCGCAACGACCGGTTTTCCGCGCCTCTTCCGTGAGACGTGGCGCTTCACGTTTGTGGCGGCATTGCTGTTCATACTCCCAGCCATTGCCGCGGGCGTGAGTGTGTATGTCAGACCGGCGACCGTCGCATGGCTATTGCCCGCAGGTTCGCAGCAACTGGTTGACACGGTCGAAGATAAACAACTTTGGATCGATATTCCCGTTGAAGAACGTCCCTATACATCCTCATTCATCATGCGGAATAATATTCAAGTTTCGTTCCTGGCTTTTGCCAGCGGATTGACCGCGGGCTTGTTGACCTTGTGGGTGCTGTTCACCAATGGTCTGTCGATCGGCGCCCTGACCGGGCTCACCGCCTTTCATGGGATCGGCTTCGAATTGTGGACTTTCGTCATTGGACATGGTGTCATCGAGTTGAGCATCATCTTCATCGCCGGCGGATCGGGACTCATGTTGGGCTGGTCCATTTTGCAACCGGGCTTGATGCGCCGCCGCGACGCCCTCGCCCAAGCCGCGCGGAAGGCAGTGTATCTGTTACTGGGTGCAGTTCCGTGGTTGGTGATCGCAGGGACCATTGAGGGTTTTATCTCGCCAAATAACGATATCGCCGCACCCATCCATTGGGCAGTGGGAATCGTGAGTGGGATATTTTTATATAGTTACTTGTTGTTGGCAGGACGGGAATTCAAAATGGGCAAGTAGGTCACGCTTGAAGCGTGACCTACTTATTGCTAGCGGGAAGAGAAGAAAAACAGAAGGAGATTTTCATGAAAATCTATTGGTCAACAAAATCTATACCCGAACTCGCAAACCTAGATAAGAAACAAGCCAAACAAGTTTGGCGACAGTCTTCACTCAAGGCATTAAGGCATTGGCAAACATGGGTAGGAATCTTGCTTTCTGCATGTACTGCAAGTGCCATTGCAGTAACAGCACTAAAAGTATCACTAGAACTTTCATTTTCCCGCGATGCATCTAGCTTCTGGTTCTGGCTGAATCTTGTTGGAATTCCAATTATTGGAGGAAGTATTGCTGGAGTTGTTGGATATCTTGTGTTGGTCCAATTTGTAATTCCCCAAGCTCGCCCCTATATGCGTTAATGCCTACAAAATTAGAAATACAAGAATATGTGGGTTATTTGGACTCCGAAATATAATCTAAAAAATCTCAGTGTCTCAGTGGTTAGTCTTACAACTGCATTCTCCCCTTCAACTCCAAATAGCGATTGATCACTGAAAGTGATAATTGATTCGCGGGCACATCCAGTGTCAACACCCCGCGCTGACGGAGCATGTCCAATACCACGCGGCGTTCATCCAATAACTGACTCGCCGCCGCACGTTGATACACACCCAAAGAATCATCTGGCTTCATTTGCGAAGCTGACACCACATCTGGGTCACTGATCGTCACCAGCAACGGCAAACTGTTACGCGCCAGCATCGTCATCTGCGCGATTAAAGAATTCAAACTCGCGCCGCCGGTTAGATCAGTAAATACAACAACCAGGGCGCGGCGTCTTTGTTTTACGGCAAGATACGCCAGCGCCTTGCGATAATCCGGCTCCACGGGTTGCGGTTCCACAGCATACAACAACTCCAACATGCGATAGAACTGACCGCGTCCCTGCCGCGGGCTAAGATAATGCTGCACGTCATCCGCAAAACTCAACATGCCCACGCGGTCACCTTTGCCCGTCGCCACATACGTCAACAACAATACCGCGTTCACCACATAATCCAGCTTCGCAATGTCCGCCACCGGGCTTTGCATCATGCGTCCCGTATCCAGCACTGCGATCACTTGTTGACTGCGTTCCGTTTGATATTCCGTTGTCACCGGAAAATTCCGCCGCGCGGTCGCCTTCCAATCAATGCGGCGATACTCGTCATCCGGTAGATACTCGCGCAGCCGCTCGAACTCTGTCCCCTCGCCGAACTGACGCGTCGTCCGCAGCCCCATCTCGTGCAAGCGATTACGCTTCAGCAACAAGTCATAGCGCCGCACATCCAACAAGTTTGGATACACTTTCACAGGCTCTTGCGCTTCAACCTTCGCCTGTCGAATGACCAATCCCAGCGGACCCAGCAAGCGTAGACTCAGATCGCCGAACTGATAATTGCCTCTGCGCAACGGACGCACATGATAGACATGTTCCCACGTGCCGCGCGGTGCGACTTGACCTGCCATCGTCCGCGTTTCGATCTTGAACAACTCCGGCGCTTCATCCCGGACCGTGAAGCTGGTCCCGCGCCACGAACGATTCCTCAAGCTGACGCGGATCGGATTCTCAACACCCAGCGATAACTTTGTATCATGGGTACGCGTGAGTTCAAATTGTTTGATATCGCCTGCCATGCGCCAGTCCATGAACATCAGCGCGAGCACGAAAAGAGCATAGCCCCACGCGATCCACGCCATGAACGGCAGCCATGCCCCCAATGCCATGATGGGAGCAGTGATGAGAACGAGAAGAAGAGCGCGGTTGGTGGGCAACATAAAAGTATGAAGGCGGAAGGATGAAGGATGAAATTAACTGCTTGCTTTCTTGCTTTTGACCTTCTTAACGATGGTCACAAAAATAGCAGTTAGTTCATCAGTTTCCTTCAAGAGTGATTCTAGTTTTTCTGCAGGGAATATTCCTGAGTCTTTAAGTAGTTCAAGCCAATAACCAGTCTCATCCAATTCTTGTAATGAGCCTTCGACCTTGTTAATGAAATCAGCATCAGACTTGGCGCGTTGTGCCTCACGGTATTGTGCTCCAACAGAAGTTCCCGACCGCAAAACCTGTTTACCGATAACCTGCGCTTCGGTTGTCTTCGGCAAAGACGTGTAGAGTCGAATCATACGCAGGGCGAACTGTTTTGTTCTAACCTTCAAGTCCTGCTTTTCGTTTTCAGCCATGCTTCCACCTTTCCGCCTTCATCCCTCATCCTTCATCCTTAGCGAGGTACTTCAACACTTCCTAAGACTCTTTGAATAACAGCATCAGGATCAAGCCCTTCAATTTCGGCTTCAGGCTTTAATAAAATTCGATGCCGATAAACCGGCGGCACGACAAACTTGACATCATCCGGGATGACATAGCTGCGTCCCTGCAGGGCGGCAAAAGTCTTGGCAGCGAGAAGGACATGCGTCGTTGCGCGGGTGCTCGCTCCCAACACAACATCCGGTGATTGTCTGCTGGCCACACCGATCTTTGCAATGTAAGTCAGAATGCCTTCTTCAACAACGATCTGCCTGATTGATTCGCGGATCTCAACTGCCTGTTTGGCGGTCAATACCGGATTCAAATTTGCGGCTTGCAAGTTGTGCGCGTCAAAGCCCTGATGATAGCGGCGTAACACTTCCACTTCATCCTCCAACGGCGAATAAGGCACAAGCACTTTGAACATGAAACGGTCCAATTGCGCTTCAGGTAGTGGATACGTTCCTTCGTATTCGATGGGGTTCTGCGTGGCAACCACCATGAATGGCGCGTCAAGTTGATGGCGTTCGCCTTCGAGGTTGATCTGCTTCTCTTCCATTGCCTCCAACAACGCGGATTGGGTCTTGGCAGGTGCGCGGTTGATCTCATCGGCCAGCAGCAGTTGCGTGAAGACCGGTCCCTTCTTGAGGTGGAATTGCGTAGTTGCCATATCAAATACGCTGGTACCCAAAATATCGGACGGCATCAGGTCCGGGGTAAATTGGATGCGGGTGAACTTCGCCTGCACCATGTGCGCGAGCGTCTTCGCCATCAACGTCTTGGCAGTACCAGGCACGCCTTCCAATAAAACATGTCCACCGGTGAATAATGCAACAGCGAGCAGTTCGAACGGTTCCTGTAATCCGACCAGCACCTTGTTCGCTTCCGTACGCAAGCCTTCAAAAATATGCTTAAGTTCAGTTGGGTTCATAAGTTCTCCTATGTATCGATCCACTTTGCTGATTCAACCGCAAGCTGCACCATCTCAGATTCGCTGACATTTCTGCGTTTCAAACGTTTCAACAGATCCAATAGTTCATTCTTATCAAGCGCTGGGTTAAACCCTGACAGCTTGTGTACATACTGCTCATCATCCATGCCGGGGTCAAGCCTGTAACGTTGACCAAGTTTGCGTTTGATCTGGTCGTGATAATACAACATGACAGCCGGACGATGCGCGGCGCGGCGGCTGAGGTTGGCGATCCCGGTCACATGTTCCCAGGCGCCGCGACGCTTGAGTTCCTGCGGCAGCGGCACTGGTCTGCCAAAGCCGCGTCCCTGCAAAAAGAGCGTTATAAAAACCGCGAACAAAGCAAACAACAGTGCCTGACCCAGCGCCGTGCGGCGCAGGAATTGCCCAGGTCCTTGAATTTGGGCCCCGCCCTGCACACCATGATGCCATTCATCAAACCAGACCAGCCCGTGGGTGCGTGCCAATGCAAGAATATTCAACACCTGTTCTGGGTTGCCAGTTTGTTTCAAACCCGCATTCGTGAACACACTGGGCATGGTTCCCAAAATAACGCGCCCGTCACCCTGTTCAAATGAAACCAAAACAGGCTTGCCTTTGTATGCTGCCAAAACGATATGATCATCGCGTTCTGTAACAAGCGCACTCCGCACTTGTAGATTGGTCATGTCGCCAGACAAGGGCGAGCTCCAAAGCGGAGTCTCAACAGCGGGCTGAGCCTCACCCTCGGGTAAATACTCAACGGCGAAGTCGTAGTGATCGACCAGCGCATACATGCCATACTGTTCACCAACCGCGATCAACGTCCCGCCGTTCTCCACCCACTGATCCAGCGCTTTCAATTCAGTCGCATTGATGAAAAAAGGTTCCAGCGCCAAAAGAATGGTTGCTTTATCGGGTGGTGCAAAACTTTCCAACACCTGTTCATCCACCGTGTAATTTAATTCCTGCAACCATAACTTCAACGCCAGCGCGCCATCCGGCGCCGGTGATAGTGACGACAATCTAGGGTATGTTTCCTCGTCGGGTTGCTGGATTGCGGCAAAAACAATCATACCGACCAATGCCAATAAGATTCCGAGCCCTAGTTTTGTATCGCGTGAGAGCGTCTTCACTCTTTATTTTCCCGCAAATTTTCCACATGCGTAACATAGGCACGATACGTCTGTTCATCCACCTCTTCAAAGCCATACCACACCCGGTCGAACAGCTCGATCACACTTTGCAAAGTGCCTGCCAATGCCGGCTTGGAGCCAATGCTCCGCAAATATTCACGGTTGGTGCGCGAACGGTCGTAGCGTAAAAGCCCTTGTTCATCCAGCGTAAGCAAAGATGAAAGATACAAATAACGGATCGCCGTGCGGTAATCACCCTGTGTTGAAAGAACTTGTGCCCGTTGCATGGCACTCGCTGAACTAAGCAGTTCAATATCGCTGCCATCCGCAGCCAGTTGTGCATCGCGCACCAGAGTATGTGAAAGATTCCTTGAGATGAAATATAAGGCGGCCATAAAGCTGATAACGATCGCTATGAGCATGGGGATCCGCCCATAATACGCTGTATTCAAACTAAATGCTGTCAGGCGCGCCAACAATTTATCAATCGCATCGAACATTTTTTGCAGCCAATCAGGGGCGGCTGTTACGGGCGTTTCAGTCCATTGAAATTCAGGGCGCGCCAAAATTGTTTTCAGTGGCTCGATATCCTGGAGCGTAAAAATGTTTTGCGGATATTCGGCATGAGCACTCAACAAAGTCTCCAGCAATGTTTTCAAATGCTGGAGATCGGGTGGCGTGTTCCGCAGTTCTGTCACGAGATAGGAAGAATCAATTGGCAGCACACTTTGATCCGGGAATTCCACCGCTGTGACCTTTTCCCACTGCGTAGCGAGATCATCCAACTGCAAGCGGATCTCCGCCTCAGGCAACGCCTCCATCTTCGTGATGGCTTGCTGCGTGTTCCTGACGAGTTCCCAATACCCCTCTACCGTGATGGGTTCAGCAGCTTGAATAAAATGCACCGGTTGATTTACTGACGAAAGACTCGTCAGTGACAGCAATGTGACCAGCCAGATGGCAAAAAGGGAACGCATTCAAATTATCTGAAAAGGGAAGGCAAAAGCATGATGCCGCCCAGGATGAACGAAACGAAGAAAATATAAATACCGGCTGCCACAAGTGTCATGATGGCGAAGTTACCCAGATCAGTGCCCGTGATGAGCCGCTCATTGGGCGCAGCTTGAGGCGCAGCCATGGCTTGATCCACACCTGCCTGGTCAGATGCCGTGAGCAGGGCCAGATCAAAGCCTTCAGTACGCACGCGCAGGTCAAAATAGATCAATGTGAACGCCGCCATTTGCAGGGGATAATAAATCAATATGGCGATTAGTTGTACAAGTGATTGAATAATAGTGCGGATCAATAATCCCGATGTCGGGTCTTCGAATGCCTGAAATGTACTTAACAACACCGCATTGACCAGTGTGCTGGGTCCAGAAACGATCAACATGCTGAAAAGATAAAGCACAAACACATATCCAAGCACGGGCCAAAACCGACGGCGCACCAAACTCCACGCCCGCCGGATCGAATGAAGGGCGCCTTGTCCCTCAAGTACCACAACCGGTGCCACCAAGGGACTCACTGCGGTCAATAAGATCACCAACATTCCCAATCCGGTTACCCAGCCAACACATGGAACCAGCCACCATAACAGGATGACAATTGCCAGCAAACCAATAAACAAGAGTGCTCCCAGCAAGGGCAACCAGGATTTCCCAATGCCGCGATAGGCGCTCATAATATTGGTTGTTTTGCCAAGGTAGTTATCTGCCACAGCCCGTGTCAATGCGCCGGTGGCGATGCCTTGAACTAAGATGAACTGTAAAAAGGCAACCACCAGAGTTGCCGCCATGCCGCCCCAGTAGGCATAGTTCGTAAAAATTTCTTCAGGAGCTGTTCTCAGCGTATCCATGGAACTGGTCAACAGGGTCGCTGAAGCAATTTGCAAGATCATCAGTGGCACATATACCATGGCAATAATGCCAATGAAGGTGATGAAATTACGGCGGTACAGGCGGATCGCCTGATCAAGCAATTCACCGAGACGTAAAGGGCGCAAAGCGGGCAGCATTTGATTTTCCATGAATTCTCCTTGGTGGCTTGTCAGCCTCACGGGATGATTTGATTATACGTTTTTCTGTTGATCAGAGATCAGGGAACCTGCACGATGCCCCGCAGGTCACAGCCGGCGATCAGGTCGCGCACACTTTTCTGTTTGACCGGGTGTATGAGATCAGGCGCGATATCCATCATCGGCAATAGCACAAAGCCGCGTTCATGCACGTGCGGATGCGGGATCGTCAGCTCCGGCGATTCAAAGATCAGATCGTCATAAAACAAAATGTCGATATCGATCAAACGTGGACCGTTTTGGAACGAGGCTTTTCGTCCCAATGCCACCTCAAGCCGTTTGAGATGCTTGAGCAGAGGTAGAGGCTCAAGATACGTTTTTACCAACAACACCTGGTTGAGGAATTTTTCCTGTTCGATGTAACCCCAGGGCGGCGTTTCATAGACTTTCGATTTCGCCTTCACCTCCATTTGCGGAGACAGGGACGCGATCGCCTCTTTCAAGTTTGCGGCGCGGTTCCCCAGATTTGAACCCAGTGCAAGATAAACAATATGTTCGTCCATGTGTCACCCAGCCATCAACATCATCAATGTATTCTCCAACTTTGCCGACTGTCCTTCTTGATAGGCAGCCTCGTATGAAGCTTTGCCCAGTTTCCTTTTCGCCTGTTTCAAGATCAGCTCAAGCGTGATCGCATCCGGCTCCAGAAATTTGACGCCATGCTTCTCACGCTGAGTCTCTGCCAGCGCACATAACTTCACCGCACTCTTGAAGTCCTTGTCGGCGACCTCGCATTGCGCGATACCGATCAGGCACGCCAGTTGACCGAGGGTGTCAGCGATCGCATAATTCCCTTTCAGGCTTTCCTGCATCAACACGCGTGCCCGCACTACGTTCCTGGCATGGATCGCCGAATAACCCATCATGCGCAATGGATAGGGCGATTGATATTCATTGCCCATGGTCTGAAAAACCGCGAAAGATTTTTCGGCGCAATCGCCAGCTTTGACATAATCGCCCTTTACAAAATATAGCAGCGCCAGGTTCGAATACGTCACGCCTTCGGCATGCCGGTCACCGATCTTCAGGGTCACTTCCAGGCTGCGCACAAAATAATCGATCGCGGCATCATAATTGCCTTGATAACGATTGATGGAACCCAGACTCAACAAAGCATGGCCCATGCCCCAAATATCGTGAGTGCGGTTGGCAATTGCCAAGCCCTCTTCGATCGTGGATTGCGCGGACTCAAAATCGCCTGCCTTATTCAGGAACACGCCCAGGTTCGTCAACGAAACGGTCAACTGCGCGGTATAGTTCTCCTGCCAGCACAACGCGATACATTCCTCCAGCAGCGTCCGCGCCGCCTGGGTTTGTCCCAGGTTGTGTGTGATCTCACTGAGATAGAACAATGCATTGGCAAGGTCCCGTTTGAGACCCAGTGCCCGTGCCAATTCCACGCCTTGTGTGCATAACGTCTGCCCGGTACTGTGATCGAACATATAGCCTGCCATCGCCCCGCTGCGATAAAGTAATTTGACTCTCGCGATCTGGTGCTCAGGTTCGGTTGCGCGTTTCAAATAAATATTCAGGCGCTCGAACCCCTCCCGAAAATGACTGCACGCCACCCAAAACACGCTGATCGCCGCCGCAGTCCGCAGCGCATCTTGAAACACCGCGCCCTCACGCAAACCCCAATCCAAAGCAGCACGCAGGTTGTTGTGTTCCTGGTCAGCCAGCAGTGTCCACTTCAATTGCTCGGTGCCATCGATATTGTTTTCAATGGCTTCGGCATAATTTGCAAAATACGCCAGATGCCGGTTATGCAGTTCCACGCCTTCGCCGGCCGCTTCCAATTTTTCACGCACAAAATCATGGATGGTTTCCAGAAAATGGAAACGCGTTTCATGGTCCTGTTTTTCAGCGATGACAAGTGACTTATCGGTCAATTGGATGAGCGCATCGAGGACTTCCCAACGCCGCAACAATGGATTGGGCTGCGCCTCCGCTTCAGCGTCCCCGCAAACTGCTTCAGCGTCACTGGCATTCCAGCCCCCTGAGAACACAGACAACCGGCGCATGAGCACGCGTTCGGTTTCAGAAAGGGTGTTGTAGCTCCACTCCACTGCGCCGCGCAACGTTTGCCGCGAGGAGCTGGTGTCGCGCGTGCCGTGTGCGACCCAATCGAGGCGCCGATCGAATTGAGTGAGCATTGCCTGTGGCGAGATGAACTTACTGCGCGCCGCGGCAAGTTCAATGGCCAGCGGCAGGCCGTCGAGGCGGCGGCAGATCTCCAGAATGGATTTGAGATTATCAGGTGTCAATCTAAAGTTCGGGTCCACGGCCTGCGCGCGCTGTGCAAACAATTGAATGGCGGCATAATCGAGCAACGATTCAGATTGACCAGCATCTGCTTGCGGCACAGGCAGAGGGTCCACGGCGAATTCGTATTCACCGGAAATACGCAAA
>Ga0137334_1000186_pt1 | contig 9878 bp, 5 predicted proteins | sample EasRivERMLT262_2_FD_104776 | JGI IMG/M metagenome (GOLD analysis project Ga0137334, IMG submission 104776) | Soil microbial communities from meander-bound floodplain in the East River, Colorado, USA - East River MetaG ERMLT262_2 | ecosystem: Environmental > Terrestrial > Soil > Floodplain ...
CGGAATTGAATGAACTAGTCAACCGTACAGCAGGCTACATGCAAAGCCTGGGACTTCAACCCGGTGACCGTGTCGCGCTGCAACTTTCCAAGTGTCTCGAGTTCATTCTGTTGCATCTAGCATCCATAAAATTGGGTTGCATCACTCTTCCACTTAATCTTGCATATCCACCTGATGAACTGAAATATTTTCTCGAGGACTCAGGAGCGAAATTATTCTTTGCGCTCGAAACATCCAAAGAGAAAACCCAATTCGTTATTCCGGAATTGCCTGACTTGCAGGGGTGCGTATTTCTCAATCCGTCCGAGCCCGAAGAATTCCAATCACGAATTGCTAATTACCAACTACTATTCTCTAATTCTCTGCTCTCTAACCTCTCAGATACCGCCGTCATTATCTACACCAGCGGTACAACAGGACGTCCCAAAGGCGCGGAGATCACACATGGAAATCTCAAGTCAAATCTTGATGCGCTTCATACTGCGTGGGGTTGGCAACCTGATGATATTCTTCTGCATGTTCTGCCGATCTTCCATGTCCATGGTTTATTTGTTGCATTGCATGGGGCATTGCACGCGGGTGCAACAACTTTACTGATGCGCGATTTCGATGCACGCAAAACTTTGCAAACGCTTGTTGATCGGCGTTGTACTGTCTTTATGGCTGTGCCTACTATTCATAATCGTTTACTGGATGTGTCCGATGCAAAGAGCTTTGACCTCTCGCATGTACGCCTGATCACCTCTGGTTCAGACCGCCTGCCGGATGAACTCTTTACCGGCTTTCAGCAAACCTTCGGTCATACTTTGCTTGAGCGCTATGGCATGACAGAAACCGGGATGAATTGCTCCAATCCCTTGCATGGCGAGCGGCGTATTGGCTCAGTGGGACTTCCGCTTCCCGGTGTGGATGTGCGTATCGTCAACTCGGAAACAGAGGCGATTCTTCCAGATGGGGAAATCGGGGACGTGCAATTGCGTGGACCAAATATCTTCAAAGGCTATTGGCGTCAACCTGACAAAACCTCCGCTTCTTTCTCAGCCGATGGCTGGTTCAAAACTGGTGATTTGGGATTCCGCGAAAAGGATGGTTACATCACGTTATGCGGACGCTCGAAGGACTTAATTATCAGCGGCGGACTCAATATCTATCCGCCCGAGGTGGAACGTGTGTTGGCTGAACATCCCGCCGTGAATGCTTGTGCCGTGATCGGGTGCCCCGACAAGGAGTGGGGCGAAAAGGTCACAGCGGTGGTGGTGCTCAATCGGGGCGAAGCAGTTATCGATGAAGACTTGATCCGCTTTTGTCGCGAACGTCTCGCGCCTTATAAATCCCCCAAATCGATTGTCTTCCGTGATGAACTTCCGCGCAACGCAATGGGAAAGGTACAAAAAGCAGAATTGAGAAGGATAGTTTGTTCTCCATGAGTAATGAGATATTTTGTTGGGGAGTCTCAAGGCTGATTATGAAAAGCTGCGCGGAAATAGAGTGGGAGTCCGTGAAACTATTAGTTTTCCACACCCTTTATGTCCCCGACAGCTTTCCCCTCGCGCTCGATTGTTTTTAAAAAATATAGTGTACATAGTTATGCATGTAGTGGAGTGTGATACGGCTTGCACCATTCTTTACATGTAACACTGAAAATAAAATGACCCGATGGGTTTGTTTCCCATCAGGTTCATACCGCTTGTCAATGACAACATCACCAATGCACCGTTGATCGACCCGGCTACCTTGCCAATGCCACTGGCAGGCGATACGCCGCCAATAAATGCTGCTGTAATGGCATCCAGTTCCCATAACTGACCAGCTGTCGTCGTGGCAGATTGAAAATGGGAGGCGAATAAAATGCCCGACAGAGCAGATAACATGCCCATCGAACCGAAAACAATGTAGGTTATATTCTTTTTTGAGAGGGAATACTTTGGTGTATTTTAGAATACATACTCTTTTCTTGGTGATGCTTATCGTCATTAGAAGTCTTCAAAAAAGTGATCATCATCCATTGATATGGATCCATTCTGTATTATGGAAAATCATGATTCTTCATACAGGCGCTGGTGGCGGACTGATCTGGTTTCGAATCAAAAAACGCTCTCGGTTCTTGAGAGCGTTTTTTGATTTCAAACCTCTTATTATGTCAATGTAGGTCGGTCAGTCGCGCGTTACCACCAATTCGCCGGTGTTGACGCTTTCGAAAAACGTGACTTGCAGCAAGTAAGTTCCGGTTTCCTCGGCAACCCAATCGAGTTCGGCGAAGTAAAACCGGTCATCGTCGGCGCCTGCCACCGGAGTCCCGTTGGGATCAAGAAGGACGAGGATGGTATCCCAGTAATCACTGCTACTGGTTGTGATCGAGATCGTTTCTCCGGCAATTGCAGGGACTGGGATTGTATATGTTCGACCAGGCACGAGTTCCAGGGTATCTGTGGTGTCGGGGTCCATAGGATTCGTTGTGACGAACTCGGTCGTTACCAGGTCGATGTGGGTTTTGATATGTTCCGCCGCGGATACCATATCGCCGAACGCAAGGTAGGAGCTGGCTAGGATCGCATGGACGCGTGGAGTGTTGAGCCCGCCATTCAGTGCCATGGTCGCGTCGGCGAACGCTCGTTGCGGATCTGGTAGACCGTAAGTGTAGGCGTCGGCGACGATAAAGCGGACGTCGGGGTTGTTCGGCGCAAGTTCGATGGCGCGCTCGATGTTTGCGACACCCTTGGTCTTGGCTACTCCCTTCAAGAGACGGCTCGAACCGAGAAACAGGTTGCCGTAGATGCTGTCAGGCTGGACTTGGATGAGTTGGTTGAGCGTCTGGATCGCCGACGGGTAGTCGTAGTCAAGCCAGTGCATGAAGCTCTTGCCGCTGAGCGCGGCAATGTTGTTCGGATCAACCGCCAGCCGGGCGGAGTAGCCCGCCAGGATGGTGCTTACGGCATCAGGGTGCTCAGGCAGAATCAAGACAGTGATGAGGGTGAAATCTCGCATTGCATCCGAGTAGCTGCCAAGGAGGAGTTTAGCCTCGATGCGGCCGCGATAACCTTCGACCTCGCCCGGCTGGGCATCGATCGCACACGTAAACTCATCGATCGCTTGCTCATATTGTCCGGCGTCGATGAGAAGCTGCCCCTGCGCTGCCGTGCATTGGTCGGCTTTCACTGAGCCAACAGTCCAGCTTCCAAAGAGCAGGGTGAATACAGCCAGGATGGTAAACATTTTTTGTAACATATCAATTTCCTTTCTTGAATGGTGGACATCCAACGCAGATGTCCGCTTGAATTGTTCGTAGTATATGGATTCCAGTGTTGACAATGTTGTCATTTGTTGAGTCTTAATGTTGAGTCTTTTTCATACCGTTCCCCGAAGAAATAGTGTTTGTTGCGTTTTGCATTTTGTGGAAGTACAATCCTCTCATGATCGACTCGGTCTCAGCGGTCTCCCCGGCATCATTCCCAAGTTTCGGTGATCTGTTGCGCTACCTGCGGAAACGTGCCGAACTCTCGCAGCGTGAACTGGCATTGCATGTCGGTTATCACTATAGTTACATGAGTCGGATCGAAAACAATGAATATATCCCTGACTTGGCCGTGCTCATGTCACGTTTTGTCCCTGCCCTTGGGTTGGAAAAGGAACCAGTGTGGACCAGGCGCTTGATGGAACTGGCAACTACCGACGAAAACAGACCCGTCGCTCCGACAGGAAGCAAATCCGCGTCTTTCGACCCGGTCACTGACTCTACAACAACAGACCTTGATTCCCTCCTCGGCCTGTTCCCAGTCAGTCTTACCCCGTTGCTTGGTCGTCACACTGAAATTGCCTCATTAATACAATCCCTTTCTCGAAGCGATGTGCGCCTTATTACGCTCATTGGTCCTCCTGGTGTTGGCAAGACACGCCTGGCTGTCCAAGTGGCGACCGCAGCGGCCGACATGTTTGCCCACGGATTGAAATTCATCGATCTTGCGCCTATTAGTGACCCAAGTGGCTTCCTGCCCGCCCTTGCCCAAAATTTGAATGTGAATGAAATCTCGGATATGCCCCTCGCGATCCGTATGGTGCAGGCGCTACGGCAGAAAAACATCCTGCTGGTGCTGGATAATTTCGAGCAGTTGGTCGAGGCGGCTCCGCAGGTATATCAATTGTTGAGCACCACGCCGCATGTCAAAATGTTGGTGACCAGCCGTGTGCCACTGCATGTTGCCGGAGAGAATCAATTTACCGTTCAACCCCTCTCTCTGCCACAAGACTTGCTAACTGAACAAACCATTGAGGCAACTCAAGGATTGATGGAGTACCCCGCCATCCAATTGTTTGTCGAACGTGCTCGTGCTGTGCAACCAGACTTTCAACTTGCATCTCAAAATACCGCTGCAGTGCTTGAGCTCTGCCGCAGGCTCGATGGTCTGCCATTGGCAATTGAACTGGCCGCGGCCCGGGTCAGGACATTTTCGCCATTGGTCATGTTAAAAGAATTTGAACACCGCTTCGACTGGCTGGCACGGAATAATCGCGAGGAATTACCCTCTAAACAAACCTTGCGCGGCGCCATTGAATGGAGTTACAACCTGCTTTCGGAAAAGGAACAGATTCTTTTGCGGCGCTTGTCCGTTTTTTCAGCCGGGCGTACCGTAGAAACTGCAAAAGCCGTTTGTGCAGACCCAGAGAGAGCTTCCGTGGAAACTGCCTCCCAAGAAGAATCAACTCTCGCCGCAGGCGAAGTTTTCGATCTGCTAATCCAACTCACAGATAAGTCTCTCCTGTTCACCGAGCCACAGAATGAAGAGACACGCTTCAATTTTCTCGAGACCATCCACGAATTCACTCGTGAGAAATTGAAACTGTCGGGTGAGGAGGCGGCCATGAAGAACCGTCACCTGACTTATTTTTGCCAAATGGCAGAGCGGGTTGAAATTGAAATCGAATATGAGAATCAAACAGTCTGGCTCAACCGTTGTGAGACAGAACATAATAATATGCGCGCTGCCCTGGATTGGTCACTGAAGGATGGCGCCGACCTGCAAGCCGGATGCCGGCTTGCAGCCAGTCTCGGTTTATTCTGGTACCTGCACAGCCATTTTGTGGAAGGCTTGGAACGAAGCAAGGTGTTTCTGCAGAAAGCCCGTGAACTTGGCAATGAAAAAGCTCTGGCGAAATTGCTCTTCCGCACCGCGGACCTTCATCTTCACCGGGCCGAATTCGATTCGGCAATGCGACTGGGGGATGAGGCTGTGGCATTATGCAGGAAGATCAACGACAAACAACTGTTGGCTTGGGCGCTCTATGTTCAAGGTGACATAGCCCTGGCAACTCACGATCTGATTACTGCAGAGAAATCACTTACCGAGAGTGTCAAAGTTTGCATTGATATTGGATACGAGGCGGTACAGGATATTTCCCTCTTGCTGCTTGGTACAATCCTTCTTCGTCAGGGAGAACTTGTCCGCGCGCACACAATCGTATTGGAAGGGCTGGCCCTCGCGGAAAAACTTTCCGATCCGTGGGCGATTGCTTCCGGTCTGCAAACGCTGGGAGAGATCTCTTTACAACAAAAAAAATATGCTGAGGCTCGACTAAACTTCGAACGTTCCCTGGCTGCCTCGCGCGTGGTTGGGGATAAGTTCATTATTGGCGGCGTGCTCGTAAACCTTGCCAGCCTCACCAACCTTCAGGAGCAATTTGAGGAATCAGATCGCTATGCCGAGGAAGCATTGGGCATTTTTCAGTTGGTTGGGGACGAGACTCAACAACCATTTCCCCTGCGCATCATGGGCTATGCCGCCGTCCATGCTGGCAATCTGGTGCGCGCACGGGTGCTGATGCGCGAAAGTCTGATCGGTAATATCAACTTGCAGAATTTGGGAGGGCAATTGGCCTGTCTGGTGGGCATGGCGCAGTGTTCCCAGGCAGAGAAGAATGCACAGGAGGCTGCCATGTTGTGTGCGCTGGCACACAGATCCATGCAAGAGAAGAACCTGAAATTTCACAAGCCAGATGAGATCGCGCTTGAAGCGATATTAAAACAGTGTAAAAAGAAACTGGGTAAAGCCGAATATGAATCATCCTGTAAACATGGGGAAGCTTTAAGTCTGGAAGATACGCTCTTACGGTTGATGGCGTAATACAAACGTGAAAATAGCAATTGATTTGGGAATTCTCATCATGGCAATTTTCGCTGCCTATTGGTTGGAACGTTTGCCTGCCAATCTCATCCAGGTGCAGCGCAATTATTTTGACGCACATGCCTATTGCAGGGTAGACAAGGATGGTGCATTCCACACAAAGTAGCAACAGATGAAAAATGCGATGTATGTAGTATCAATATCGCTCAGCGACTTTCAAAAAATGGTCGGTGTTTGTATTTGATAGGCTCGATGGGTAGCGTATTGTTGATGTGCTGTCCAAAAATAAACGAATGTAAGGAGACCCTATGACTAAAATAACTCGTGAAGATGCACTCGAATATCACCGTCTGAAAGGAAGACCCGGCAAGATTCAGGTCGTGCCAACCAAGCCAATGGACACCCAGCGCGATCTGGGTCTGGCATATACACCCGGTGTGGCTGAACCCGTCCTTGAGATCGAAAAAGACGCAGAGTTGGCTTATGAATACACGTCAAAAGGCAATCTGGTGGCTGTAATTTCCAATGGCACAGCCATCCTGGGTTTGGGGGATCGCGGCGCACTGGCGAGCAAGCCAGTCATGGAGGGCAAGGGTGTTCTCTTTAAAAAATTTGCGGATATTGATGTGTTCGATATCGAGGTTGGTTCACGTGACCCGGATGAGGTTATAAAAATTGTCGCAGGAATCTCACCGACCTTTGGTGGCATCAACCTTGAAGATATCAAAGCTCCTGAATGTTTTTATATCGAAGAGACCCTAAAAAGCATGCTCGACATCCCTGTGTTTCATGATGACCAGCATGGCACGGCGATCATATTTTCGGCGGCGCTTGCCAATGTCCTCGAATTGATCGGCAAGAAACATGCTGAAATCAAGATGGTCGTTTGCGGAGCCGGCGCGGCAGGTATCTCTTGCGCCAAAATGGCTACGCTTTGGGGTGTCAAAAAAGAAAATATCACCATGGTTGACATCAAGGGTGTTGTATACAAAGGTCGTACGGACGGCATGAACAAGTACATGGAAGAGTTCGCCGTAGAGACCGACAAGCGTACGTTGGCGGAGGCGGTGCGCGGTTGTGATGTGTTCCTGGGACTTTCGGCTGCGAATGTACTGACTCCCGATATGATCAAGAGTATGACAAGTGACCCGATCGTCTTTGCGCTTGCGAACCCCGACCCAGAGATCAAACCTGAAATGGCGAAAGCGGCACGCGAGGATATCATCCTCGCGACGGGACGCTCCGATTATCCAAATCAAGTCAATAATGTGTTGGGCTTCCCGTTTATCTTCCGCGGCGCGTTGGATGTGCGCGCAAAAGCCATCAATGATGACATGAAATTCGCGGCGTCCAAAGCCCTGGCTGCGCTGGCCAAGGAAGATGTACCTGACTCAGTTCTACGTGCCTATGGTTTGGAAAGCCTAAAATTTGGACGCGATTACATCATCCCCAAACCGTTTGATCCTCGTGTGCTGTTGTGGGAAGCCCCCGCCGTGGCTGAGGCGGCAATGAAAACTGGTGTTGCCCGAAAAACAATCGACATTGACGAATATCGTCAGCAATTAGCTTTCCGACTGGGTAAGGGCGAGCAAGTGCGCCATTTTATTATGAATAAAGCTCGTGCCAGTACTGGAGCAAAACGCATTGCCTTTGCTGAAGGGGAAGAGCAAAAAGTGATCCGGGCCGCCTATCAAATCCAGGATGAGCGCATCGGTACACCGATCTTAATCGGACGTAGGAGTGTGATTGAGGCGCAGATCAACTCTCTTTCATTGGATTACCAACCTCAAATTGTTGACCCTGGCGATTTTGTGAGCATCGAAAAATATGCCGCCGCTTACTATGAACTTCGCAATCGCAAAGGTCTATCACTGCATGAGTCTATAACCGCAGTAAAAGATCCAAATGTATTTGCACCGCTTATGGTCAAGATGGGCGATGCGGAAGCTTGCGTCTCAGGCCTTACGTATGATTATCCCGATGTGATTCGCCCAGCTTTGCAGATTCACCATACCGCGCAAGGGGTAACTCGTGCCGCTGGCGTTTACATTATGATCGTTGATGACCGTGTCTTCCTGTTTACGGATGCAACGGTCAACATTGATCCGACGGCAGAAGACCTCGCTGAAATCGCATCTCTTGCCGCAGACTTTGCCAAACAGTTGGAGATCGAACCGCGTGTGGCTTTCCTTTCGTTCTCGAATTTCGGTTCTACGTCGCATCCGCTCTCGGACAAGGTGCGCGATGCCGTAAAATTAACCAAAGTCCGTCGACCAGACCTCGTTGTAGATGGCGAGATGCAGGCTGATACTGCGGTTGTTTCTGAAATCATCGAGAAACGCTATCCGTTCAGTGCGGTCAAAGATGCCAATGTGTTGGTCTTCCCATCGATTGAGTCAGCGAACATTGCCTACAAATTACTTGCACGGCTTGGCAATGCAAAAGCGATTGGACCGATCCTGCTTGGTATGGGTGCTCCGGTTCACGTCCTGCAGACTGGCGACGAAGTGACCAACATTGTTCAGATCGCAGCAGTGGCTGTGATGGATGCAATGCGACGTAATGAAATGAATGGAAGGGAGTAGGTACAAATATAGAATTTCTGGTTACTACGCTCACTCTGCCAGTTCGAAACGGTAAAACTTATGATGTATTTATACAACCTAAATTAATCCCGCTTCACTTGCAAAGGCATTAGCAGATGATAGGTTGGCATTCTTTTACCAGCCTATCATCTCATTGATTTACGGGGAAAATGTGAGGTGTGGAAAGCCTCATCCGCTTCATGTCCACATTTCTAAATCATGATATGGATAGAAAGGAGAAGTTAAATGAACATATAGGCAATCTGAATTGGCTTCGCTTATTTCCTGCTTGAACTAAATTGGTGATTGTATGACCAATACATCACGGGTCTTCGTGTAAATCAAAATTGAAACAGTGGAGAATTCTGCCCACCCATAGGGGGCATAAGAATATAGAAGAAAAATTTGTATTTTATAATTGAAGTTGCTATAATATTAGACATATTATCTCCTATTCCATCTGACATTTGGAGGCTAGTGTGATCCGTGCAATAAAAAGTGTAGTGCTTGTTTTGCTCGTTATCAGTCTGGGCTTTTTAGGGGACCAACATGCCATGGCGCAAGATGAAAATTGGGGATTGCAGATCAACCAGTTATCCACACTGGAAGGTCCCGATGCGATGACGTTAAAGGCTTACTTCAATATCTATGATGATCGCACGAGTATGCCCATGCTAAACGTGGAAGCCCAGAGCGCACAAATCACTCTGCTGAATACCAATTACACATCCAATGGGGAATTGAAGAAACCCGATGTGCCGATCTACATCACCCTGGTGATGGATGCCAGCGGCAGTATGGCACGTGCCGCAAGTGCCGTGCAGGAAGCCGCCAAACTCTCTCTGAACGATACCCCCGATAACGCTTTCTTCTCTGTTGTTCAATTCAACGAAGATATCCAATTACTGCAAGACTTTACGCAGAACATCTCTGCTGTCAGTTTCGCCATTGATCGCTATCAAGTTGCCAACAAAGGGACATGCCTTTACGACGCGGGCTACACCGCGGTGGAAGCGCTGCAAAAAGCGCCTACTGGTCGCCGGGCGATCATCCTGTTCGCGGATGGTATCGATGAAACCTTTGTTCCCGGTAAACAGTGCAGTAAACATACCTATCAGGAGCTTCTGGATTTTGCGCAAACATCCCAGGTTCCAATCAACACGATCGCTCTCACTGC
>Ga0137334_1000187_pt1 | contig 9858 bp, 9 predicted proteins | sample EasRivERMLT262_2_FD_104776 | JGI IMG/M metagenome (GOLD analysis project Ga0137334, IMG submission 104776) | Soil microbial communities from meander-bound floodplain in the East River, Colorado, USA - East River MetaG ERMLT262_2 | ecosystem: Environmental > Terrestrial > Soil > Floodplain ...
CCGCTTCGAGATCGCCCAGCTCGAGCTTGGGCATGCCGCAACAGGCTTCCTTCCCGACGATGATGGCCGGCACCTCGTTGTGCGCCAGGATCTTCAGCAGGTCATGGCCGATGCCCGGCTCGTTGTAGTTGACGTAACAGGTCGAGTAGATCGCGACCTTGCCCGGCGTCGCCTTGCCGTCCTTCACCGGAAACGCCGATACGGGCTTGGCGGTGCTGCGGAACTTCGCGCTGTCGTACTCGGGCAGCACCCGGTCCTGGTGGATGCCGAGCACGCGGTCCATGATGCCGCGCGTGAACCCGGCCTGGTTGACGGCATTGACCACCTGCACCACCACCGGGATCGATGCCAGCTTGCCCAGGGCATCGGTACTGGAGAGCAGCCGGTCGCGGAACCTCACATCGCCCGTGCGGAACTTGACCGCCTTGGCGCGCAACATGAGGTGGGGGAAATCCACGTTCCACGCGTGCGGCGGCACGTACGGGCACTTGGTCATGTAGCACATGTCGCACAGGTAGCACTGGTCCACCACCTTGCCGAAATCGGCTTTGCTGACGCCGTCGATTTCCAATGTGGGACTCCCGTCCACCAGGTCGAACAGGGTCGGAAACGCCGTGCACAGATTCACGCAGCGGCGGCAGCCGTGGCAGATGTTGAAAACGCGCTCAAGCTCCTGGTCGAGTTGCGCCGCGTCGTAAAAGTCCGCCGATTGCCAGTCGAGCGGATGCCGGGTGGGAGCCTCCAGGCTCCCTTCACGAATGGTCATTTCGGGTAATGGGTAATGAGAGATGAGTAATGGGACAAGGGCAACAAAGCAATGGGTGACGAGTTCTAACCCATCACCCATTACCCATTACCCATTACCCATTCCCATTACCCATTACCGGGATCAGTCGGCCAATGCGTCCAGGGCCTTCTGGAAGCGGTTGGCGTGCGAGCGTTCAGCCTTGGCCAGCGTCTCAAACCAGTCGGCGATCTCGCCCAAGCCCTCGCTGCGCGCGGTCTTGGCCATGCCCGGGTACATGTCGGTGTACTCGTGGGTCTCGCCGGCGATCGCCGCCTTGAGGTTCTCGCGCGTCTTGCCGATCGGCAGGTTGGTCGCCGGGTCACCACAGGCTTCGAGGTATTCCAGGTGGCCGTGCGCGTGCCCGGTCTCGCCTTCCGCGGTAGAACGGAACACGGCCGCGACATCGTTCTGCCCTTCGACGTCAGCCTTCATTGCGAAGTACAGGTAGCGCCGGTTGGCCTGCGATTCGCCAGCAAAAGCAGCCTTCAGATTCTCGTGGGTCTTGGATCCCTTGATCTGCATATATAGCTCCTTGTAAACAATTACCTAGGTAATGTTTCAGGCTCATGGAAGCACTTACTCACTGCCGCCAGTAAACCCATATTAGACTAAGTCTAATCCATGAACCCAGTATAGAGAGCGGGGCGGGACGCTGTCAATAGGCGCGCCACTGCGGTCTCACTGGTCCAGCGCGCCTGCCCGTTCAGCGCGCTAGCGGCGCGCGGGGTGCCGGCCCATATACGGCGCCAGCTCTTCCAGCGCGCGCTGGTAAACCTCGCGTTTGAACTCGATCACTGCATCCATCGGCACCCAGTAGTCGCTCCAGCGCCAGGCGTCGAATTCCGGCTTGCTGGAAGCCTTCAGGTGCACATCGCAGTCGCGGCCAATGAGCCGGAGCAGGAACCAGATCTGCTTCTGGCCACGGTAGTGGCCGCGCCACTCACGCCGTAGCCATTGGGCCGGCACGTCGTAACGCAGCCACTCGCGCGTGCGCCCTAGCACCTGCACGTGTTGTGGCTCGAGCCCCACCTCCTCTTTCAGCTCGCGATACATGGCAGCCTCCGGCGCCTCGCCATGCTTGATGCCGCCCTGGGGAAACTGCCACGCGTGTTCGCGGATCCGCTTGCCCCAGAAAACTTCGTTTTTACAACTACATAGGACTATGCCTACGTTCGGGCGATATCCGTCGCGATCGATCATGGAATCCCCCGGATAAGCGGTTGGTGGTCATGATTTTTTCACAGTTCGGACTCAAACAAAAGCCTCGCCGCGTTGGAGCGAGATTCAACGCTCCGGGTTCCGGGTTCGAAATCCCGACCTTGAACCCGGGACTTTGACCATGAAACCTTGATCGTGACGAACTAGAGGTAGAGCCGCTGCTCGTCGCAGCGGTTCATCTTGCGCAAGCTTCGCACGAACTTGCCAAACTCGAGCCCGTAGCGCGCCTCGAGCCCGCGGGCCCTCGCGTCCAGCTCGTCCCAAAGCGGGTTGCCCGGCGCGTCGCGGAATGCGAATACGATGACGTTGCCCGGCCGTTCCGCCGGCAGGCACACCGTCCCGGCCGGGAAAGTGGAGTCGATGCGCTCGAGGGTGTCGTCGAACGCACGGTCCGATCCCCACAGGTTCACCACCAGCACGCCGCCCGCATCGAGGCGCCGCCGGCAGGCGGCGTAGAATGCCCGCGACGACAGCGTCTCGACCTGCGAAACGCCGTCGTAGCCATCTACCATGATCGTGTCATAGGCAGACCCGTCGCGCGCAATGAACTCCGCGCCGTCGCAGACCCGCACGGTGAAGCGCCCGTCGCCGGCCGGCACTTCGAACATGCGGCGCGCCACCGCCACCACCTGCGGGTTGATCTCGAGCACCTCGCTCGCCGTCTCCGGCATCCGGTGGTAGACGAACTTCGCGAGCGAGCCGCCGCCGAGACCGACCATCAACACGCGGGACGGCGTGGAGTGGAACAGCAGGAAGGCCATCATGCTGCGGGTGTAGGCGAGTTCGAGATCGTGCGGGCGCGCGAGGCGCATCGAGCTCTGGATGGTGTCGCTGCCAATGTGCAGCGATCGCACGCCGTACTTTTCGGTCACGTACACCGATTCATCGTCGCTGGCGGACAGGCGCCTGCGCCACCGGGAAAAGAAGCTCATGCCGCTGACAGGCGCAAACGGGTTGGTAGAATAGCGTTTTCGCGAATCTTAGAACCTATCTCAATCATGCGCGTCACGCAATTCCTGCTTTCCACTCTCAGGGAAACCCCCGCCGACGCCGAGGTCATCAGCCACCGGCTCATGCTGCGCGCAGGAATGATACGGCAGCTCGCCCGCGGCATTTACACCTGGATGCCGCTCGGCCTGCGCGTCCTGCGCAAGGTGGAGAGCATCGTGCGCGCCGAGATGAACGCCGCCGGCGCGATCGAGCTCAGCATGCCCGCGGTGCAGCCGGCGGAGTTGTGGCAGGAGTCGGCGCGCTGGGAGCAGTACGGGCCGGAACTACTGCGCGTCAAGGACCGGCACCAGCGTGATTTCTGTATCGGGCCCACGCACGAGGAAGTGGTAAGCGACGTCGTGCGCCAGGAGGTGAAAAGCTACCGCCAGCTGCCGCTCAACCTGTACCAGATCCAGACCAAGTTCCGCGACGAAATCCGGCCGCGCTTCGGCGTGATGCGCGCGCGCGAGTTCGTGATGAAGGACGCCTATTCGTTCCATGCCGACCTGGCGAGCCTGGAGCAGACCTACCGCGAGATGGTCGAGTGCTATTCGCGCATCTTCACGCGGCTGGGCCTCAAGTTCCGCGCCGTTGCCGCGGACACCGGCAGCATCGGCGGCACCGGCTCGCACGAGTTTCACGTGCTGGCGGACTCCGGCGAGGATGCGATCGCCTACTGCCCGGACTCCAACTATGCCGCCAACGTCGAACTGGCGGAGGCGGTGGCGCCCGTGGCGCCACGGGCCGCCGCGAAGGAAGCGTTGCAGAAAGTGCATACGCCCGGCGTGAAGACCATCGCCGACCTCTGCGCATTCCTGAAGATCCCCGCCGCGCGCACGGTGAAAGCCGTGGTGGTGGATGGCACCGACGGCAAGCCGGTGCTGCTGCTGGTGCGCGGCGACCACGAGCTGAACCTGGTCAAGGCCGGGAAACTCGCGCAGGTAAAGCAGCCGGTCGCTTTTTCCTCCGTCGAGGCCATCCGGGCGAGGTTCGGGGCTAATCCCGGATCGCTGGGGCCGGTCGGCTTCGGCGGCACCGTCGTCGCGGACCGGACCGTTGCGGCGATGGCGGACGTTGTCATCGGCGCCAACGAGAACGACCATCATTACACCGGCGCCAACAGCGCGCGCGATTTTCCGGAACCCGTGGTGGCCGATATCCGCAACGTCGTGGCGGGAGACGCGAGCCCCGACGACCGCGGCCGGCTCGAGATCCTGCGCGGCATCGAGGTCGGACACGTGTTCCAGCTGCGCACCCGGTATTCGAAGGCGATGAACCTCGCCTTTCTCGACGAGGCGGGCCAGTCGCAGATCATGGAAATGGGCTGCTACGGCATTGGCGTCACGCGCATCGTTGCCGCCGCCATCGAGCAGAATTACGACGAGCGCGGCATAATATTCCCGCGCGCGATGGCGCCGTTCGAGCTGGCGATCGTGCCGATCGGCATGGGCAAGAGCGCCGCGGTGCGCGAGACCGCCGAAAACCTGTACCGCGAATTCACGGCAGCGGGCATCGACGCGCTGCTCTACGACCGTGACGAGCGTCCCGGCGTCATGTTCGCCGACGTGGAACTCATCGGCATTCCGCATCGCGTGGTAGTCGGCGACCGGGGCCTCAAGGGAGGTCAGATCGAATATCAGGGGCGGCGCGACGCCAAGGCCCAGACCGTGTCCTTGCAGGATGCGGTTAATTACGTAAAATCAAAGGTGTGTGTAGACTAGCCCGCGCCATATTCCAGTTCGGCTGGGCGCTCGCCCTGGCGGCGCCGGGGGCCGTTTACCCGGGCAACCAGATCTACGAACCGCTGTCCGCCAGCGTGCAGGCCGCGCTGCACAAGTCGGTTTCCGACCACGCCACGCCGTTTCTGGCGTTCGACACCGAGGCGCAGGCGCGGCGCTGGCTGGTTGAAATGTCGACGCGGCTTGCCCGCGGCATGCCTGACCGGACCCAGCGCGAGGAATTCCTGGTCACGATGCACTACGAGGCCAAGCGCGCCGGCCTCGACCCGCAACTGGTGCTGGGGCTGATCCAGGTGGAAAGCAATTTCCGCAAGCACGCGGTGTCGAGCGCCGGCGCCCGCGGCTATATGCAGGTGATGCCGTTCTGGGTACGACTGGTCGGCGACAAGGACCACAACCTGTTCCACCTGCGCACCAACCTGCGCTTCGGCTGCCTGATCCTGCGGCATTACCTCGATCTCGAGAACGGCGACCTCTACCGCGCGCTCGGGCGCTACAACGGCAGCCTGGGCAAGCCCGATTATCCGACCGCGGTGGTGCGCGCCTGGCAGCGCAACTGGCAGTATTCCACGCAGGCCGCCGCCGGCGTCCACGCAGGCGGCTGACCGCCTAGGCCGCCTGGACGCGCATTGGGGCGGGGGCCGGTTCCGCAGCCGCCCTGCGGAACAGCTCAGCGAGCGGAAGCTGGAGGCGGCCCTCGATGCCGCCCGCCAGTTCCAGCGCGAGCTGGTCGAGTTCCTGCCCCGACTGGCGCGCGGGCAACCTGGCGCCCGGGCGGAACACGAATTGGTGATAGACGTCGGCAACGCTGATCTCGGCGGCGTCTCGGATCAGCGCCCAGCCGTTGCCGGTCCGCCCCACCCAGTGTGCCGTGCCCATCGCATCGAGCGTCGCCTCGATGCGGTCCATGGGCAGCTTGACGACGCCGTGCAGGTGCAACAGGGTGGCCACCGTGCCGGTGCGGTGCGCCTCCCATAGCACCCGCAGGATCTGCAGCGCGTCGAGGAACTGGGCGCCGGGCGCGGCCTCGCCCTGGGAGGCGCGCTCGCGCCATTCCGGCAATACCGCGGCAGCCACTGCGCCGGACAGCACCACCAGCCACGACAGGTAGATCCACAGCAGGAATACGGGCACGCTGGCGAACGCGCCGTAGACCAGCGTGTGGGTCGGAAAATGCGTGATATAGAACGCGAAGCCGTGCTTCATGCCCTCGAAAGCGAACGCCGCGAGAAACCCGCCGGAAAGCGCGTCGCGCAGCAGCACGCGCCGGTTCGGTATGGCCAGGTAGAGCAGCGTAAAAGCGAGCGCGGTGAGCAGTATCGGCACCACGTTGAGCAGCGCTTCGCCGGCCAGCGGCACGTCCTTCACCAGCCCCAGGGACTCGCTGACCAGCCACGACGTGAGCGACAGGCTGGCGCCGATGAGGACCGGTCCCACGGTCAGCAGCGCCCAGTAGATGAAGATGCGCTGCGCCGTCGCGCGCGGGCGCGGCACGCGCCAGATCTGGTTCAACGCGCGGTCTATCGTCTGCAGCACGATCATCGCCGTGACGAAGAGGAACGCCACCCCGACCGCGGTGAGCTTCCCCGCGTTCTCGGCGAATTGCACGGCGTAGGCCGCGATGGACTCGGCCGCTTCCGGCAGCATGTTCTCGACCAGAAACTGCTGGATGTGCAGCATCACCTCGCGGAACACCGGGAACGCCGACAACAGCGTCAGCGCGACGGTGATGATCGGCACCACTGCCAGCAGCGCAGTGAAAGTGAGGCTGGAGGCGATCTGCAGGCAGCGCTCCCCGGCGAAGCGCCGCCACGCCATGCGCGCGAAGTCGACGAGCGGCGGGGGTTTTCTGAGCTTGAGCATCGCGCCGTACCCGTGCACAGTGGAGGTTGATATGATACTCCCGGCCCCCGCCGCCGCCGCCCGATGAAGGAAATCCTCGTTCTCTACTACAGCCACACCGGCGCGGTGAAAGAGATGGCGCAACTGGTCGCCCGCGGTGTGGAGCAGGTCACCGGCTGCGCCGCCCGGTTGCGCACCGTACCCAGAGTTTCAGCGGCGCACGAGGCGGCCGCGCCCGCGGTGCCCGCGTCCGGGGCGCCGTACGCCGAGTTGAAGGACCTGGAGGAATGCGCTGGCCTTGCGCTGGGCTCGCCCACGCGCTTCGGCAACATGGCGGCGCCGATGAAATACTTCTGGGACTCCACCGGCGAGCACTGGCTGACAGGCCGGCTCGCCGGCAAGCCGGCCGCGGTATTCACCTCCACCGCGAGCCTGCATGGAGGGCAGGAAACCACGCTGCTCACCATGATGCTGCCGCTGCTGCACCACGGCATGCTGATCGTGGGGTTGCCCTACACCGAGCCGGAACTGTTCGCCACCGCGTCCGGCGGCACCCCCTACGGCGCCAGCCACCATGCCGGCAGCGCGGGCGAGCACCCGATCAGCGAGCACGAGCGCAGGCTCTGCATCGCGCTCGGGCGCCGGCTCGCCGAGATTGCGGTCCGGCTTGCGCGCTAGCCGCGGTCGATGAAGCGCGCCGCCCAGCTGGCGGCCTGCGCGAGCTTGGTCGCGCTCATTTTTCTCTGCCTCGCCTGGGAACTGTGGCTCGCTCCGCTGCGCCCCGGCGGCTCTTGGCTGATGCTGAAAGCGCTGCCGCTGCTCGCGCCCCTGTTCGGCGTCCTGCACGGCCGGATCTACACCTTCCAGTGGGCGCTGCTGCTGATCCTCGCCTATTTCGCCGAGGGCGTGGTGCGCACCTGGGGCGACGCCGGGCCCGCGGCCCGCCTGGCCCTTGTGGAAACCGGGCTCGCCACCGTGTTCTTCCTCAGCAGCATCGTCTATGTGCGTCAGGCGCGGCGCCCGGCCAGCGCCAACGGCGCTCCCCGAGCCGCGGCCCGCGCTTGCCGAAAGCCGGTGTCCTGAGTCGTTAAAGCTGCGGGTTTAGCCGCTCCCGCTTCGAGTGCAACTTGTTGAGCGCATTAATGTAAGCCTTGGCCGAGGCCACGACAATATCGGTGTCGGCTCCCTGACCGTTGACGATGCGCCCGCCCTTCGCCAGCCGCACCGTCACCTCGCCCTGCGAGTCGGTGCCGCTGGTGATGTTGTTGACCGAATAAAGCAACAGTTCGGCGCCGCTCGCGACGACAACCTCGATCGCCTTGAACGAGGCATCGACCGGGCCGCTGCCCTGCGCCTGCGCCGGCCTCTCGCTACCGCCGTCTGACAGCACGATCCTGGCGAACGGCTTCTCGCCGGTTTCCGAATGCGCGGTCAGCGACACCAGACGGTAGCGCTCGTTCGCCACGTGATCAAGGGACTCCTCGGTGATCAGCGCCTGCAGGTCCTCGTCGAAAATTTCGCGCTTCTTGTCGGCCAGGTCCTTGAAGCGCTTGAACGCGGCGTTCAACGCCTCCTCGGAACCGAGCACGATGCCGAGCTCCTGCAGCCGGCTCTTGAACGCGTTGCGGCCCGACAGCTTGCCGAGCGTCAGGCGGTTGGCGTGCCAGCCTACGGACTCGGCGCTCATGATTTCGTAGGTCTCGCGGTGCTTCAGCACGCCGTCCTGGTGGATGCCGGACTCGTGCGCGAACGCGTTCGCCCCCACGATTGCCTTGTTGGGCTGCACCGGGTAGCCGGTGATGCCGGAAACGAGCTTTGAAGCCGGCACGATCTGCGTGGCATCGATGCCGGTGTCGCACGGGAACACGTCCTGGCGCGTGCGCACCGCCATCACGATCTCCTCGAGCGAGGCATTGCCGGCGCGCTCGCCGAGCCCGTTCACCGTGCACTCGACCTGGCGCGCGCCGTGCAGCACGGCCGAGAGCGAGTTGGCGACCGCGAGGCCGAGATCATTGTGGCAATGCACCGACCACACCACCTGGTCGGAGTTGGGGATGCGCTCGCGGAGCTTGCGGATCAACGGGCCGAAATGGTCGGGCAGCGTGTAGCCCACCGTGTCCGGCACGTTGATCGTGGTCGCGCCGGCCTTGATCACCTGCTCAACGATGCGGCAGAGGAAGTCGAGGTCCGAGCGGCCCGCGTCTTCGGGCGAAAATTCGACGTTATCCGTATACTCGCGCGCCCACTTGACCGCTCGCACCGCCTGCTCGATCACCTGCGAGGGTTCCATGCGCAGCTTCTTTTCCATGTGGATGGGGCTGGTCGCGATGAAGGTGTGCACGCGCGGCGAGCGCGCGCCCCTGACCGCCTCGCCACAACGGCGCACGTCTTTCTCGTTGGCGCGCGCCAGCCCGCATACCGTGCTGTCCGTGATGATGGATGCGACCGCGCGCACCGCCTCGAAGTCGCCGTCGCTCGACGCCGGGAAGCCGGCCTCGATCACGTCCACCCGCATGCGCTCCAGCTGGCGCGCAATGCGGATTTTCTCGTCCTTTGTCATAGCTGCGCCCGGGCTCTGTTCGCCGTCGCGCATCGTGGTGTCGAAAATGATCAATTTTTCCTTGGCCATGGTTCTCTCCGGTTGGGGCGGCGTTTCCGGCCCGGCTCAGGCCCGTGAACGCGCGTGTTTCGACGGCTTTCCCGCCGCGGGATGCGCCGCGGCAGGGTGAGACAACAGATTGTGGGAAAAAGGTGTTTGCGCCTAGCGGCGCAGCAGCAGACCGGCCAGCTGAAGGCTGGCAGGGAGAAACGCTACGTGGGTCTGCATCAAGTGAACCATGTCTTGGAATATATAGGCATTTGCAGCCCAAGACAAGGTCGGCGGCTCAGGCGCCGGGCGGGGGCGGCGGTGCCCTGCCGAGAGCCCGGCTGCGGACCTGCTCGTAGATCCAGATCACGTAGCCCGAGGCGGCATAGCCCGCGAACAGCAGGAGCAGCATCTGCGGCCACGTGCTGGAGAGCATGAACAGCGCCATCAGGCCGAAGGTGATACCGACCACCACCGAGAACGAGACGCTCTTTCTCAGGTTGATGTCCTTGCCGCTGTAGAACTTGAAGTTGCTCACCATGGTGAGTCCGGCGAACGCGGTGAGCCCCCACGCCAGCCACTTCACGTCCTGGCCCCTGATGTGGTATTCGTCGAGCGCCCACACCAGCCCCGCGATAAGACACGCCGCCGCGGGGCTCGGTAAACCCTGGAAGAATCGCTTGTCCGCAACCTCG
>Ga0137334_1000188_pt1 | contig 9858 bp, 9 predicted proteins | sample EasRivERMLT262_2_FD_104776 | JGI IMG/M metagenome (GOLD analysis project Ga0137334, IMG submission 104776) | Soil microbial communities from meander-bound floodplain in the East River, Colorado, USA - East River MetaG ERMLT262_2 | ecosystem: Environmental > Terrestrial > Soil > Floodplain ...
ACTTACTGCATTACAAAACGTCTAGCGGAAAGGCGGCGCGTAGAGCAAGCCACCATCCGTGTACAGGCTGTTGTAGCCGCGCGGAATATAGGTTGGCGTATCTGGACCGAGGTTGCGATTGTAAACTTCCTCGTAGTTACCAACCAGCTTGAGAATGTTATAAGCGAAGTCATTGGTAAGACCAAGCTTCAAGCCCAGATCACCTTCGACCCCAAGCAGGCGCCGGACTTCGGGCGCTACCGCATTGGCTTTCACATCATCAACGTTTGCGGAGGTGACATCAAATTCCTCACCAGCGATCAAGGCAAACACAGTCCATTGCGCAATGTCAAACCACTGATCATCGCCATGACGAACCATCGGACCAAGCGGTTCCTTTGACATGGTCACATCCAAAATGGTATGAGCAGCCGGGTCAGGCAAAACGGAACGGCGTGAAACCAAACCGGATTTATCGGTGGTGACTGCATCGCAGCGTTCTTCTGCATAAGCGGCAAACGTGGAGTCAGCATCTTCGAACACAGCCGGGGTATACGAGATACCCAAGGATGCCATAACATCCGCGAGATTTAATTCAGTAGTGGTACCGGTTTGGACGCAGATCGTGCCGCCTTCCAGATCCTCCAACTTGGTAAGACCACTACTTACGGGGACCATCATGCCCTGACCATCATAGAAAGTGGTATGCACGAAGTTGCCGCCCAACTCTGTATCGCGCACCAATGACCAGGTGGTGTTGCGGCTGAGGATATCAATTTCACCAGATTGCAAAGCGGTGAAACGCTCGGCAGCGGTCACAGGACGATATTCCACTTTGGTGGCGTCACCAAAAATGGCAGCGGCGACGGCGCGGCAGTAATCTACATCAATGCCGGCAAAACTACCATCTGCGCCAACGTAGCCGAATCCCGGCACTTGTGAGTTAACACCGCATATCAAATTGCCACGCGCTTGAACTGCCGCAAGGGTCACACCGTAACCAGCCGGCGGAACCACTGGAGGTGCTGCGGGTGGGGACGTAACTTCCACGGTTACGACCACTGTCTCTTTGACAGTAATAGGGTCGCCCGAAGGTGCAGGCGCCGCACCACCACAAGCAGCCAATACCAGGCTGAACACCATCAACATCCCCGTGATAGCAAACATTTTACGCATGTTCTCCTCCTTCAGAGAAATTAAGTGATTATTTTCGGTTTTCGATGTCAATCATTTTATTTGTTCCACAGCACCTCCTTCATAATTAATAAGCAGGTTTAACAAAAGCACCCCCTTCTGTGAAGTATTTTTATAAACATCAGCCGTTTATAAAAACTTTCCAGCAACCATAATTGATCTTTCGCCTATGGTGCTGGCCAGTAAATACTCTGAAACAAATTGTACTATATATTTTTTGGTTATACAGTGAATCTGGTTTACGTCAACAGATTTGAGCAGCCATGGTTTAGTATAATTCGACCAACATAAGTCCAGGAAAACAAAGAGGCAACAGATGGATATCAAACAGATCATTCAACGTGTTCCAGAGTTTGCTGCGCAAGAAGATTTTCCAATCACAGAATTGACGGGCGGCATCACCAACAAAAATTACAAGATCACTGTGGATGGAGAATCATATGTCCTGCGTCTGGGAGGCAATGAGACGACTTATCTCGGCATCGACCGTCAAGTGGAATACGACTGCTCCCGCCTCGCGGCTCAAATTGGAGTTGCTCCTGAACCCATCGCCTTTCTCGCCCCTGAAGGCTACATTCTTGCGCGTTTCATTTCGGGTAAAGGCATTCCCGCCGAGGAAATTGGAACGGAGGAAAATATCAAGAAAGTAGTTGAATCCTTGCAGGCATATCATGCCTTGGATTTCTTCCCCGGCTCCTTCTCCCCTTTCCGCGTGGCGGAGGAATATGCAAATACTGCCCGCAGTTTCAACGTGAAGTTGCCCGATAAAATGGATTGGTATCTTGAAAAATCAAGTGAAATCGAAAAGACAATGTATTGGCGTGAACCTCTCCGACCCCGCCCCTGCCACAACGATCTGCTCAACGGCAACTTCATTGACGATGGCACCCGCATCCGCATTTTAGATTGGGAGTATGCCGGTATGGGCGATATCTTCTTCGACCTCGGCAACTTCGCTGTACAACATGACTTCAATGATGAGCAGGATGAAATTTTATTGAAAGCCTATTTTGGTCAACCGACCGACTCACAACGCGCGCACCAAAAGTTAATGAAGATCATGTCTGACCTGCGTGAAGCGATGTGGTCACAGGTGCAGATCGGCGTCTCGCAATTGGATTTTGATTATGCGGGTTATGGTCAAAAATATTTTGAGCGTTTTGAATCAAACACCAGTAGTGGTGATTACACTAACTGGCTACGCGCTGTGTAAACGTGAGGCGAGCTGGTCGTGGAGCGTGAGGCGAATTTGATGATAAATTAATTGATTTCCTAAAGGAGGAAGAATGGTAATTGCAAAATCTCACCGTGACTTGCGTGTTTATCAATTGGCGTTTGAATCAGCAACTCTGATTCATGAAGTAAGCAAGAAGTTTCCATCCGAAGAGAAATACAGTCTCACCGACCAAATCAGACGTTCATCTCGTTCAGTTTGTGCAAATATCGCAGAGGCTTGGCGGAGACGAAAATACCCGAAGAACTTTGTCAGCAAGTTGACCGACTCCGATTCAGAGGCAACCGAATCTGCGGTCTGGCTTGATTTCGCGTTACACTTCAAATATATCACTCCTGAACTTCACAAAGAACTTGCTGATCGTTATGACCATATCTGTAGTCAACTCACAATTATGATGTCTGAACCAGACAAATGGACGCCGCGCAGCAACGGCTAGTCGCTCCACGCCTCACGATAAATCGCCACACGAATCAACAACGGAGACAAACATGGAATTACCCAAGAACGCACAGGCAGTTATCATCGGTGGAGGAGTCGGCGGGGCGAGTATTGCTTATCACCTGACTCAAATGGGTTGGAAAGATATTGTTGTCATTGAAAGACACGAACTCACCAGCGGTTCTACGTTTCATTCAGCGGGATTGGTTGGTCAACTTCGCACATCCTCGAGCCTCACCAAGATGATGCGCTACAGCACGGATTTGTATCGCAAACTCAAAACTGAAACAGGAGTCGACCCTGCGTGGGATGAAGTCGGTAGTCTGCGTATTGCATCATCCGATGCACGATTGGAAGAACTCAAACGCGTAGTGGGATATTCCAAGGCATTCGGTATGCCGCTGGATATGCTTACACCAAAAGAGTGTCAAGATTTGTTTCCGTTGATGTCACTTGATGATGTCAAAGGCGGCGTTTTCCTTTCCACCGATGGGCAGATCGACCCAACCGGTTTAACCAACGCCCTCGCAGCAGGCGCGAAGAGTCGCGGCGCAAAATTTATGATGAACACACGCGTGACAGGAATCACTGTCAGCAACAATGAGGTCAAAGAAGTAGTAACAGACAAAGGCGTGATTAAGACCAATGTCGTCATCAACGCGGCGGGGCTGTGGGGCAACGACATTGCGAACATGGTTGGCATTACATTGCCCATCATCCCGATGGCGCATTTGTATCTCATCACCAAGCCGGTGAAGGATCAACCGCAAACAATGCCGACAATGCGCGATCCTGATAACCTTGTGTATTTCCGCGGTACAGCCAGCGGCATGATCGCAGGCGGATACGAACGCCAACCGAAACCATGGGGGCTAAGCGGTGTGCCACAAGATTGGAATTTCAAATTGCTCGAACCTGATTGGGATCGTTTCACACCGCTGATGGAAAGCATCATCAGGCGCGTGCCCACGATGGAAACCGCTGAGATCGCGCAACTGCTGAACGGGCCTGAGGGGTTCACGCCCGATTCAGAATATCTACTCGGTCCTACTGCGGTGCGCGGCTTCTGGGTGGCGTGTGCGTTTTGTGCGCATGGCATCGCGGGCGCGGGCGGCATCGGCAAAGTCATGGCGGAATGGATCATCGATGGTCACCCCGAATGGGATATGTGGAAACTCGATGCGCGCCGTTTTGGAAATCAATATGGCAGTCAGGCGTTCACGCTCGCGCGCACCGTTGAGACTTATGGAAAATATTACGACATCCACATGCCGTATGAAGAACGCGAATCGGCGCGACCTTTGCGACTCTCGCCTGCATATCATCACTTGCAGGATCTGGGTGCAGTGTTTGGTGAAAAAGGCGGATGGGAACGACCGAACTGGTTTACGCCGAATGAAAAGGATTCGCACGCCGCTTCATTGCCTGAGCTCCAAGGCTGGTCGCTGGACAACTGGTCTCCCGCCATCGCTGCAGAGACTCGCGCCACGCGCGAAACGATTGCGTTATTTGATGAAACATCCTTCTCAAAAATCGAAGTACAGGGTCAAGGCGCATTAGATTTTCTACAACGCTTATGCGCGAACGATATTGACAAGCCAATTGGTTCGGTCATTTACACCCAAATGCTTAATGCCCGCGGCGGCATCGAATGTGACTTCACTGTTTCAAGACTCGCATCGGACAGATTTATGATCGTTACCGGGACGGCCTTCGGGACGCACGATATGACTCATCTGCGACGATACATGCCGCTCGATGGAACAGTCTTCGTCAACGACATTACATCCGCGCGGACGTGTTTTGGTTTGTGGGGTCCGTATGCGAGAGATTTGTTACAGACCGTCACGCGAGATGATGTTTCTAATGAAGCATTCCCATATATGACAGCGAAGCAAATCACGATTGGGAATATTCCTACGCTGGCGTTGCGCGTTACTTACGTTGGTGAATTGGGCTGGGAGTTTTATGCGCCGTCTGAATATGGCGAACAATTATGGGATACGCTGTGGAATGCAGGCAAAGACTTTGGCATGGTCGCTGGCGGATACAAAGCCATCGAGTCGCTTCGCCTTGAAAAGGGTTATCGCTATTGGAGTGCCGATATCACCCCGGATTACACACCGTATGAAGCAGGGCTGGGATTTGCGGTGGCGCTGAATAAGTCTGTAGAGTTTATGGGCAAGGCAGCACTTCAAAAGCAAAAGGCAGAAGGTGTTAAGAAGAAGTTGTGTTGTATCGTGCTTGAAGATTCAAATACAATGGTCTTTGGCAGCGAACCGATTCGCCATAACGGTGAAGTGGTCGGCTGGGTCACATCAGGCGGATATGGATATTCGATCAACAAGTCCATCGCGTATACGTATCTGCCTATCGAACTCGCGAAGCCAGGGACAAGAGTCAGCATGGAATGTTTCGGGGTTGAGATTCAGGCAGAAGTTCAGAAAGAGCCGTTGTATGATCCAAAAGGCGAGAAGATCAAAGCCTAACAATGAAGTAACCCCGGCAATGTCGGGGTTACTTTTTTAAAGTAGAATCGCACCATGACTACAAACATAAAAGCCATCATATTTGACTACGGCAACGTTCTGCTCGAATGGAATCCCAGACATGTATATCGCCACTACTTCCCCGATGACAATGAAGGCATGGAACAGTTCTTTCATGAAGTGGACTTCATGGGCTGGAATGCACAACAAGATCGCGGACGCACATTCAAAGAAGGCGTTGCCGATCTCTCTGCGAAATTTCCGCATCATTCGCATCTCATTCAGGCGTACCATGACCATTGGAAAGAATCAATCGGAAATTCATTGACGGGCACGGTTGAAATATTGAAAGAACTCAAGCAGGCGGGATATTCATTATATGGTCTGACCAATTGGTCTGCCGAGACGTTTCCGTACGCGCGCGCCAAATATGCTTTCTTCGATCTATTCGATGACATGGTGATCTCGGGTATTGTGGGACATGTCAAACCAGAGCCGGAGATCTATCACATTCTGCTGGAGAAGATCGGCAAACCTGCACAGGAATGTCTGTTCATTGACGATTCATTGCCGAACATTAAACAAGCGGAGAAACTGGGGATTAAGGGAATCCATTTCCAATCGGCGGAGCAACTCAGGCTAGAGCTGGGAAAACTTCATTTATTGTGAAACAGGCTTGGGCTAAGCGCGGCGCGGGCTCTTCATCCAAGAAGTGATAAAATTTCACACATCCAATTCCTAGGCGGACCACATGAGTTTAATTCAGATCCAAAACCTATCCAAACATTTCAAGATCCTCAATCGTCGTGAAGGATTAAGCGGCGCGTTTAAAGATCTTTTTTCAGGCGATTTTCGCAGCGTGAAAGCTGTGGACGGCATCTCGTTTGATATTAACGCAGGCGAAATCGTCGGCTATATCGGACCGAACGGCGCAGGCAAATCAACCACCATCAAAATGATGACAGGAATTTTGAAGCCGACTGATGGCACTATTCTGATCAACGACCACGTGCCATATACAAACCGCATCAAGCAGGCGCAGATCATGGGTGTGGTGTTTGGGCAACGCACGCAACTGTGGTGGGATTTGCCCGTGATCGAGTCGTTCAAGATTTTGAAAGAGATCTATAAGGTTGACCAGAAAACGTTCGACCGCCATATGGACATGTTCAACGAACTGGTGGGACTTAAAGCTCTCTACTCGCAACAAGCGCGGACGCTCTCACTCGGGCAACGGATGCTTTGTGACATCACCGCTTCTTTCCTGCATAACCCGCAGGTTGTCTTTCTCGATGAGCCGACCATTGGCTTGGATATTTCTGTCAAAGCAAAGATCCGTACGGTGATCAAGGAATTGAATCGCGAACGCAACACGACCATTATCTTGACAACGCATGACCTCGGCGATGTGGAAGCTTTGTGCCATCGCATCATCATTATTGATAAAGGCAAAATTCTATACGATGGCGATATCAAAAAGGTCAATGCATTGTTTGGCGCGTATCGCACGATTAAAGTACAGATCAATGATTTTAATGAAACTACGATTGCTTCATTGAAGAATAAATTGACCGAACGTTTTGGCAAAGACCACGGCATCATCGTTGCTGAAACGGAAGAGTTCTGGACAGACGTAACCATCGATCAAGCACGCACTCCGCTTTCGGATGTGTTGGGGTTTGTCATGTCAAATTTTGCCGTCAGTGATGTGCGCATTGTGGAAATCTCCATGGAGAATGTGGTGCAACAAGTCTATGACGGAGCGCTGGGATGAGAAAGTATATGGCGGTCCTGCGCGGCACAGCCATGGTTGGAATGGTCTATCGTTTCGGCTATTTCTTTGCAATCATTGGCAACCTGCTTTATATCGGCATTGTATATTTCCTCTGGAAAAGCATCTATCAGGGTCGCGAAACACTGCGCGGACTGACCTTTAATGAAACGATGATCTATATTGCTCTGGGCAGTACGGTCTTCTTTCTGCTCAAAACATACGCTGATTGGATCATCCATTATGAAATTCGCGAAGGCATCATCGCTACCTACTTGATCAAGCCCATGGATTTTCAACTCTATGCGTTGTTTGCCGTGCTTGGATCCACGGCGATGAACATCTTCGCCATTTCCATTCCAACAATTTTGTTCATGATTTTCGTACTAAAAATTTCTTTTGCTACCGGCATCGGACTATTGTTATTCCCGCTAAGTTTCATCTTTGCATTGGTTATCAGTTTCTGTATTGATTTCTTTGTGGGCCTGATGGGCTTTTATTCTGAGTCTGTCTGGGGCATTAGCTCTGTCAAAGAAATCATCCTGATGTTCTTTTCAGGCGCGTTGGTGCCGTTACAGTTTTTTCCTGAAGCCATTCGAAATATTTTGTTTTGGCTTCCATTTCAAGCAGTATTTCATACACCACTGATGATGGTCACCAAACCTGATTCTGGCTTGAGCACCTTTATCCCCATGCTGGCTGTGCAAGTCTTTTGGACAATCGCATTGATCGTCCTCACTCGTCTTTTCTACAATCAAGCCATCAAGGTCTTGCGGATCAGCGGAGGGTAACATGCGAACACCGGGCGAATACCTCCGGCTTTATTTCATTATTGAAGCGCAATATATCAAAGCGCGCATGCAATACCGTGCCGACTTCATCATCAGCTCCCTCGGGATGTTCTTCACCAGCCTCGTTACCTTAAGCGTCTTTTGGGTGATCTTCGATTCAGTGCCCGACCTGGCAGGTTGGTCTTTGATGGAGATGATCTTCATCTACGCTTTTTACATGCTGGCGATCTCGCCCATGCAGATCCTGTTCGATCATTTCTGGCAACTGCGCTTCCATATTCAACAAGGCACATTTCTCAAATATTATTTTCGTCCCATTAATATGATGTTCTATTACATCTCTGAGATGTTCGACCTAAAGGGTATCATTCAACTTGTGGCAGGCACGATCCTGTTGATCTACTCCGGCACACAACTCAATGTCGATTGGACATTTACGCGCATCGCATTACTACTCATGACACTCTTCAGCGCATCACTCGTACAAATCTCCATGACCGTCAGCGCGGCGTGTGCAGCATTCTGGGTCATCGACTCATATCCCGTGCTCGGTCTCGCGTGGAAACTGCGTGAGTTCTCCCCCTACCCCATGACGATCTTCGATGGTGCCTTTCGTTTTGCATTCACGTACATCATCCCCATCGGCTTCGTGGCGTTCTATCCATCGCAACTTTTTCTTCGCCCCAACGAGGTCACACCCTTGATCTATTTCTCCCCGCTCATAGGTATTGGTCTCTTCGCCCTCACTTATTGGATTTGGACGAAGGGCGTCAATTCATACACAGGTACAGGTTCATAATATGGATTTAAAATCGCTTCTTTCTCACATCGAGCTGGAACTACAAAAACAAGTTTCGCGTCTCGACCAGCCGCGCACTCAACACTTTCACGAAATGCTCACCTATCACATGGGCTGGACCGGTGAAGGTGCAGGTCCCGAAGCCACCGGCAAACGGATTCGTCCGTTGTTGGTGTTGTTGACCACAGCTTCATGTGAGGCGGATTGGCAGTCTGCATTGCCAGCAGCAGCGGCTGTTGAGTTGGTCCACAACTTTTCTTTAGTTCATGATGATATTCAGGACAATTCACCCAAACGGCGCGGACGTGATACAGCCTGGGTGAAATGGGGTGCGCCCATGGCGATCAACGCGGGTGATGCATTGTTTGTCATGTCCAATCAAGCCATCATCGATTTGAAGAATAATTATCCTGCGGAGGTAGTTGTCAAAGCGGCTGAAATATTGCATAACACCTGTCTCGAGCTCACACGTGGACAGTTTTTAGATATGTCCTATGAAGAACGCAAGGATCTTGGTGTGGAGGATTACTGGCCCATGATCTCGGGCAAGACATCAGCATTACTCTCGGCATGCTGTCACATCGGCGCACTGCTTGGTGGCGCGGACGAAGACAAGCAGGAAGCGTATCGTTCGTTCGGGCACTTCCTCGGTCTTGCATTTCAAGTACAGGATGACATTCTTGGGATCTGGGGCGATGAGAAAGCAACCGGCAAATCGGTCGCCAGCGATCTGGTGGAAGGCAAAAACTCACTACCAGTTTTGGCTGGCTTAAGAAAGAAGGGGAAATTCGCTGAACGCTGGGCACAAGGACCGATCAAACCCGAGGAAGTGGAAGAACTGGCGCGCGTGCTGGCAAGCGAAGATGGCTACGGTTTCGCCAAAGAAGCGTCTATCCAAATGACGGATATGGCGATCAACAGTCTACGTGAGGCAGACCCACAAGGTGAGGCTGGCGAGGCACTGTTCGAGTTGGCAAACAAGCTGCTTAATCGGGAGCAGTGACCGATTAAGGGGGATGCGAAGCAACATCCTGTTTCAGTATATTGCTTGACATACCTATAGCGGGTATAATTCTTCAAATACCAAGCGGGTGTAGTTCAGTGGTAGAACGCTTGCTTCCCAAGCAAGATATCGTGGGTTCGAGTCCCATCACCCGCTC
>Ga0137334_1000191_pt1 | contig 9791 bp, 8 predicted proteins | sample EasRivERMLT262_2_FD_104776 | JGI IMG/M metagenome (GOLD analysis project Ga0137334, IMG submission 104776) | Soil microbial communities from meander-bound floodplain in the East River, Colorado, USA - East River MetaG ERMLT262_2 | ecosystem: Environmental > Terrestrial > Soil > Floodplain ...
CGCTCCCTTCATTGGGAGCGTGGATTGAAACATGAAGTATGATTCATCGCAGGCTACAACGATAAGTCGCTCCCTTCATTGGGAGCGTGGATTGAAACTGACAAAATCACCTATGGGGTAGATAATCCGCTAAGTCGCTCCCTTCATTGGGAGCGTGGATTGAAACAGATCGGCACAACGATCATTCAGCAAATTGAGATGTCGCTCCCTTCATTGGGAACGTGGATTGAAACATCGACAACGCGGCGCTTGACACCATCCACGACGGTCGCTCCCTTCATTGGGAGCGTGGATTGAAACTACCGCTTTTAATGATCTTGTTGGGCGCGGCGATGGTCGCTCCCTTCATTGGGAGCGTGGATTGAAACTAACGGAGATATTTTTGCGTGTTGCGGAACACCAGGTCGCTCCCTTCATTGGGAGCGTGGATTGAAACACACTGCACACGAAAACCCATGCGCCCTAACAATGGTCGCTCCCTTCATTGGGAGCGTGGATTGAAACAAGCGCGGATCTGTACAGTGGCGGGCTGCCATTGGTCGTCGCTCCCTTCATTGGGAGCGTGGATTGAAACCATTGTGCAGCAACAGAACCAAGGCGGCGAGAAGTCGCTCCCTTCATTGGGAGCGTGGATTGAAACTTGGGTGGCTTATCCATATCAAACGCCTGATCCAAGTCGCTCCCTTCATTGGGAGCGTGGATTGAAACCCCTGCGGAGTCCATGAATGGATTGGGGATGTGTGTCGCTCCCTTCATTGGGAGCGTGGATTGAAACATCACCATGGACAGTAAAGCCACTCAGATATTCGCGTCGCTCCCTTCATTGGGAGCGTGGATTGAAACAAAGATTACAGAGCACATCCAGCCTCGCTTGAAGAGTCGCTCCCTTCATTGGGAGCGTGGATTGAAACAACCCGCAACGTGGGAAGTCTTTCGTGCTGCCGGCGTCGCTCCCTTCATTGGGAGCGTGGATTGAAACGTTACCTCCTGGGCTGGCGTGTAAGTTCAGCGGCGTCGCTCCCTTCATTGGGAGCGTGGATTGAAACGTCCCATTTGCGCCACGCATCAGATTTGATACTGTCGCTCCCTTCATTGGGAGCGTGGATTGAAACAAGGCTCCCTCGGAGCCATAGCCCAACAGCAAGGCGTCGCTCCCTTCATTGGGAGCGTGGATTGAAACAATTATGAATTGGCTTTTGGTCGCGCAGGTGATAGTTGAGAAGCAGTTATTCAAAGCGGCTGAGAAGGACATTGAAACAAAGCAGCGTCTGCTTGAAATAGCCCGTAAGCAGTTAAAGCGTGACCTGGACGGCTTCTATGCAACCGGTGAATGGCATCATCACCGATGCTTCGCTCGCTATCCGGTTTTCCTGACGGATGGCGCTCTCTATCTTGCCGAGCATGGTGGTGCAGGTGCCACAACAGCCTATTGGTTGATGGATGTTATTGCATCCTACCAGGGCGAGAAGCAGATGAAACGCATCGAAAATCCACAACTCTGGAAAATAGAATGTTTTGGTGAAGGAGGCAAGCGATCGTGCGTGGTTTCCTGTGGCAACAACCCCAACAAACCGATCATCAAGCAGGAAATCGAATGGACGAACTTCCTGCTGAATGAGTATGAGTTGTATGCTTCCCTGGAGCCGTTCGATGAAAGCGGCAAGCTCGCGCTGGTCATCAGTCTGATTGCGGAACGTTAGAACAGTCTTTCAAACATTACTCAAAAAGCCCCGGTGAAAACTGGGGCTTTTCATATCGAAAAGTGACAAGGAGGTTTTATGTCGCAGAAACTCAAACGAGATGATTATGACAAACTGGATCGCGCGCTGAGCGAAGTTGAAAGCGGCAGAGTCGGAAGCCATGCTAAACTTATAGCAACATTGCACGTACTTGGTTTTGTGGTGTGGTCTGTCGAAGCAGCAATCAATAAGACGCTTGAACTTCTTGGACTTGACTGGAGGAATGATGACGATGAGTGAACAAAACGAGATCCCGCAACCCGGCAGTATTTTCCGCTAAGCGGCATGGAATGGTGTGGTTCTGGATGTGTTCGAGTCAACGACTTCTGGTAAACACATTCTGCAAATCATGTTCGCCAAGAACATCTACAAACAACAACCCGCTGAACTCCACATATACGAAGATCTGAGAAGCGGGCCGTTGCTTCCCTCCACGAGAGAAGCATTCTCGGAAGAATTGGCTCGTCTCAAGAAAACTGCGCTCGTTGAGGCAAGCAAGCTACTGGAAAAAGTAATCTCTCCGGTAGGGATGCCAACCCCTGCTTGGACCGAACCGCACAAGTAAATCCCGTATTCAATTCAAGCCAAGGCCTCGGCAATTTCGCCGGGGCTTTTTGCATCCCATTTCAGTCAGGAGGTTACTCATGCCTATACACACATCCGATATTGAAACCGAGCATCAGAAGATCGTCTGCCTCTTCAACACCAATGAAGCAGCGGAATAACTCAACTTGTATTCAATCTGCAGAGTCAGCATCGGGTCCATAATGTGTCAGAGGCCCTGGCAGTGCTCACCTATCTTTTAAGATAGTTTCCTTAAGTCTTCTTAGAATCATGTCAAATGTCACTCGACTGGACAACCTGCTGACTGTACACTTATTTTGCTAAAACTTCTTCTATTTCACCTTGAAGGGTACTAATGTAGGTCATCTTGTCCTGCATGTCTCATCGTCTTTTGGAAAGGAGAAACACATGAATCAATTGGCCCATTTTGTATATCGGCTGATCAATGGCGACGAAACAGAACACATCAATCTTTCCAGGTCCGAGGGAATTGTTGTTAAGAAATTGTGCTCTGTTTTAAATCGCGATCCTGACGAACTTGCCATACAGTTGAGTATGCCACAAGCACAGGCAGAGGAGTGGCTAGTTCCGCCACCAGCTCCCAGCCTCGATTAGCTACAACCATATATGGCTCGCAATGCAGCCTGCTATTGCAATCGCTCAATCATTATCGCTGGTAAATCAAACGCTCAGGCACAATCTGACCAGGAATGCGCCTGAGAAAAGATTTAGTCGACAGCTAATGGAGATTTTGGGGCAAACTGTCGATAAGTTGAGCGTGCTGCCTCTTTTGACTTGCGAGGCCGTTGGGGGAGATTCTCACCAGGCAATACCTGTTGTAGCTGCCTGGCAGTTATTGCGTCTATCAGCCAAACTCCTGGATGACGTGGTCGATAGTGAAAGCGCATATCCCCCTCCTGAAGCAATTGATTTCGCCCTAGGTCTGCTTTTCCTTGCTCCGCTGGTACTGCAGGAACTCCACAGCCTTAGTGTTCCTACCAGTCACATTAAGCATATAACCCAGTCGTTGTATCAAACTGGCTTGCAGGCATGTGCAGGCCAACACGCTGAAATCACATCCCATAATGATATCGTTCCCGATGGCTGGCTAATAGCTGCTCGTATAAAGTCAGGTGGGCCTTGTGCTTGGGCTGCCTGGGCCGGCGCGATGGTCGCTGGCGCAAATGAACAGGCGCTAACTGATTTCCGCAATTTTGGGTTGCATTTGGGCATACTGCTCCAGGTGGCCGATGATTTCAATGGCATCTGGCGACCATCGAAATTCAGCGATTTAAGAAGCGGGCAGTTGAACCTCGCGGTATGTTACGCGCGCTTAGTTGCCAAAGGGGAACAGAAGGACTTCTTGGAGACCTGGTTGAAGAACGCCATAAGCGGAGATAATACGGCAGAAAGCGAGATTCGACAGTTCTTGACAGGAATTGGATCTCAAGCGTATTTGTTGGTTGTGGGAGGCGAGCAACACCAACAGGCCTTATTGGCTCTGCAGAGGAACGATAGACCCTCTCCCGCCTTGGTCGGCTTGCTAGACCAAATTTGGCCTATTTTGGCGGATGTGGAATCGGATGGCGGGCATCATCATGAATAAACGTGACAAGATTTTACCCCTGGTCCGGGAATATCTTTGGGGATTCAGCTTGACACTCGTGGCACTGGGCGTGATAGTTTGGGCGGTAGTGATGGTCTGGACGCGTCCATGCAGATCAGCAGGATTTTCGGATTGCCCATCTTTGCTTTGGGATTTTGAAACACTGTTGCTTGCAGCGGGCATTTGGGTTATCGCGCTGGTTGTACAGATCATGGATCGAAGAAAAGTAGCAGCCGCGCTGTTCCTCTTATGTGCTGGCACATTGGCTACTGGGAAGTTATCCGCCATGGGAAGTGATATTGGGGGGCGCCTGTTTTACATCCTGCTTGCCTGGCTTACTCCGCTCGCCTTTCATTTCAGTCATACCATATTAGACCGGCCGCCAGGTCGCCTCGGCAGAATCGTTCTTGGTGGTCTCTATACAGTAGCGACGGTAGGCACATTACCTTTTATGTTCTGGACAATAATAACGCTGGAGTCGCAGGGGGATTTCCCTTTGCTGCGATCGGGGATTCGACTAATCTTAGCGTTATCTTTTGGTTTGGGCTGGATGCTACTCTTGCGTCATTACCGTAGCAGTTCCCGGCTGGTGCGCCAGCGAATCCGGCTCACAGTGTTTGGTACGCTCTTTGCTACTACTCCGCTTTTATTGCTTTCCCTGTTGCCGGAGACATTTGGCGCGCCAATATATGTACCTTATGAGTGGACGCTTCCCTGGCTTCTGCTTTCTCCGCTTTCTTATGTGTATTCTCTCTTGCGCCGGCAGTTACAAAGGACAGAAGCTCTCTTCAATCGTCTAGCCGTCTATTACCTGACAATCACCCTATTCCTATGCCTGTACTTGACGGCGGCTACTCTTTTGAACTACCTGACAGTACGTCCTTCTGATTATTGGCCGTTGGGCAGCGCGTTGCTGGGGGTTGGGTTGGTATTACTATTTGCGCCATTGCAACGATTACTTCAGCATCTCATGAGCTGGATCTTATATGGCAGCGAGATTCATTACACAGAGATTATCGGACACTTTGCAGAGGCCTTTGCCTTAACGTTAGATCGGGAGTCGTTGAGCCACCTGCTCCTCGTTGAGTGGCCACGCGCTATGCGTATCCATAGGGTTGCTGCACTTCTTAAAAATTCAGACTCGACACTATCACTTTTGGGAGCTAGCGCTGAGTTGAAAGAGAATCTGATCGATTTGCAGATACCAGCAGAGGGTTATCTCAGCGTTTATCTGCATAGTACACCTGTGCCAATACCAGATTGGCAGGTAAAACAATCCCTCGCTCAATATTCTCTGGAAAACGGGGAAACGTCATTGCTGGTCCTCTCCGGTGTTTCTTATTGGCTACCCCTCATTTCTGGAGGTAAGCTACAAGGCCTGCTATTGATTGGACAGCGGCCGGATGACGATCCTTTTTCCGCTGAAGACGAAAAGATCCTGTCGACTATGGCGCATCAGGTGGGTATCGCAGCACATAATGTATGTCTAACAGAGGAAACCCGCTTGGCCCGCAACGAGCTGACCCGCGCTCACCAGCAATTGTTGGTAGAGCGAGATCAAAGTCAACGACGGTTGGCACTGGAATTACATGACGAAGGGATTCAAGAATTGATGGGGATCCTCTTTCAAGTGAATCAGATCCAGCGCGACCTGAGTCGCATGCCTAAAGAAAGGGGACAAAACCCAAGTAAGAAGCGCATCGCCGAAACCCTACTGTCTGTGCATGACCAGATCCAGTCTTTGATAACTTATCTGCGTTCACTAACGTATGAACTATATCCGCCTGGCCTAGAAGAGATGGGGCTGACACTTGCTCTCGAGAGCTATACAAACCACATCAAGAGACAGAATAACCTTACATCGCAATTCTTGAAAATCGATATGGACAAAATTGGTTCTGCAGACCTCGCCTTGCCAATAGCTACATCAATCTTCCGCGCGGCACAAGAGGCATTACGTAACGCGTTGAACCATGCGCAAGCCAAAAATGTTATCTTACGCTTGCGCCGCTCTCCCACCTGTATAACATTGAGCATTATCGATAACGGATGTGGTTTTCGTGTGCCAGTGCGTCTGAGCGTGCTGGCTCGTAATGGTCACTTTGGATTGGTAGGCATGGCTGAACGAGTGGCCTGGGCTGGTGGAGAATTGGCCATCCATTCGGATCTTGGAACCGGGACGGAAGTAATCGTTTATGTTCCTAATAAATGAATTTCAGGAATGTTGGTCAGAAGGTTTGCTATGAGACAATCAACTGCTATCGTAAAGGCCAAATCTGGTAGAAAAGCAAGTATCCGTGTTGTTGTTGCTGATGACCATCCGTTAATTCGAGCTGGTTTACAGTCTTCGTTGACTTCTGAAACTGATTTGCGCGTTGTAGGGGAAGCGGCAAGCGGAGAAGAAGCTCAGCGCGTGTGCGAGGCCCATCAACCAGATGTACTCTTGCTGGATCTCCGTATGCCTGGTTCACCAGCCCTGGAAACACTAGCCTATCTTCGCCAGCACAGCCCACATACAAGGGTCTTGATGTTGACCGCCTTCGATGATGAAGCTCACGTTCGGGGATTGGTAGAGGCGGGTGTGGCTGGTTACATGTTGAAAGAGGAGGCTCCAGTCACGGTATCGGAGGCAATCCGTGCTGTCATGCAAGGTTGTATATGGTTTAGCCAGTCTGTGGCCCAGATGCTAGCACAGCCAACGGAGTCTGATCCGCTAACCCAACGAGAGAAAGAAGTTCTCAGGCTGCTCGTACATGGTGGGACCAACCGAAAGATTGCAGAAGAATTATGTGTTGCAGAGATCACAGTACGCTTCCATCTGCGGAATATCTACAACAAGATTGACGTTGGTAGTCGTGCTCAAGCCGTCCGTTGGGCAATGCAACATGGCTTGGGGGAATAACCTATCGCAATCGATAGGCAAAAGACTATCGTTTTGAACATTGCGGGATGGGGGAAACGGCGCTATTGTAAAAACAATGGAGCAGCACAGCACCAAAGACGCTGTTCCTCCGCTTTGTCGCTGGTTAAAAGCCAAAAGATTCATAAGGAGTTAAACGATGGCCAAAAGAATTCTTCTCTCAACGTTCTTGTTATTCTCCCTGGTGCTTTCTGTAGGTGGGGAGGCTGTTGACGCTGCAACCCAAATTCAACAATATGACGTCGTTTTCACGGTCCCAGTTGGTGAAAATGGCATTCATTATGAGGGCGTTGATGTTCCAGAAATGCTAACATGGGGTCCCGCAGCCTTCACCGTGGGACCAGATGCTAGTTTTTGGATTGCTGATACCGTTGGTAACCGTCTTCTACATTATAGTCCTCATGGAAGTTTACTTGAAAAAATCAATCTGGACGGATCTGTTGTCGGCGCAAGCGACCTTGTTGTAACTCCAGCAGGAGTCATTACGGTCCTTGACCAAGCATCCGTCCCTCCGAAGATCGTTCAGTTCGCAAGTGGAGGAGGAGTATTGGGCAAGCATGAATTACCAAATGGTTTGCATCTAGGGGATGGTCTATCCGGTATTAGTCTCGGGGATCAAGGAGAAGTACTAGTGGAGCGGGAGGGCGGAGCCAATGTACATCAATTCCTTGACACATCTGGTGCTCCAACCCAAGCTGCGCTTACGAAAGGAAACTTGCATAACGGTGAATTGTATAGTGCTCATCCATCTGGACTGAATTCCGCCAGTCCGAAACAGGGCACAATTCAAGCAGGTGATATTACCATTGAGGTAAACACAGTCCACGATCTTGGCAGTTTAAGCATTCTTGGTTTTGGTCCAGAGAATAGCTTTTATATCGTTTTGGAGGAATTGGTTCTGAATCCGAATTTACAAGTGGATAAGACAATTCGTCATTATGATGCTAATGGAAAACTGATCGGAGTAGCGCGTGTGCCGCTTGCCGAGCAATATACCTATGTTGCCCATGGTCTCGCAGTAGGACCTGACGGTGCGGTATATGCTCTGTCCACCTATCCCAATCGTGTAGAGATAGTACGCTTAGCATTTGTGTTGGAACTTGATCCAATTCTGAGCAATGCTGCTATTCCGCTGGACGCTTTCGAACCTGAGCTCGGCGAGGGCACTGGTGTCACCACTTGTGTGTCCCGTGACACAATGATTAGCATTGCTTACAGTTACTATAGCAATTCAAAGTACCTGAACAATACCAATATCAACGGCACTTGCTCAAACAGAACCAAGCCGCGTTATTTAGGCAGCGCAGGCACGTACAGCAGTGTTTCATATGATTGGTATGGTTTTGATGCAGTAAGTGCCTGGAACACCTCTATGACGAATAATTACCAGGCAGGTGATATTGATACGAGCGGTAACGAGGGATGCTCAAAGGGCGTAGACTGCTCAGGCTATGTGAGTCGGACATGGCAACTTAGCCAAAGGTATGGTACCTGCACCATTGAGAGTATTTCCACGCAACTTAATTCCGTTAATGATTTACAAACAGGCGATATTATGAATAAGTGTAATGATCATACAGTGCTTTTCAATTATTTTGGCTATGAGGAAGGTGGATTATATGTTTATGAATCGACCACATATAATTCTTACGACCGCGTAGTGAGCACATGGAATGAATGGTCACGGTTTTCCGGATATAACCCTCGTTCCTATAACAATGCCTGCTAATAATTTTGGATGTAAAATTCGCTAGCTCTTCCTGTTTCTCACTTTCTGCTCTTCGGCGCAGGTCCATTTCCCTGCGCCGAAGTTGTCTGGCCAATCAGCATCAGAATATCTTTCCGACCTCTTGCAGTTGAGGTTTGTTTCCTTAAATGCAATTTCTTGTTCAAACTCCAGTTAGGCCAAAGATGTCCTCAGTGTCACGATTTACAATCCTTATTGCTGTCATTTTTGTTTTTATATTCACTGCTTGCCAAGCGACTAGTGTGACGGGGAGTCCAGCCCAAACTATGGAGCCTCTACCTTTCCCAACCAGTCTTGGCGCTGCTAGCACCGAAGTTCCAGAAAGCCCTATCCCGTTTACCAAAACTACCTCGCCCACTATTTTGTATGTGGTGGGAAATACACTAGTGAAACAGGCAGGCAACGGATCGCCAGAGATAATTGCGGAATTCCCCGTTTCCAACCATGTAGAGGCGGCCGTCCTAACCGATAAATATTTGTTTGCCATGGACGAGCAGGGAATTACACAGGTGAATCTAGCAGACGGATTGTATGAGCGCCTGATGAAATTTGACTCACCAGTCCTGGCCGGGCAACTCGTCGCATTCAATAATGGCTCCAAAATTATTTATTCCACAGTCATAGAGGATCTGAACACACCATCGAGCTTTGCCACCATTGTTGGAGCGATTGATCTTGAACGTAAAACTGAACTCTTTAGATCTTATCACCCAAGATGGGTAGGCTTATTAGGTTTGACCAAAGATGAAAACAGCCTCGTTCTGCGCCCGTTTGGGCAGGATCCCGAATTTGATAGGATCTGGCTGCTGGACATATCAAAAAGGGATGAGATCAAAGAAGCCTTTCTTCAAGGAATAGGGGTATTAGTTGCCTCACTTTCGCCCAATGCTCAGTTCCTGGCGACGATGGGTCAAATCCCTAGCGCGGGGGATCGAACAGATCTGAAAGCCGTGTTATCCCTTTACGATCTGTCGTCTTTGGATCTTCCCACCCACCGCGACATCGCGCTTCCCAAATCGCCAAGCTATTTCAAGGAAGTGCTCTGGTCTAGCGACAGCCAGGAGGTGTATTTCTTGCTCCTGCCAGGTAAATCTTGGGAAGAGCCGAGTACAACGTATGGACTCTGGTCTCTCGATGTCATCACAGATGAAATGTCCCAAGTTGCCTCCATTTCTGATGTCGATTTTGCACTTTCGAGAATCAGTTCACATGGAG